>ORJL010562249.1_pt1 | contig 11024 bp, 18 predicted proteins | sample 1779941 | NCBI WGS metagenome assembly ORJL01 (sample SAMEA104232317, study PRJEB22302) | groundwater metagenome | biome: forest; feature: aquifer; material: groundwater | place: USA | collected 2011-08-07 | depth 5.8 m | reverse complement strand
TTAGTTGTTCATATATTTTAAGTCTTTCTATTAATTTTTGTTGTTCTGATTCTAAATTATTCACTCTGTCCACGATATTATTAGTCTTTATCTGAACACTTATAATGAGTATTACTAATAAAGAACCTATTATTATGAATGCTAACATTGAAATATCTATTTTTTGAATAGTAAATAAATAACCCGAAACTAAATTAACCATCAATCCAATTATTGCTGGAATTGTATCAGTACCTTTAAATGAAAGTAAGTGTCCCATGCCAGAAATTAAAGCTGCTTCCGTTCCACTCATACCTCTCATAGAAAAGTCATGTCCTTGAATATCTATATTATTTAATATGCCAGGTATAATATCTACCTTTGATCCGGTCCTTTCAGCCCATTTTTCAAATAATTTTCTATATTCATTTGAAATTGTTGCAGATGTCATTGGTTTCCAAACAACATTTGATATAAGAGTTTCTAAATAATTTGTTATCCAAAAGAACTCAGGTAATGTATTTACAATGGTGAACATTGGAACACCAATAGGAACTTTACATCCTTCAGGAAGAGATTTTATTTCAATAGGTAAATACCCTAAATCATGCAATGATTCAATATGTGATACATCATATTTACATCCCAAATAAGACTCAACTTCTTTTTTATATTCAGAACAAATTGTATCTTTTGGTTGTTCAAAAAAATCTTTATTAAAACGATTAATAAGATATTCTTTAATAAAATATTGTAAACCAAAGTTTACAACCCTATCAATTCCACTAATACGTGATTGTCTTGGTGTCCAATTTGAATATACTAACGATGTTCCTAAAGGATATTGTTCTCTATGTGATAGTTTATAACCATCCGTTAAAAGTAATGGATTCATAATTTTAAAGTTTTTAAATTAATTAATAAATTTATTTGAGTTAATATTTTATTTGATTGATCGTTAAATGAATTTGTTGTGTAAATGTGATCAATTCCATGTAATATATCAAATCCTTTACTGAATATTCCATGAGAAACCACGAGATAGATTTTACCACAATTTCTTTTCTTTAATTCGTTTGCTAAAAATATAAACGTGCCGCCACCATCACATATATCATCAATAATATAACAATCTTTTCCATTAAGATTATCATGACTTACTGTTATTTTTTTAATTTCTCCATTTGAAACATCTCGTATTTTATTACAAATTATGATTTCATCAGTATATTTTAGATGTTGGCATAATGTAAATATTTTTTTATAAGATCCAGCATCTGGAGAAACAATATAATAATTTGATTTTTCATTTAATATTTTAGAAACAAAATCATGATTATTTATTCCAATGGAATTATTAACTAAAGCAAGGGTTGTTTCTGAATGTACATCATATATAAAAACTTTTGAATATCCTTGTGAATTGATTAAATCAGCAAATACTTTTAATGAAAGAGGTTCTCCTTTTACCATTTGTCTATCTTGTCGAGCATATGGAAAATAAGGTATAAATAATTGTATCTCTAACACTCCTGATCTTTTTGCTGCATCAGTAGCCATTAATAATAACATTATATCATCTGATGTTTTTATTCGTGTTGTAATTAATAATTCATTATTTAAAACTTTTGGTAACTTTATATGTTCTTCAAAACCACTTGGAAATGTAAAAGATTTAAACTTAATTCCTTTTCCAAAAGGTTGAAAGTCTAAATCAAGATTTAATATTTGTATCTTATTCATAATTTTTTAATAATTGAATTATAACACAAAGGTAAGTATAATTTATGAAATAAACAAGTAAATATTTTTAAATTTATTCTTTCTTCCAATATTCTGGATAACAATATGGTGGATTTAAACCTTGATTTTCATAAGTTTTTTCTTTAATCAATCTTTTTAAATTTTCTTGTTCCTCATTTTTATTTTCCCTTAAAAAAGTTTTAAACCATTTTACAAATTTATCATCTGAAGGAAAAATATCTTTATCTCTATGAACCTCTTCTAATAATTTTTTAAAATTAATAAGTCTTTGCTCTGAATTTTTTATAGCTATTTTTAAATCCCACTCTAAATCCATAATTTATCAATTATTTTTCTTCAACCTATCAAATTGTTCTTTTTTCTTTTTTGGGTCTTTCCAAACTGGCATTAGATTATTTAACTGATTATGTTCCCTAACCATTCTAAGTATTTCCTCATCGGTAAATCTAACATTGTGTTTTATTTGATATTCTGCAATTTCCATTAAAGATTTATCTATTAAATCATTCATGATTTGCTCACAGATTTCCAATTTCTTTTTTTCACTAATATCATTTTTCTTTTTTTTGTTTTTCATTTTATTTATATTTTAAAATTGTTAATAATTATTTACGAAATCTTTCAAGTGAATTCTGCGTAATTAAATTAAATTTACTACCTTTAAATTCTTCTAAATTATGACTATTTGTATAAGACATAGCAGATCTTAAATAATGATTAAAATTTTCCATCCAACCCTCTAACGTATATTCAACTTGATTTAATTTCGTTATTCCTTCTGATGTTCTTATATTCTTTTTTCCTTGTTGTATTTGAACTTCTTTTGTACTCATTCCTCTAAATTTTTTATAAAACTTGGTTCCAGATTTTAACATTTGTTTATAAATTGGATCATATTGATCTATTTTTTCTCCTGGTTCTGTCCAATTATCATGTTTAATATTTTGAATATAGGTTGGAGCACAAGATTCAAGACATTGATTAAAAAGTCCACCTATCATAACATAATCACTTCCAAGTGCCAATGCTTTAATGATATCAGAATATTTTTTCATCCCCCCATCAGCAACAATTTTTATTTTTAAATTATTTTCTTTTTTTATCTGATAACATTCATGGATTAAAGACCCCAAACCGTAGCCAACTCCAATTTGTTGAGAACTAATGCATGCCGAGCCAGACCCGATTGAAACTCTAGCATAATTTACACCAATATCATCTAATATTTTTATACTTTTAGGATTTCCTATATTTCCAGCCATTATTTCAAATTCATTTCCATGTTTCTTTCTAAATTCTTTTATTATATCATGTAATTTTGATATATGACCATTGGCCATATCAATGTTTATTTTTTTAAAATCTTTATCTGGTTTATTATCAATAAAATATTCTTTAAAATCTTCTAAAGAATAAGAATGAAATACTTTACTAATATCATTTTTATGAACACATTCTTTAATTTCCCTTGGCAAACAAACATTTATATTTTGTTCTAAAAATAGTTCATAATTAGTTTCATCAACAACAGTATCCATAGCACTTGTAAATAATGGATTATGCTCAAGTTTAATATCATTATATCTTGAATTAACTGTTGTTACAATTTCTGGTTCAATTAATATATCATCAAAATCAAATTTTATGTTGTTCATTTTTTAGATTTTATTTTATTATCAAAAAAAATAATTTTTGTTATTATTTCTGATATTTCTTGAAAATGATCTCCAATAATAACCAAATCTTCTTCAGTCGCACATAGAAGTTGTTTATATTTTACAGAGTATTGTTTCAGTACCTTTATTATTTCCTGTTCCATTTTATTCATATTCTTTTAATATTTTAATCCTAACTTTTTAACCTATAAATATAATTAAATTCCCAAGTATCAGATTGATATTCTCTATTCCAAAAAACGTTTATTTCCTTAATATTATATTTTTTCAATATGGGGCCAATAAATTCCAAAAGATATTTATCCATTTTTTCTGGATCGTATTCCCATCGTTTTTCTAAACCTTCTCCTTTTCCTTTTATAGAAAAGAAAAAATAAGAAGGACATATAGTATTACTTTTAAATAAATATCCATCATAAAACCATCCTCTTTTATCAACATAGTCTATTATTTCTAACTTACATTGGTCTGTCATAATATGGTTAAGTTTTAAAATCTATTGCCACCCCTTGAAATAAAATACTTGATCCAATTTTTTTAAGTAAATCTAAATCTTCTTTATCAAAATGTTTCTTTTTTTGTATTTCATCACCAAGAATATTTAATACTTTAGCCAATCCCCTTATATGTTTTATTTCTTGTTTAATTTGAATTGTTGTCATGTTAGATAATTTTTTTTGTGAAAAGTACCGAAATGTGGTACTTTTAGCTGATAATTTATTTTGGTAATATCCCTGTATTGTTTATTTTTTACTAAACATTTCTTCAAATATTTTCATTCTTTCTTCGTCTGATAATTTCTTTGGTAATTCATATTCTTTAAAATCTTTTGAATTTCTTAATTCTTCAACATATTCCCATATTTGTTTTATAGTTTTTAATTCTCTTGTAACTTTATCACTATTAGTTTCGTATAAAACCTTTTCAACATCTTCATATAACCACCAGGAAATCATATCTTCACCTTCTTTGCCATAGTGTGATCTTAAAATTAAGGTTATTATTTCAGAATAATCATTTTCAATTGAATTTGATAAATCAATTCCTAACTCATATAGTTTTTGACTTTTATCAGATACTTCTTGAAGTTTTACTATAACTTCATTAAAAACTTTATATTGCATAATTTATTTAATTTAATTTTGTTTCTATTAAATGTACCTTCATTTCTTCTTCGGTTGGGGTTCTTTCTTCATCACACATCGTACATATCATTCTGAAATATTCTTTTGGGATTGTGTGAGTTGGTTTAAAATCGTGTTCTTTATCATTCAAACAATCCGCCTTATCAGCTTCATAATAAAATGATATTGAAGTTGTAAAAACAAAATATTTATTACATTCCGTACATTGTTGTTGATGTTTTTCATCTTCACTATAACCCTGCCCGTCATCATGGTTTATATTTTGTTCAGCATCGCAATAAGGACACTTTATATTATAATAATTCATGATTATTTATTTGATTAAAACACAAAGATAAATATAATATTTTAAATAGTCAATAGGTTGATTAAAATATTATTTTTTAGGTCTCCATGAAGATTTACCACCAGAAGATTTTGATTTAGACATTTCTCTTTTTTCCATTTTTTGTCTTTCATTATTTTCCTCAATTAGTTCATTTAAAAAGAATTTTCTCTCGTGCACTGGCATATTCATTATATCAGAATAACTAAAACCACCATGTTTTACTAAAGCATAAACTTCTTTCCAAACATAAACCTTATATTGCGGATCAGTTAGGAAGGAAAAAAAAAATCAATCGAAAATGGAACATTTTGTTTAAAAACATTACCACTAGGACTTGTGAATTCGTATGTCATATCCACGCCAGGTTCTATGAGATCAATATACTTTCTTAGGGCTAATGAATCACTAGCCGGCATATGATCAACAAATTGAGAAATCCAAATTTTATCTGTTTTATCTTCAACGGATTGAATCATCGTTGTTAAGCGAGTTGTCAGTAAATTAGAAATACCAGTAGAATTTTTACTTAATTTTGATAAAGCATCAACTTTTTCTAGAATTTCTCTCTCAAGACCGGCTGTGAGCAGTCTAAATTTTATGTTCTTTTTAAGTTTTGGCAAAATAAATGAAAATTCATTATTTTCGTCTGGAGTTGCGCCAAGTCCTTTGGCTTTAAGCAAACTTAAATCAACTTCAGTTTCAAATTCTTCACCTGTATTTGGATCAACTACTTTGACAGGATATTTTGAGCCATAGCCAGTCGACCTGATAAATATAAGGATGGAATTTCTGTCACCAGCTAAAAGTTCGCTTGGATTAATATCTGGATCCTTTATACACATTTCCAAAAGTTTGTCAAAAATTTTTCCAGAACGGACCAAATTAGGGGACGTGATCACATTTTCCATTTTGGCGGTCATGTACGCTACTTTAATTTTTGATTTTTTGTTGGAGTAGAGTATGCCATCCGAGGGAAGAGGAACGACATCATAAATTTCTGGAAATTCTGTATTTTGACTTGCTATTTGTTCTGATTGATTCATAATTTTAGTTTATATTAATATATGTATTATATTTAATAAATATCTTAAAATAATTTTTTTAATTATTTTTTACTTAAATCAACAACTTCATTGTATTCTTTAATAAATTCTGGCGTATCATGGTATCGATAATATTTTATTCCTCCATAACTTGCATTTGGTACATTTTTTTGATGAATATACCATTTATATTGTTTTGTTGAGGGTTCAACAATCCCCAATCCATGTAATTTTATTAACTCAATTACTCTGTCTGGATGTATACTTCCACAAAAAGAACAACACTTATCATCTCCTCTCATTTCCCATTTATCAAGATTCTCCTTTCGTTCCCAAGAACCAAAATCTTTCATTCGTCTTTGACAAGTTTGTATTTCTTCCAATTTTATTCTTGGTATATATCCATTAATTGAAATTTGATTTTCTCCTTGTGAAGTTCCCATAAACCCAAAATTATCTATACATGAAAGCATATTTTCTTGTATAAACTCATCTTGTGGATTGTCCTTTAAAATACCATTTACTAAATCAAGTGCTGTTTGTCTGGATAACTTTTTAATATCAACATTAAGTTCTTTTGTTTTAATCTTAACGTCAAATTTCTCTCTTGAGTCTGAAATTTCCATATTTTTTAATTATTATTTATATTAATTTTGATAATTGGTTTTTCAATATCTAAATACCACATTTTATATTTCTCATCAGTTGAGGAACATTTTTCACATAAAGTATATATCCAACCCTTAGTATGACCAACATTTTCTGTAGAACCACATTGCTCACAAATATGATATGACATTGATTCTGCTAAACGAACCATACCACCAATACGGTCATCTCCACCTTGATAATAAAATCTAAGAGACCCGAATTTTTCCTTTACTTGAACTGCTTGAACTTGTTCAATTTTTAAATGATCATCTTGATCAATATAATTTTGAATTGAACTACATAATTGATCCAATATAAAATACCAGCCCTCAAAACAAGAAATTCCCCAGCACATGCATGTTTCTTTCATTGATAAATCCTTTTGTTGAAAGATTAATGGGTATTTATTAAATAACTTTTCTTGTAATTCTTTTTTCATTTTATATCTAATTCAATATACTCTTTTAAGATTGTATTTTCATCACACCATCTCTCAATATTACCGTCTTCAACAATATACCATTTATTTTGTTTTTTTGAAAATCTCACAACCTCTGCAGTAGAGTCTTCCCAATTAACATCTTCATGAATTGGTTTTAAATTTTGTCCTTTATATATTTTAAACATAATTATAATTTGGTTGGTAAAAAATCATTAACTGATCTGTTATGATTTATTATAACATCTTTTATTGTTTTACATGTTTCATAATCTTCTTTTATTTCATTTAACTTTAATTCATGTAATAATGAATTAATTCCATACATATATAAATATTGTCTAAAAATAATATATTGTTTTTTGCATATTACTTCTTCAATCATAATATACAAACATAACTCAAATTATTGGAAAAGTAAAGTTTAATTTCCTTTAAAATTGAAGGAATTTCATAACTAATTGAAAATCAGAAAACTAATAACTTAATAAACAACGATCCGGGCGAATAGTAATTGTTAAATCCGCCAGTTCATCATCATCTTGTGCCAATGATCCACCATCAAAATTTGTAACAAATGCACCTTCAAGTATCCATTTTTGTACTTCAATACCTGTTGGATCTAATCCTTTTAAAATAATATTTTTCTTATATCCAGCAGCATATCCCATTCTACCAGTTACAGATTCAGCACACAATCTAATCCATTCCATTATTTTTTGAGATGAGCTTGGACCAATTGGATCAATAAATGTAATATCTATTGCCTCCCAAATGTACCTTCCAGCTACCCACGTAGAAGTATTAATATAGGGAATTTCTACCTCATTAATTGTTAGTTTTGGACGAGACCCTGATCTGACAACCCAGCTATCTATGATAGAACCATTATCAAATTCGAAAACAAACCTGTTTTTTCTTAAGGGTTCGAAATCTACCGGAATTCTTGTAAACATTTGTGCCATAAATTTATATTTTTAATTTAAATAATATTATTCTTTATAATAAATATCTGTTAATAAAAAAAAATCATATAATCTTTACTTTTTTTATTTTTGTACTATTTATGTAGTATCAGAGATAATACAATGATATAGGTAATAGTTAAAAATATTAAGAAAATGAAAGAAACATTTAAAAAAATATGTATCCAATGCAACAATGAATTTGACTGTCATACAGGACATCCTAACACAAAAACCTGTTCCAAAAAATGTTTATCTGATTATAAAAAATCTGATGAATATAAAAATAACACAAAGAAATCAGGAAGGAAAAAAATAATAAGAACTAACATATGTATCCAATGTAACAAAGAATTTAATCCTGGCAGGCATAAAGAAAATAAAATGTGTTCAAAAGAATGTAGATCAAAACATAGAGCAACTAAAGAAGTTCAAGATAAAATGGCTGAAAAAACAAAAGAAACATGTTTAGAAAAATACGGTGTGGAATATATATCTCAAAGAAATGGACATAAAGAATCTGTAATAGAAACGTGGAAAAATAAACCAATAGAAGAAAAAAAAGATATATCTAATAGAAGAGTTAAAACTCATAATTCAAAATCAAACGAAGAAAAACAAAAAATAAAAAATAAAAGAGCAAAAACAAAAATAGAAAGATATGATCATCCTGCGTTTAATAATAATAAAAAAGCACAAAAAACCAATTTAAAAAAATTTGGATCCCCATATTATCTTGGAAGTAAAGAAAGCATAAATTTAAGAAAAAATCAAGCATTAGAAATAATAGAGACATTATTCAACTCTAATGATCTAAAACTTATAGACAAATATATTGGTAAATCGAATAAAGAGAATAATAAAAAAATTTATTATACTATTGAATGTCTTAAATGTAATAATATATTCAAATCAACAATTGATTTTAATAAAATAGATGATAATACTCAAGAAGATGGTTCATTAACCATTTGTAGAAAATGTTATCCGCTACACACCAATACTAAATTACAAAAAGAATTCACTAGTTTTTTAGATTCTATTAACATAAAATATGAAGAATCTGTTAGAAATTTAATTCAACCATTTGAATTAGATGTTTATATTCCAAATAATAATCTGGCAATTGAATTAAATGGAAATTACTGGCACTCTGTACTTGGCGGAGGAAAAAATATGACGTATCACTTAAATAAAACAAAACTATGCAATAAAAAAGGAATAAAATTAATTCATATATTTGAAGATGAGTGGTTATTTAAAAAAGATATTGTTAAATCTATGATATTAAATAATTTAGGTCTTATTAAAAATAAAATTTATGCCAGAAATTGTATCATAAAAGAAATATCTAGCAAAGAAAAAAATAAATTCATTAATGAAAATCACATTCAAGGAGATGGTCCAGATAAAATAAGATTGGGATTATTTAATAATAACGAATTATTATCCGTTATAACATTCTCAAAAGAGAATAGATCCAAAAAAAATAAAGATAACAATAAATGGGAATTATCCAGATTTTGCAGTAAAAAATATCATGTTATACCTGGTTCTTTTTCTAAATTATTATCATATTTCATTAAAACTTATAATCCCAAACAAATAATAACATTCGCTGACATAAGATGGTCTGGTCTTAATATTGAAAATACTGTTTATTTAAAAAACAAATTTAATTTTTCATATAATACAAAACCTAATTATTGGTATGTTGATAGTAAAGAATACTTAAAAAGAACTCATAGATTTGCCAATAGAAAATCTGAATTAATTAAAAAATTTGGTGAAGAATTTAAAAACAACACAGAATGGGAAATTGCTAAATCAAATGATATGGATAAAATATGGGATTGTGGTTCTATGAGATTTGAACTAAATTTATAAAATATTTGGTTATGTCAATTATTATACTTACCTTTGTATCGTTAATCAATATTAAAACAATAAAATTATGAAAACAACAGAAACAAAACCAAAATTAACTCTTGTAGGAGAAGATGGCAATGCTTTCTTTATTTTAGGTAGAGCATCAAAAGTTGCAAAACAAAATAACATGGATTGGGACCTAATTAAAAAAGAGGCAACATCTGGTGATTATGATCATCTATTATCGGTGATGATGAAATATTTTGACGTTGACTAATTATATCTTATAAAAGATTCATCTTTATAACTCTCTCCTCCATTACTGGGATCCAGTTTCCAATTTGATAATGAACCAGTATTATATTCGGTTATTCCACTAACATAACCATTACTAACAGCACTCCTAATATCTAATTCAAATTTAATACTTATTCTACCACCAACATCAAAAGTGCTATCTGTCCTTGGTCTTAAAACAATTGGTTTTGATTCAAATAAATTAGTTTTAACCTCAGTAAATAATTTTAATTTATCTGTTGTATTGGTATAATAATCAATAAATCTTTGAATATAATTTACTCTTTCTTTAGCCAACCCTCTGTCAAAAAATTTTAAATATTGATTAGCAAATGATTTATCCTCATTTTTTAATGATTCTGATAAAATATTATTTTCTTCCAATTTTGGTTCTCCAGAACCACCTGTATTTTCAACCTTTCCCAATAATACGTTTTTATTTGTTAAAAATAAATTTGTTTTAAATTGAGTTGGCGAGTTAAATTGTTGCCCTACTATAGCTGCAGGAACAATATAAGCGTTATTTCTTTTATCTTTAATATCAGATTGATTAAAAGTAAATTCTTTTTCTATATCTCCAGTTCTAAAATATGTTTTAGAGTTTATATTTTCATTTGATGAACTACCATTATGAATATTTGAATAATACCCATAAGATTCTGGTTGAATTAATATTCCTCCTATTCCTGCACCTGGAATTAAATTATTGCTAAAATCTTTACTATGTTTATTTAAATCATCATCATAAGAACTTAATGACAATACAAATGGAGATCTAAATTCATCAATATCTCCTTTAACTGAACCTAAAATATTATTATCATTAGTTAATCTTAAATTATCTTCTGTTATAATTTGAGTTATGTTA
>ORJL010150935.1_pt1 | contig 11024 bp, 9 predicted proteins | sample 1779941 | NCBI WGS metagenome assembly ORJL01 (sample SAMEA104232317, study PRJEB22302) | groundwater metagenome | biome: forest; feature: aquifer; material: groundwater | place: USA | collected 2011-08-07 | depth 5.8 m | reverse complement strand
GGCTGCGTCCCCTCGATAAAAATCTCCATCCGCTTGAGCGGGCAATAGGGCGTGGGCAACAGGCCGGAGAGGGCGCACACTTCCACTTGCGTGAGTCCCGGCGGGCGGGGGAAGTCGGCGGCGGGCTTGCCGTTGAGGGCCAGGCGAATGAAGTCGTGCCAGATAGGCCCCGCGCCCGCCACGCCGGTGATGTTGACCATGGGCGAATTGTCGGCGTTGCCCACCCACACGCCCACCGAAAGCTGCGGCGTGTAGCCCACCGTCCAGTTGTCGCGGAAGTCGGTGGTGGTGCCGGTCTTCACAGCGGCGGGCCGCCCGATTTGCAGCAGGCTGTTGGGGCCAAAGGTGGCGAGGCGGGAGCCGTTGTCGGAGAGGATGTTGTTGATGAGATAGGCGACGCGCGCGTCGAGCACGCGCTCGCCCGTTTTGGGTTTCCATTCGTCAAGCACGTTGCCGCGCGCGTCTGTGATCTTGAGTATGGCTACCGGAGGCACACGGACGCCGCCGGCGGCGAACACGCCAAACGCCGAGGTGAGGTCCAGCAGCCGCACTTCGCCGCCGCCGAGGGTGAGGGCCAGGCCGAAGCGGTCGGCGTCGGCCAGGGTGCCGAGGCCCATTTTGCCCGCCAGCGCCAGCATGTTTGTGAGGCCCACGTGATCGAGCGTTTTGACGGCGGGCACGTTGAGCGAGCCGCCGAGGGCATCGCGCGCCGGCACCGGGCCGTGATAGTTACGGTCGTAATTCTGCGGCACGTACGAAAAACCATCGGTGGTGACGAAAGCGGTGCGCACGTCGAGAATCATCGTGGCGGGAGTCCACGGGCAGGCCCCCACTCCCGGCCCCTCTCCCCCGGCCCCTCTCCCAGCGGGAGAGGGGAGAGTACTGCAAAGGGCCGGATCAAACGCGGCGGCGTAGGTGACGGGTTTGATGGCGCTGCCGGGCTGGCGAGGGGCCACGGCCATGTTCACCGCGCCGGAGATTTCGCCGTTGAAGTAATCGGGCGAGCCGATCATGGCGAGGAGCTGCCCGGTGTTCGGGTCCAGCGCCACCAGCGCGGCGTCGGTGGCGTTGCGCGGGGCGGCGCGCGTGGGGTCGGCCAGTTCTTCCAAGCGACGGGCTACGATGCCTTCGGCGGTGTGGACAAGATCGAGGTCGAGCGTGGTGGTAACGGTAAGCCCCGAGCGCAGCACTTCGGGCGTTTGGGCGAACCGGGCTTCGAGCAGGCTCCACACGTAAAACACAAAATGCGGCGCGTCGATGGGGAAGGGCGAAGCGGCAAATTGCAGCGGTTCGCTTTTCGCCAGCCGGGCTCCGTCGTCGGTGAGCATGTGGTTCTTCACCATCAAATCCAATACGATGGCCTGTTTGTCGCCGGCGGCCCGTGGGTTGGTGAGCGGGTCGAACAGCGCCGGCGCTTGCGGCAGACCGGCCAGCAGGGCGCACTGGGCCAGGTCGAGGTCGCGCGCGCCCTTGCCAAAATAGGTGCGGGCCGCGGCCTCGATGCCGTAGGCCAAATGGCCGTAATAGGTCTGGTTGAGGTAGAGCGCGAGAATGTCGTCTTTGGAATAGGCGCGCGCCAGCCGCCAGGCCAAAATGCTCTCGCGCAGTTTTCGCGCCAACGTGCGCTCGGCGCGCTCTTGCGGGTCGAGCAGCATGTTGCGCGCCACCTGCTGGGTGATCGTCGAGCCGCCGGAGAGCACTTCGCCGCCGCGCAGGTTGATCCACACGGCGCGGGCGATGCCCACCACGTCCACACCGGGGTTGGCATAAAAGCTGGCGTCTTCCACGGCAATGGTGGCCTGCCGGCAGGCGCGAGGGATGTCGGCCAGGGGCAGGGTGGTGTGATGCGCCCCGGCGGGGTCGGTCACTTCGTAGAGCAGGCGGCCATCGCGGGCCAGTATTTTGGTGGAGGGGACGGTGAGGTTTTCGGTGAGGCGGTCGAGGGAAGGGAGATCAGTGAGAAGTGAATGAACAATGAACAATGAGGCAATGAACAATGTGACGAGGGCGGAGAGGAGAAGGCGGCTGCGCATGGCGAGGTGGAGCCCGGGCGGGTTAAATTAAAAGAACGCGCCCGCCGCTATTGTAGACGCAATTGGCGACGGGCGTGTTCCGTACAGAGGAGAGAGTGCAAAGCCGGTTTTAGAATAGTCCTCGCAAAACCAGCAATATGCCAAACAGGGCGAGCGGAATGCCGACGATGGCGCCGACGATGGTGAGGCTGATCAACGCGCCCACCAAGATGAAAACCACGCCGAGCAAAATGGCAACAAAGCGGCCGGTGAGTTCGATGATCGCCCCAACCAGCCGGAAGATGGCGGCAATCGGCCACAAGAGCCAGTGGAGAATTCGATGGGGTGCTTTCTTCGCGTGTGTGGTCATAGTGCCTCCCGACTCGCCGTTCCAAACATTCGTATTATCGCCGCGCGGCCTCTCTCGTTGTAGTGATTTTCTCCCCCTAATTAATGGATGAAAAGCACACCCTCAATCCGGCTGAACCGGCGAAACTCCAGTTATAATTTTGCCAATGGATTACCTTCCTCCCGCTATCAAGAAACTGCTGGGCGCCGAACTCACGCCCGCGCAATTGGCCGCCTTTCGCGCCTACGCCGCCGCACTCTCCGAGTGGAACGAGAAATTCAACCTCACCGCCATCAAGGACGCGGCGGGTATTGAGATCAAACACTTTGCCGATTCGCTGTCGTGCCTGCTGGCTATTCGCGCCGCGCCGCCCGTGCCGCACCCGGCATTCGTCGACGTGGGCACCGGGGCGGGCTTCCCCGGCCTGCCGCTGAAGATCATGTGCCCCGACATCCGGCTGACGCTGGTGGAGTCGGTCGGCAAGAAGGTGACGTTTTTGGAGCACGTGGTGCGCGCGCTGGACTTGAAAGACGTGACGGTGCTGAAAGCGCGGGCCGAGGAGTTGGGCCGGCTCGAAGCGCACCGCGAGCATTACGACTGGGCGCTGGCCCGCGCCGTGGCCGAGATGCCCGTACTGCTGGAATATCTGCTGCCGCTGGTGAAGGTGGGGGGCCGTGCCCTGGCGCAGAAGGGCGAGAACGCGCCCGCCGAAACGCAAGCCTCGGAACGGGCGGCGCGCCTCCTCGGCGGGGCGCTGGCGCAGATCGTGCCGGTGGAACTGCCGGGCGTGGTCGAGCCGCGCTACCTCGTGGTGTTCAGCAAAACGGCGGCCACACCGGCGAAGTATCCCCGTCGCCCCGGCGTGCCGAGCAAAGAGCCGCTGAAATGATCGCTGGGCGGCATACTCCATCAGCCAAACTGTTCATTACGAAGATGGATAACTCAGAACCCCGTGCTTGAAAAGCCTGCTCTCCAAGACGAGAAAATAGTCGCTTGTTTGCAGGATGAATATGGATTGAATGTTGTCCAGGTCGCTTTTCTTCCTCTCGGAGCTGATCTGAATACGGCCGTCTATCGCGTTGCCGTAGAGGATGAAACACCGTACTTTGTGAAGTTGAGACGGGGCGTCTTTGACGAAACTGCCGTGGCGTTACCCAAATTTCTCAGCGACCAGGGCATCAAGCAAATCATAGCTCCCTTAGCAACCAAAACCGGCCAACTCAGAGCAAGCCTGGATGCCTTCAAGTTGATTCTGTACCCGTTTATTGAGGGCCGCGATGGTTATGAAGTTGACTTGTCGGATCGCCACTGGGGTGAATTTGGCACAGCACTCAAACGCATTCACACTGCTGTCGTGCCTCCTGCGCTCATCAGCCGCATCCAGCAGGAGACATATTCTCCGCAATGGCGTGAAATCGTAAAGACGTTTCTGGCGCGTGTTGAGGATGACACTTTTGATGACCCCGTTGCAATCAAATTAGCTGTGTTTTTGAAGGCCAAACGCGATGAGACTCTCGATCTTGTCGGGCGCGCGGAACGGCTCGCTCAGGCACTTCAGGCTCGATCCCCGGAATTTGTTTTATGTCACTCTGACATTCACGCCGGCAATATCCTGATTGATGCCAACGACGCTTTTTACATCGTCGATTGGGACAATCCAATCCTGGCACCCAAGGAGCGTGACTTGATGTTCATCGGAGGTGGTCAGGGGTTTGGTGGGCATACCGCACGGGAAGAAGAGACTCTATTCTACGGGGGCTATGGTCAAACGCAGATCGATCCCATCGCACTGGCCTATTATCGTTATGAACGAATCATTCAAGACATTGCGGTCGAATGCAAGCAAATATTTCTGACAACTGACGGCGGTGAAGATCGAGAACGATCGCTTCGCTATTTGACATCTAACTTCCTGCCCAACAACACGATAGAGATAGCCTATAAGTCGGATAAGACACTGACAGATGGGTAGCCACAAATTGGAAATGCCGCCCAACGGTTTGCGTTACTGGCAGGTGGGCGGGCTTGGACAATGCTTGGGAGCAGGAAAAACTCGAAGCCAGAAAAATACTCGAAAATGGCGACGAATCCCACCTGTCCAGTGCACGCTTTGTTGGGCAGTTTTTATTGGATAGCATTTGTCTAGCAACCTTTTCAAATCTTGCGGCAAACCAGTTCGCCCTTGCCAATTGGGACTATCAGCGCGTCCACACGGTCGTCGGTTAATGCTCTATCTAGCATTGGCTTCAAAGTTTCCTGATGGTTGATAGCATTATCTGCAATCAATAAGCCACCTTTAACTAACTTGGGGATAATGGCTTCATAACATTCGCCGTAAACTTCCTTCTCTGCGTCCAAGAAACAGAAGGCAATGTTATCAAACTGCGAAAAATAATTTCGGATATCGCCTTCCACTAAATTTATTGTTTTTTCCACTTGGGCAACTTGAAAAGTCTCACGTGCCAATTGTACTTTTTCTGGCAACACTTCAAACGTATGGACAGTTCGTCCTAGCATTTCGCAGGCGATATTTATCCAAAGCGTGGAGTAGCCAGCACTTGTGCCAATTTCAAGACACATACCTTCAGGAGTATTGGCGGCTAATAAAGCAAGAAATTTTCCCGTTTCTGGTGGTATCTGGCGCAAACGCTGGGCTCGAGGTGTACCATCTTCCCGATCTTTAGTGTCAATTTGCTCCAAGTATTTCATCCGATCTAAGACGGATTGCCGTATTGAATGAAACATAACTGTGATTACTCCTGAAGTCTTTACGAATTTTGCAAGGAACTGCCCAACAACGGCATGAACCCGACGCGCTCCTTGCTATCGCTCCGCGCGCGGGTTATGCCGACCGATAGAGAATGACGAATGGACAAACGAACGCCATTTCGTCATTTGTCACACGAAGCGGTCATTTGTCATTTTCCATTTGTATCGTCCCTGCGCTCACCTGCCACACCTTCCCTCTTGCCACAAATGCCGCATCGAACAGACTCAAATCCGTCGTCGTCATCACCGACTGTTCGGCCCCGCCGATGCGACTCAACAGATCGCGGCGGCGGCGCGGGTCCAGCTCGGCCAGCACCTCGTCCAGCAGCAAAATGGGCGGCTCGCCGGCGCGGTCGGTCATCCACGCCATCTCGGCCAGCTTGAGCGACAGCACCGCCGTGCGGCCCTGACCGCGTGAGCCGTAAATGCCGAGGTCAATGCCGCTGGCCACGAACCGCAGATCGTCGCGGTGCGGCCCGGTGAGAGTCGCGCCGCGCTCGATCTCCTCGCGGCGGGTGGCCGCCAGCCGCTGGCGCAAATTCTCGGCAATGGCCTCGGGCGTCACCCCGGCGCGGGTCACGGGCACCTCCAGCCCCAGCGCCAACTGCGGTGCGCCGTCGGACAGCGGATCGAACGCGGGCTGATACGCCAGCCGCAAATGCTCCGCGCCCTCGGTGAGCTCGCGGTGAATGGGCGCGGCCAGCCGCTCAATTTCCTCAATGGCCTGCGCCCGCGCCGCAATCAGCGTGCCGCCGTGACGGCACAACTCCGCGTCCCAAAACTCAAGCTCGGCCGCGCCGTTGCCGTTGCGCTCCTGCAACTGCTTGAGCAAGGCGTTGCGCTGCGAAAGAATCTTGCCGTACTCGCCCAGCGCCAACGCGTACACCGGGTCCACCTGGCACAGAGTGGCATCGAGGTAACGGCGGCGGTCGGAGGGCGACCCCTCCACCAGCGCCATATCCTGCGGCAGAAACAGCACCACGTTCACCGCCCCGTGCAAATCGCCCGCCCGCCGCTTGAGGCCGTTGATCAGCACCGTCTTCTTCAGCCGTGGCTCGCGCGCCGCGCCTGCCTCGTCCACCTCCACCCGAATATCCACGCGGCGGATTTCGTGCGCGGTGTGCACCTCGGCCACAATCTTGAGATACGGGCGCGCATCGCCGCGCAGCGCCAGCCAGTGAATCAACTGCCGGTCGGTCGTGGCGTGCGGCGAACTGGCGGTGGCGAGATAGTAGATTGCTTCGAGCAGGCTGGTCTTGCCTTGCGCGTTATCGCCCACCAGAATCAGCGGCCCGGCGGGCAGGTCGGCCTCGAGGCGAGTGTAGTTGCGAAAGTTGGTGAGCGAAAGATGGGCGACGCGCATTGAGGGCGATTGTACCAAACTCTAGGCTACAATTCTCCGCATGCCCACCCTCAACCTGCCTCACCGCATGCGCCTGCCCAACGACGCCTCGCGCCTCGCCCCGGCCATCGTGATGGTTCACGGCTGGCTCGGCAACGAAAATTCCATGTGGGCTTTTGAAAAAGCCCTGCCCCCCGACGCGCTGGCCGTGAGCATGCGCGCCCCCTTTGCCGTGGACAACGGCTACAGCTGGATGCTGCCCGGCGCCACCGGACGGCGCGACGGCAGCGACGCCGAGTCGTTCAACGCCGGCCTCGCCGCCCTGCGCGAGTTTGTGGCCGCCCTGCCTTCGGCCTATTCTGTTGATCCTGAAAAAGTGGTGCTGATGGGATTCAGTCAGGGCGCGGCGATCAGCCTCGCGCTGTTGCTCAGCGAACCCTCGATAGCCGCTGCCGCTGCCGTGCTATCGGGATTCCTGCCTCCGCCCGCTCGCCACTGGGCCGTGCCGGGACGCCTCAGCGGCAAATCGATCTTCATCGCCCATGGCACCGTCGACCGCGACGTGCCCCACGCGGCGGCCGTGCTCACCCGCGACGCCCTCACCCAGACCGGAGCCGGCATCACCTACCGCGAATATGTCGTCGGCCACAAAATGACCGCGCAGGGCATGCGCGATTTGACGGCGTGGCTGACCGAAGTGGCGCGCGCCTGACGCTATGGCTTCAGCCTCTCGTACACCGCCTGCGCCCACGCCGACATGGCTTGCAGGTTGCCGGCGTTGGGTTGGGTGGCGCCGCTACCGTTCAGCGTAATGGTCACTGAGATGGCATCGGCAATGCTGGGGTCTTTGATCTCCGTCGCCACAACGCCAAAGGCGGCGGCCCACGTGTTGAGTTGCGCCAGCTCTTCCGCCGTCAGTTGGCCTTTGGGGTAAGCCTCGTTGGTTTTGCACGACCGCGCCGAGGCGCGCCCGCCGGGATAGACCGACAGGTCGTCGCAGAACCCGGCTATGCCGCCCTCGCGATGCCACGTGAGCATCACAGCGGCGAGGGTAAAGGCCTCCACGCGGCTGCCCGTGGCATCGGTGTGATATTCGTACTGGCGGCCTTCGGCTTCCAGTGTAATGCGAAAACCCGGCGTCACCGCTTGCGAACACAGCACGCCCATGCGCGGCACACCCAAACATCCATCCGGCCAATCCACCGGCTCGGTGCCGGCTACTTTGATTTGACTCAGCGGAAAGCCCAGGGCGGTCGACAACGCATCCATAGCAGCCAACTGTGCGGGGGTCAGGTCTGCCGGTGGCACAGCCGTGGTCGTTGGGGCCAGGGTGGCGTCGGGCGGCGGGGGAAGCGTGGGGGCGGGAGTCGCGGTGCCGCACGCGACCAGGAGGGCAAGTGTCAGGTTCAACAACAATAGCTTTTTCATGGCGTCTCCATTCTTGTCAGCAACGGACGCGGCGCGGGGCAATTCGGTTCCCTGATACAATCGGCGCGTGTATCGCCTCATTCGTCCCGTGCTGTTCAGGCTCGACCCTGAGCAAGCGCATCATATCACGCTGCGACTGCTGGCCCTGCCCATCGCGCCGCTGCTGGCTGCGCTGTTTGAGGTGCCTGACGCGCGGCTGAGGGTGACGGCGTTCGGGCTGACCTTTCGCAACCCAATCGGTTTGGCGGCGGGATACGACAAAAACGGTCGTGCCCTCAACGGACTCGCAGCCCTGGGCTTTGGTCATCTGGAAGCGGGCACGCTCACCCGCCGCGCCCAACCCGGTAACCCGCGCCCGCGTATTTTCCGTTTGCCAACCGACGAGGCGCTCATCAACCGCATGGGCTTCCCCAACGACGGCGTCGATTCGTTCGCGCCGCGCATGAACCGCGCCCGCGCGCGGCTGGGTATCAACATTGGCAAAAGCAAAGACACCCCGCTCGACCGCGCCGCCGACGATTACTGCGCGCTGCTGCGGCAGGTTGCGCCGCAGGCCGATTACGTGGCCGTGAACGTCAGCTCGCCCAACACGCCGGGGCTGAGGCAACTGCAATCCAAACAGGCGGTGGGCGAGCTGCTGCGTGAGGTGGCCGCGACGCGGGCCGAGCTGCCGCGACGCGTGCCGGTGCTGATCAAAGTGGCCCCCGACCTTTCGTGGCCCGAACTGGACGATGTGCTGGAGGCGATTGCGCAAACGGGGCTGGATGGAATCATTGCCACCAATACCACCGTGGGCCGCGAGGGGCTGCGCTCGCCCGAGCCGCTGCGCGCCGAGAGCGGTGGACTGAGCGGCCGGCCGTTGCGGGCGCGCTCCACTGAAATGATCCGCTACATTTACCGGCATACGGAGGGGCGGCTGCCCATTGTGGGCGTGGGCGGGGTGAACGGCCCGGCCGCCGCGCTGGAAAAGCTAGAGGCCGGGGCCACGCTGGTGCAGGTTTACACCGGGCTGGTGTACGAGGGGCCGGGCGTAGTCAGGGGGATTCTTCGGGGGTTGCTGGCGGCGTGAGGCGTGGGGCGCTGTTCACCACGAAGTCACGAGGACACAAGGGGACACAAAGCGGCGTCGGCCTGTTTGCCCGTGCAGGTGGCGCACGCTTCGTCGATGTAGGCGAACTTGTCGCCGCGATCTTCCAGCCGCACGTGCAGGGCCTCGCCGTACAACTTGCGGAAGCCGCTTTGCATGGCCTCAAGGCCCATTTTGATCTGCGTGGGCAGCGGCAGGATTTTGGAGGCCACCAGCGCCCCGAGACCGAACAGGGTGCTTTGCTTTTCGATGGCGTATTTGGCGGAAAGCCGCCCGATGCGCAGCGTCATGTTCTTTCCGGCGCGGCCAAAAAAGTCGAACAACCCCGCGCTCAAGTTGGCATATTGCCCAAAGCTCACCTTGCCGCTCACCCACAATTCCTCCGCAGGGTAGTTGTCCACAAAGGTCTCCAGCCCCGATTGCTTGAGCACGATTGCCAATCCGGATTTGCCCGCCACTTCCTCGGCGGCCATGAGCGCCCAGCGCATGTAGGCATCCACGATGGCATTGTCGCTAATGGGGTCGTGCTCGGGTTTGTTTTTGATGACCATGTTCGGTCTCCCTGAAATTCGCTAAAGATTGCCATTCTTGCCACGTTGGCGCAACGACGTCGCGTGCAACCTGCTCTTGTAGAGACGCGCCATGGCGCGTCTCTACGGCGAGGTATAGACGAGCATGGGCCGCACCACTACGCCGGTGAGGGTGGGCGGCGACTCGCTGGCAGGTAATGACTCGGCATGCGGGTAATACTTGGCGATGAGGTCGTGGATCAGCGGGTCGGTTTCAAACAGAGTCTCGTCGGAGATGATGGCTGAGTAGTAGTGCGTTTGAATGCGGGCCACGAGGTCGGCGGGGAGGGGCTGGCGCTGCCAGTGGGCGATGTACCACACGTTCGAGATTTGCGCGGAGGGGGCCTTGCCCGCCAGCCACGCGTAGTAGGGGTGCATCATCACCAGCACGTTGCCATCGGTGGCGGCGAGGCGCTGGATGAGTTGTTGGCCGCTGGCGCGCATTTGGGCGGTGGGGATGTAGCGCACGGGGTTGTAAACACCAAGGGCCAGCTGCCCCACGATGGCGAGGGGGATGAGCCATGGGGGCAGGGTGAAGCGGGCGGCATTGGCTTCACGCCACAGGAGGGCGGGGGCGAGGCACAACACGGCGAACACGGGCATGAGGTTGTTGACGTTGCCACCCACGGATGCGCGGCCCACGCCGCTGATCAAAGCCGCCGTGGCTGCCCCGGCCAGCCACGGGTGATCCTGTGCCACCCCTCGCCATCCGTTTCGGCGGACGGCCTGCGCTGCCGCGCCGGCGATCATCAAACTGAGAGGAATCATCCAGCCGAAAAGCTCGACGGCGGCGAAGTGGACGGCGCGACTGAATTGCACTTCGTCGCCGCCTGCCGTGCGGAAGGGGTGATAGATGAACCAGCCGCCGGTGTTGGCGTTGAGCCATGCCAGCGGAGCGATGATGAGCGCGACCCATACGACTGCAAATAGCACGGCCCGTTTGCCGTGGCTGAGCCAAAGGTAGGGCATGAGGCCGAGGCCATAAGCGAGGGCGGTTTGCTTGGCAAAGAAGGCGAGGGCCAGCGTTGCTGCCGCGAGCAGCAGTCGAGTAGTGGAGCCGTTGTGGTAGATTGCCAACGCCAGCCCGCAGAGGGAGAGGAACACGGCGAGGGAATCGACGCGGGCCAGTTCGTACCAAAAGCCGCTGATGCGGTAGCCGCCGAGGTAGAGCGCGGCGCAGGCAAAGGCCAGCCGGTGTTGGCCGCTTTCGCGATGGGCGATGTAATAGAGGAGCGCGGCAGCGCCGAGGGTGGCGGCCAGCGAGAGCAGGCGCAGGGGCGCAAAGCCGGGAGCTGCCAGCCGGAGCGCCAGCCCGCCCAGCCAAGAGTAGAGTGGCATGTACACGTGGGGCACGAAGTCGGCGGTGGGGGCCATGTACACCGGTTGGCCCTGCGCGAAGCGCAACGATTGCATGAGCATGCTGTCTTCGATGAAGTCGAGGTCGTAGGGATAGAAGACGCGCGGCAGG
>ORJL011504900.1_pt1 | contig 11027 bp, 6 predicted proteins | sample 1779941 | NCBI WGS metagenome assembly ORJL01 (sample SAMEA104232317, study PRJEB22302) | groundwater metagenome | biome: forest; feature: aquifer; material: groundwater | place: USA | collected 2011-08-07 | depth 5.8 m | reverse complement strand
TAATCAAACTTACACCCATTGTTTCCATTGGATTAACATCACTCAACATCAAACTTAAACTAAACTCAAACCATGACGTGAACATCATATTGACTATTCCAACAACTATAGATGTCAATAATATGACAATCCATCCCTTAATTCCTAACTTCAATAACTGTTTCCATTTTTCTAATAATTTCATGTTATTTCTCCAATAACCAAAATATTAAGTAAGTAATTCCGAATCCAACAATGAAATGAAGAACAATAGTTCCTATTGTTGTAACTCCTGCATCTGGTAAGTTTAATCCCAATTTAATCCCAATATCCCACAAATCAAACCATTCCTTACTTAAAGCGATAATTCCGTAAATCAATAATACTATTCCACCTATGACCCCTTTTTTTAATGGTTTCATTTTTTCTTCACCGCAAAAAATCCTAAAATCAATGCAAATAGGATTAATATGATTACTGCATATAACCCAATAAATGATTCATCTTCTTCTAAATCACTTTCATCCCCAACAGTTATTACTATTTCACTCACTTCGTCTGCATTGTCATTCGCACAAACTTCGTCTTCCCCTAAAACAACACCACCACAATAATAAACAGTTTCAGGGCTAACCAAACATGCGTATGCTTCTCCATCGCTTGAAGTTATTACTGTTGCATCATCCCCATACTTTTCTTTACAATCCTCTTCTGTCAATGTCGAAGGTGTTGTAAATTCCAATGTTTCTTTACTTGCAGGTTTCACACATTTTACTAAATTCCCATTTTCGTCATATTCTGCTGTTGCATCTGCATCGCAGGATGCACTTAAATAACAAACACCATCATCAAAATAGTAATCTTCTCCTTGCATATCGCATGCTTCTTCTGTTGTGATTGTTGCAACTACTAAATCCTGCACACACCCATTCTCTGCTGCACTGAAAACATACCCTTCCCCACTCTCAATACAACTGATATCAGTTAATTCATAAAATATGCATTTATTATCTTCAACAAAATAAACCCCACTCTCCCCTGTTGCAACTGATTCACAAATCTCAAGCGATGAATATGTTGCAGTACCTGTCTCTTCATCAACTGTACTTCCCACCAAGGAAACAATGACTGTAAGTGGATTACTACATTCTCCTGTAGAAAGATCAACTGCCTCTCCTTCTTGGCAAACAGAAGTTAAACCACTGGAACTTACAATAGGAAACAATATCCATGATTCACCATTGGGAACTGTTAATACTTCTCCATTTACCAATGCATCATAAATTTCATTGGAAATATCTGATCCGCCTGTTCCTGTATTCGTATCAACAATAAGAGTAGGATATAAATAACAGAAATTCCTTACAGTTTGATCAAAATCTGTTAATTTAAACAAAGGAGAAATTGAGATTGTATCTCCTCCTCCGTACGTAACAACGCCCAATGCTTCATCTTCTGCAATGTTGCATCCCATTAAGTATTGGAATCGAGGATTTGTACTTGTTGCTGCCCCAATAAATCTCAAATACAATCCTTCCCATGAAGAAACATCCAGCTCCATAACTTCTTCTTCATTTACTAAAACTGCAACCATTCCTTCTTGTAGAATACTTGGGATTAATTCAACTGTTGCTGTTCCAGAAATACTTATCTTTTGTTCAATGCCCCCATCTATTCCAAAATTTGAATTTAATGCTTGAGAACCTGTATTGCCTGAATTTAAACTATCTACAAATGAAATACCCTCTACATTCTTTAAAGTAACTTTATATCTTAAATTTTTTAAGTTAGGTAAAAAGCTTACATGATTTGGTGATTGTGAAAATGTAATTGATGTATCATCCCCTGAAATTGTTGCTAAATAACCCGAAAGTGCTTGTTCTGCTGAATATGCAGAGCTTGTTCTTCTTGTTGTATCAGATGCATGTCCTTCTGCCATAAAATTATAATATTTACTATTACAACTTGAATACCAATCAAAGGAATTTCCATAAGAAGTACAATCCCATGCACCAGTAATCAACACATCACTGTCTGCAAACAAAATAAAACCATCTGAACCCACAATAGTTTGATATGTACCTGCCGGTTTTACTACTTTTAATTCAGCCGTGACAGATATTATGCTTACCAAAAATATCAAAATAAACATTATTTTTTTCATTTTTTCACCTCAAAAGTAATGGCATCCCAAAGAGGAATGACTGGGTTAGAGACCCCTCTTTGGAACACCATTATCGCCTATGGTGTTTTTTGTGTATGCGATCATTACATCAGTTTTTGTGCATTCTCTTTTGAAATAGATTTCCAGCATTCATGAGTCCCTTCTGGACTTTTTGTTACTAAAAATGTTCTATTTCCTTTTGGGACTACCCTATATTCATCTGATCTAAACTTCTTTTTTGTTTTTACATCATAAAATTCTACTGTTTTTGGCATTTTGTTTCACCCATTTATTTTTTCATCAAAGTAACCTGTACTGATAAAAGTTACTAACAAGATAACAAGGACAGTAATGAATGTTTTCCATCCCCCACCCATAATGTTTGCAATATCAATTAACTTTACTTTTGTTGCAATCCAATACAAACCAAACAATACTAAAGACGAAGGTAATCCAGCAGCCCAGAATTTGCCCCCTCTTTTTAACCATTTGAATCCTTCCATTTTCTTACCTCACATATTTTTTTCCTATTATTAAAACCAATCCAGCCATTCCTACAATTATCAAGATAATCCACCAATATTGAAAGAGAATGAATGCAATTATTCCTGCAACAATACTCACTATCCATATCCCTACTTTTGACTCTATCTTCTTTTGAGGAAAATTCTTTGTTAAAAATAATATTAAAAATCCTGAAAGTAATATTCCAAAGAGTACCCCTAAAATTCCAGTAATATCAAACTCTTCAAGCTTACAATATGTATCAAATGTTTCACTCACTTCTGTTAATTTACTATCGCATTCTGTGCAATCTAACCATAACCATGAGAAATAAGAATCTGAACAATCTTTTTCGTCTTCACATGAAACATCAGTTGGATCTAAAACACAAACGTCAATTGTAATTTCATCTTCACTCACACATGACGCACTTGAGGCACTTTCCACACATGTTTCATCGCCTGCACATACTTCAATAATTTCTTCGTCTAACCCATCTGAACTACAACTTATCACTGCTTCATAATTATTATCATCTTCACCACAATATGTAGTCCCTTTTGCACTACAAGCTAAACCGATAGATTCTCCACAAACATCAGATTTTACTAACTCATTAAATCCCGATACTGGTTCTCTAATTCTTACATTACATTCCCCCACAGTATCTGTTGAAACATCAACATTATAATCCGCATAAATTGTTTTTGTTTGTCCTGCTTTTATAGTTGTTGTTTCGGATTGACCATCGAATCCATCTGAACATTCAACAGTAATATCCACTTCAGCGTTTGCATCTCCATTATTTTTGATCTCAATTGCAATATTCCCATCATCTCCTGTGCTAACACAATCTTGTGAATCCTCATAATCAACTAATTCTAAATCTGGCACAAGAGTTCTTACCCCAACATAAGATGCCTTAACATATAAAGAAGCCATTGGATTGTAAATATTTCCTTCAAGAACTTCCACTAATTGAGAATTGCTTATGCTACTTTCATCTTCAATGTCCCCCACTTCACTTGTCTTATCTTTATCAATATCTAAGACTTTTTCAATTAATTCCTCATTTAAATTACTCTCAACAATATCTTCAAGGCGAGAACTTGTTATATCCCCATTTTCTATATCTCTTGAAATTATTGTTAAAACTCCTGATTCAGCATCATTAACCTCATTTAAATAATCTCCATAATCTGCCTCATAGATTGTTATCCAACTATTCTTATCTTGATCATAGAATGGACGGTAAACATCGCTTATACCCTCACAATTCTTTATGACTAAGCTTCCTTGATAATCCACCCACCCAAAAACATCATCACTATTGACATCGCATGAACTCCCTGTGCTTTCACAAAAATAGAAATCATTCTCTGTACTTGTACTATCAAAATTTCGCTGATCTGTTTCTATATTCCCATCACCATCATCAACTTCCATAGTCATTGTCCCTGAAATTCTTACATTTCCATTGTCATTAAATGTTCCTGAACTATACTCTTTATCTTTATAAACTATGTAGCATGTATAATCATTAAGCCATGTTCCTCCTTCAGCAAAGTGACCCGTACCAATAATTAAATCTTCATCAATACCACTTTTATCAATAAAATCTTCTAAAAGATCATCTCTATCAGAAGATGAAATATCAGTACAATCATCCTGTCCTGTTTTTACTGCATAATCATAAACAGGTTCACTTCCAGAACGTTCAGAAATATCATAAATACATGCCTGTTCATCCCAATCAACACCAAACGCAAAAGAACCGTCTGTATCAACACCTAATTCATCAAAATCATCATCATTCAAAATTACACCAAATATTTCCTGTGCAGAAATACTTCCTTGAGTAAATGTTATAACATAAGCAGATTCATCAAAGAGATCAGCTTCTGATTCTAAATTTATGTTGCTAACACTCATAATAGTTTGTGTCGGGAATGAAGAAAACGCAAGGTATATTACAATCGCAATCGCTATGAGAATTACTATATAGACTGAATAATCTGTTTTTTTATTCATTACTTAAAGTCATGTCCATTGACACCGATCTACATTAAAATATACTTCTATTTAAACTTTGTCATTTTTTTCCATACTCTTTTTTAAGATTATAAATAAAATGATAATCCCCACAATAAATGCAATTAAAACATATATTCTCTTGTCAATATTTAAGAAAAAATTGATTATCTTCTCTTTTAAACTCAACGTATCCACAATTTCTGTTTTTTCAGAATAAATTTTAAATGTAGTATTGTCAAACTGCACCCCCACATTTATTGTGAAATTGCCTTCTAAATCTTTCCTAAACTTCTCTTCAACATTATAAATACCTCCAGTTATTACTGAATAATAATTTCCAGACCAATTATTTACATTGAATATCTGTGCAGAATTATTCTTTACATTCCACAGCTCTAAATATATTGCATTTACCGAATATGGCACTGTACCTTTGAATGTAAATATAGAAACATTCAGTTCTGAACCTTTTGAATACTTCCCTTTTATCCCCTCAACTGCCATTAAATACTCTGATGTGGATGTTACATCAAAAAACATGGAGATGTTATCTTCTGAATAATTCTCCCCATTTATTAAATAATTTGCTTCTATTTCTTCCTCTGTTGTTGTCGTTGAAGGTGTTCCAGTTGAAGAAGACCCCTGTGAAGAGACAAAAGTACTGCTGCTATAATTGAACCGGAATGAATAGTTTCCTTGTGACAATTTTTGCCCAATATTGACTATCACATCTGTCGCATTTACTTGGAGAGTAACATTTTCTTTTAAACCGTTTACTGTAGCAATATCAAAATCTCGACTTGTTGTGGTAAAATCATTTAATCTTGATCTTGGAATTGAATAAATTAAAGAACTTAAATTCTGTGTTGCGTTACTATTTACAGTTATTTCAGTGGTGTAAGAGTATCTTGATTCAAACTGATTTTCTGTAACAACTCCTCCTGAATTATAATTTCCTTCTGTCGCAAAAATAATCCCCATCACTGCTTGATTAATTGTATAATTCAGAGAATTGCTATAATTTCTTATTTCTGTTATATTTCTCTCATTAACTCCTGCGACAATACTTGCATTAAAACTATGAATACCTACTGATAAGGCACTAACATTTTCAGTGAAATTACACCAATTTTGGTTTGTGCAAGTTGTAACATTTATTCCATCTCTAAAAATAGTGATCAAAGTAATGTTCTTTGCAACATGATCTGCTGTGACATTAATAGTTTGCACACCTGAAATAAAGCTTGTATTCGTTGGTGTTTGAGGATGAACATATGTTCCATTGACAAAACCATGACTAAACGTTACATTCTCTGAAACAATATTTAAACCCCCAATGGAACTAAAGTTTTGATATAATTCAGAAGTGGTTATTTCAACATACCATCCAGTTTCATTCTCAAAAACGGTGAATTTACCTTCAACACCCTCAAAATCAATCCAATTCTTTCCAGTGACAAAATGAGCAGTATACGAAGATGCATCTCTATAAAATATCTCATGATCTGAAGTAATATGATAAACAAATGTTTCTTCATCACTTTCTTTGTCTTCATCTCCAACATCACCATAGTCATAAATATAAGAATATCTATCACTATCTTTATATGTATCAATATCAGCAAGATCAACTGAACTGGATATAAGATCAATAGAAATGCTTGTATCTGAATCGGTATCAACTTTAATTTCTCCTTCTTCTTCATCTATAACCACATCATAATCTGGAATCTCTTTATCTGTATGGTCGTCAGAACATTCTACTCTTGCTTGATATATCCCTGTTGCATTATTGCTAAAATTTATAAGAGGAGTAAAATTATATTGTGTCCCTGTCAAATTAGTTGTTAGATTTGAATAAATGCTCTGATTTGTTGAATTAGTAATATTTACCAAAAACTCAAAAAGACCTCCTACATCAGTGCATGTTATATTTGGTTGTACTATTTGATTTAAGGAAGTTGTTGTATTTGCCCTTATTGGATTATTAAAAGCAAGCAATGGATTTATTCTATCAACAGCAACAGTAAAATTAGATAGAGCAAAAAATCTTGTCCCTGCTGGGCTTATACACTCTGCATTCCATGCAATACTATTATTCTCTAAAATATTATTGTGAGTAATTGAATTATTTCCATTCTGTGTTATTGTAGATAAAGAACTTACATTTCTATAAATTCCCGTATCATTATTGAACAAAGAACATATTACAGTATTGCCAGCAGTGACATTAAAATTAAATTGAAGATTTGTTGCTGATTCTCTTGAGCCGTTTGGAGGAGCAATAAGTGAAACATTTAAATAATTATTCATAAGTGTATTGGAAAAAGAAATACTGCTATTTGATGAGATATCACTTACAATTACAGAAACATTCCATTTTAATCCTCCTGATAAATTTCCAGTGCTTAAAATGTTTGTTGTTGAATTAAAATAAGACACATCATTCCTAAACCATTCATAATATGTCGTGATGACATCATTATCTGGATCAATAACTGAAATATTAAACACAGTGAGATTTTCATCTGTATTATTAGCCTTAAATGTTGAATTGAGTATAGGTGTCCCTTGTATAGGAGCAGTGTTTTGAATTACTAATGAATTGTTATATGCGGAAGTATTAGTATTGCCATCATTTGCATATACACTAATATTTATAGTATCACCCCTATTGTAAGAATTAACACTTAAAGTTGAATTGACAACTGTTTTATTTGTAATGCCTGTGAAATTCTGAGATGAAATTTCAGTATTATTTCTAAACCATCTGAAAAAAATGTTTCCTAAATCACCTGTGGGATCAGAATAAGTAGTATTTGCAGCCAAACCTGATGTTTTTGTTGCAGAAGAAACATTAAATACAACTTGCTCCAAAGTTGGAGTTACATTACCTATTGATGCGTTTGTCTGCAAAAATTCTATTGTTCCTACTGCACCATCTACTGCTCCAAATCCTTCTCCCCCATTCGCATCCCTTGTATATCCATTTGTTTGATCAGTTTTGAAGTAGACAGCAATTCTTCCTCCTCCACCGCCTCCTCCGTCAGTGGTTAAATCTATTCCATTGCCTCCATGAACAGAAAGTTTTCCAGTCCCATTTAAGGTTAATGTCCATATCCAAATAGAACCTCCTGAGCCTCCACCAACACCATTCCCACCAACTGATGCACCTACCCCCCCAGATGCATTGATTGTTCCATTAAACTCAAGTCTATTTGTTGCATTAATGAAAATCTGACCTCCACCTACTCCTCCCTTACTCCCATCTTTTGTCCCTCCCCCACCACTTCCTGTTTCAATAGGAGTAAGGTTACTTCCATACGTCGCTCCTCCTACTCCTCCTGCTGTTTGTCCATTTCCTCCTCTTCCTCCATATCCAGCACCACCACCACTTGTATTCGCTCCACCTGTTCCAGGTCCTGTTCCATTTCCTGCTCCTCTGAAATTTGCTATTAAAAAAGAAGTGCCATTAATACTCATGTTTGCAACAGTAAAATTCATATTTCCAAACAATAAAACATTTGAAAAAATAAGATCATCATTTGTTACATTAAAATTTAATGTTCCATTTGACTGTATTGTTAAATAGGAAACAGAATAGTTTGTTCTTGTCTCTATCCTATGCATAGTAATATTCCCACATTCATGGAAATTAGCTCCTTTATCTGAAAGATTAAAATTCTCAAGACCTAAATCTCGTAATATGCTAAAATTGATATTATGAGAAAGATTGTTACACGTCATGTTGGAAAATCTTCCTCCAGTATTCACAAAACTTGTAGCATTAAATTCAAATGAGCGATTCACTCGTAAAAAAGCATGCTCAATAGTCACGTTGCTGTAATTGTACGTTGCTAACGTGAAATCAAACCCCTGAACAATATTCAGATTCTTGTCATCTTTGTCTATAAATACTGCTGTCCCGGAGTCACCTGTTAGTACGTTACCATCTGCTGATTTTTTACCTTCCACATTTGTTCTGTTAAAACCAATTTCACTATTTGTGGTATTATAATAAACAGCTATTCTTCCCCCGCTGCCTGTACCTCCTGCATTTGATGCTATTCCTGAACTACCACCACGTGCAGAAAGAAATCCAACACCATAAAAATTCACAACATCAATCCAAATAGAACCTCCTGATCCAGAACCCCCATCTATTCCTGATGCCCCTAAAATTGCAGTTTCACCATCCACTGCAATTGTCCCATTATTCCATAATGTTCCTGTTAAATTAATGTAAATTAATCCGCCCCCTGCTGAACCAATAGCAGCCCCATTATTTCCTGCACCACCAGGAGCACCTAAAGCATTAGGTGAAAATACGTCTCCAAATCCATTTCCCCCTTTTCCCCCTGCTTCACCTGTTGCCCCTATACCTCCATACCCTCCTCCTCCTCCTCCATTTGCATTATTATTGCCTTTTCCCTCAAATGTTCCATTTTTATTTCCTCTTTCTGATGCATTTAAAATACTTGTACTAAATATTGAAAGATTGGCAAACCCTGTGAAATTTACATTTCCGTAAAACAATGATGCATTCAAGACTAAGTCATCATTCGTAATGTTGAAAATCATGGTTTTATTTGAGAAAAGTGTCAATCTATTGATTGTCATATTTGTTCGTGTTTCTGTTCTCAAAATTGTAATGTTTCCACAATCATTATATATTACTCCTCTATCAGAGAGATTAAAATTACTAAGACTTACATCTTTAAGAATTCGAAAAGTAAAATCATGACTTGTATTATAACAACTCATGTTTGTAATGCGATTCCCAGTATTCACAAACCCTGACGCATTCAACTCAAAACTCCTATTCACTCGCAGCAACGCATGCTCAATCGTTACATTACTGTAATTGTACGTTGCTAACGTGAAATCAAAACCTTGAACGATATTCAGATTCTTGTCATCTTTGTCTATAAACACTGCTGTCCCGGGGTCACCTATTGCTCCCGTACCAGGAGGAGCGAGACTTGTTACAAGAGTGCTATTAAAATTAAACCCAAATCCTATCGTTTTATAATATACTGCAATTCTACCACCACCACCTGAACTACCATCAGAACTTGTATCTCTTCCTTGACCTCCCATTGCCTGAAGTGTACCATTCCCATACAATTGATCAGTATCAAGATACAGAGAACCTCCTGCACCACCACCTCCACCATTATCAAAACCTGTTTTTCGCGGTTCTCCATTGATTGCAATTGTACCATTCACCCATGTAATATTAGAAACATTAATCAACACAGAACCCCCACCTGCATCACCTGCAATATCTCCTGCACCTCCACTACTCCCCAATGTTCTTGGTTCAAGAGCATTACCATATTGTGAACCACTTGAACCAGCACCTACTGTTGTTCCCCCTCTTCCTCCATGACTCCCTCCTGATCTACCAACTGATGTTTTTTGACTAGAACTATTTAAAAATCCTGTTCCTGTCCCATTAATTTCTCCACCGTTTTGAATAGTCAGATTTCCCACTGTAATGTTTACTGTTGCATTATCAATACTGCTATTTACATATAATCGTCCTCCATTAGAAATGTTAATGTACTCGCAAATGATTGTCGTGGTATTTACTGTTTGTGTATTGTTAATATCCCACCATCCATTGACAGTATCTCCTGGACAATTAGCAAATTGTGCATTGACAAATTCAGAGGTTGTTATAAAAAAGACACAAATTATAAAAATAAATAAAGCTACTTTTTTTATTACTGCAAATCTTTTTTGTTGTTCCATTTGAATCATCCTACTCAAAACTTTTTTTTCTTTTATAATAACACACTCTGTAAACCTAATCCAATAAAAAACATGATACCTGCGATTACAATTGTTCCAATTACCCTTATTGCAATTATTTTTTTTTCTGTAACATTTACACCAATGGCTAACCCAATTATAAAAAACAATAATCCTATAAAACTGTCTCTAAAAAATTTAAAACTCTTATCTATTCTTACCACATACTTTAAACTTTGATCAAAATTACTGTTATCTATTGCAGTAATTTTAAACGAATAAGTGGCATTATCTGGAACATTGCTCGGAGTTTGAATGATTACATCAATTTCTTTATTCTGCCCTGAAATTAATTGAAATTCAGTTTCACTCAATGTAACAAATTCGCATGGTTTTAAATTATTTTCATCACTGCTTGCAATATCCTCACAAATAACTGTAAAATCAATAGTTGTATTGCCTTCATTACTTATTACTGTCGGCACTTGTCCTTCTCCTTTTTCATCATCTGCTCCCATCAAAATATCATCATATTCATCATTTCCTGCTTCTGTACTTATTTTCCATACCCCTGCTTCACTTTCCTGTG
>ORJL011252074.1_pt1 | contig 11027 bp, 7 predicted proteins | sample 1779941 | NCBI WGS metagenome assembly ORJL01 (sample SAMEA104232317, study PRJEB22302) | groundwater metagenome | biome: forest; feature: aquifer; material: groundwater | place: USA | collected 2011-08-07 | depth 5.8 m | reverse complement strand
CAAGAACGTTTAGAGCGCGATTATAATTTAAATCTTATTTTGACCGTCCCAAATGTTGTATATCGTGTTATAAAAAAGAATGGTGAAGTTATTGAGGTAGATACTCCGGCAAAGTTACCCGATTCTTCTGATATCCAAGAGGGGCAGGAGCCTTATGCAGACTTATTGATGATTATTCCTGTTGAGACAATTGAAGCGGTTTGTGATTTTACAAAATCTAGAAGAGGGATATTTAAATCTAATGAATACTTAACTGAGGATAGGGTCAAGCTTGCTTTTAGTATTCCGCTCTCTGAAATCATCGTGGATTTTTATGATCGTATTAAGTCACTTACTCGCGGTTACGGTTCCCTGGATTATGAATTTAAAGAGTATTTGCCTACAAAATTAGTAAAGCTTGATATTTTAATAAATTCACAACCTTGTGATGCTTTCTCTTCTTTGATGTATAAAGAAAAAGCTTATTCTCGTGCGCATGCATTAGTATCTAAGTTAAAAGAGCTTATTCCAAGGCAATTGTTTGAAGTATCAATCCAGGCGGCAGTTGGCAGTCAGATCTTAGCATCGGATAAGGTTCGTTCGGTGGGAAAGCACGTTACCGCTAAGTGTTACGGTGGTGATATAACACGAAAACGCAAGCTTTGGGAAGAGCAGAAAAAAGGAAAGAAACGTTTAAAGCAGTTTGGTAAAGTGGAAATACCACAAGAAGCATTCCTGGAGGTATTAAAAATATGAAGAACAATAAGAACAAATCGGTTATAAGAGAATGGTTTGAGGCGGCTGTTGTCGCCGCGTTTTTGGCTTTTTGTATTATTAGGCCTTTTATTGTTCAGGCATTTAAAATCCCAACTGGTTCAATGCGGCCCACATTGTTAGAGGGTGATCTGATTTTGGTAAATAAGTTCATTTATGGTGCAAAAGTCCCGTTCACTAAATACAGGCTTCCAGCATTAAGAGAACCGAAGAGGGGGGATGTAGTTGTTTTTATTTATCCCGAGGATAAAAAGAAGGATTTCATTAAACGATTGATAGGGCTTCCTAATGATACGATCGAGATTAAAAGTGGTACAATATACGTGAATGAACAACCACTAGTGGATTCCGCTTTCAGGCGTTATTATTACAATCGTGGAGATTTTGCTAAGGAGGGCGAGACAATAGTTGTACCGGAGAATAGCTTTTTTGTCCTAGGTGATAATTCTGGCTCATCTAAAGATAGCCGTTACTGGGGTTTTGTACCCAAGGATAACCTTTTAGGTATGGCTATAGTAGTTTATTGGCCACCTAAGCGTATTCGATTAATTAAATAGGATCTTTACGCGATGAATATTGCAAATAAAATTTCCACATTTAGAATACTGAGCGTGCCTTTCTTTGTAGCCAGTCTTATATACTATAATGGAGAAAGGGATTTTTTGAGGTTTATAGCTTTGGGTATTTTTATTCTTGCTGCAATTTCTGATGCCGCGGATGGCTATATGGCTAGAAGATCCAAGCAGCAGTCTAAAGCAGGGCTGGTTTTGGATCCTTTGGGTGACAAGCTGCTTTTAATGAGCGCTTTTATCTGTTTAACTGTTAATAATAACCTTGTTATTAAGTTTCCACTTTGGGTGACGATGGTTGTAATTAGCCGCGATATTCTTATTATATTAGGCGCAGTAGTAATCTATATAGTGAGGCAGAATATTAATATGATTCCTTCAAGGTGGGGTAAGTTTTCAACTACTTTTCAGATGCTGGCAGTTATAGCTATTCTTGCGCAAATTAAGTTTTCGTTTATATTTTGGTGGATTGCAGTTATTTTTACGGCTATCTCAGGGATAGTTTATGTAAACAAAGGATTTAAGGTGCTCTATGCTTCGGATAATTTGCGTAATAACCATTAGCTATTTATTGGGTTCAATCCCTACCGCTTACATCTTTGTCCGTTTGTTAAAGGGTGTAGATATACGTAAATTTGGCTCTGGAAATGTAGGGGCAACTAATGCGTTTAGAATTTTAGGCAAAGGTTGGGGGATAACTGTATTATTTCTAGATATCTTAAAGGGTTTCTTACCTGTAGTTTTGCTAGGGGATGCTTTTACGAAACAGCTTGATTTAGCGCATGCGCAAAACATCTTTATTGCCATTGGGTTAGGCTGCATATTGGGGCATAATTGGACTATATTTTTGAGATTTAAAGGTGGTAAAGGTGTTGCTACAACCTTAGGCGTGCTTTTAGGCTTAGCTCTGAAAATACCTGGATTAAACATTGTTTTGGGCCTAACCGTCTTAGTCTGGTTCTTGAGTTTTTCAATTGTAAGGATTATCTCTCTATCTTCAATCTTAGCCGCTTTAAGTTTTCCTCTCTTTACAATATTATTTCGGCAAACTGCAGTAGTCGTATCGTTAGGAATATTACTAACTGTGTTTATTATCCTGCGACATAGTTCCAACATTAGAAGGCTTTTAGAGGGCAAAGAATCCCGCCTGAACTTCAAAAAATAAAGCTCCTCATTTAGGCTTCGTAAGCACAAAGTAACCGCTCCTTGATCTTACTGCCGTTCGATCAAGGATTTCACTATATCAAAACTTAAGGTGTTCATTTCTAGTCGATAAACACAAAGCAACCGCTTTCTTTTAGAGGCGTTATAGGCTTGTAATCTATATTCTTGCAATTTATACTTTACCTGGTAGTTAAGGGTAAGGTATTTTCTTTAAGTCCCCACCAGCCATAGCGTTAAGGGGATAGCCGGATTACCCAGTCAAACTGAAGAAAGGAATCATATGGTAATCCGGCTAAGTATTAGGGGAAGAATTAAAAATGCGTGATCTATTATTTAAGAACTTGACTTCTAATGATCGCAGAAGAAAGGTAATCTCAAGCTCTGAAATTACTGATAAGGAAGGAGTGCGCAGTATTATCCGCCGGCATTTTGTCTGCATGGTTAAAGAAGTAAAGGATGAGGGTATGGATAAACCAGCGCCTTATCTCTATGTTCTTAAGGAGCATAACTCAAAGGAACACAAAGAAAAATTCTTTTGTAAGATCAAAGGAAGTGTTTGTGCTATTAATCAAGGCAGATTATTCCTAATTGTTTTTATGCACTCTTTAAGGATAGATTTATTATCCGCCCCCCCAAATGTAGGTTAACTCCAGTAGAATTCCTTGACAGGTGATGATGCTCATATATAATAAAACTAAATATGAGCAAAAAAAGGTTCATTTTGCTGCTTCCATTTCTTGCCGTCTTTTCGTTATTAACCGTAGGATTTTCTTTCGCGTCTTCTCAAGCAACAGAATATTTATGTGAATTAGGTGTTACTTTTTATAACCTTGGTAAATTCGATGATGCTTTAACCGAATTCAATAAGGTACTTCTTATCGAACCGGATAATAATACGGCTAAGGAATATGTTAATAATATCTTTCGACAATCCGCATCTGTGGAAAACACTGATTTAAATCCTTCCTCTGAACTTACCAAGGACCAGGCAATGAGTCAAGAGATGACCAAGCTAAAAGAGAATAAGGAAAGTGTTGCCTATCTTTATGGTTATCCGGATTTAAAATCTGAAGAAAAAGCGGATAGAGGGGCAAATGTTGGCCCATTTAAGATTACTGGAGAGGCTCAGCTTAGTTTTGGGATTATGCCTGATGATTTTATCTGGAAGCGGGCAAATTTTGATTTAAATGAAAAATACAAAAGCTGGCGGCTAACTTCAAACGCCGCATTTAACAATAGATTTGATACTTATGATCCGAGAGTCTATGATTCTTTGAACGTAAACGTTGACACTGAAAACAAGGATGGTTTCAATTTTCATACTAACGTTACAGTTGATCCTTGGAGTTTTACCGGGAAAAGTGATAAGGTGACAGTAACCGGAACGGGTGCAAATGCTGGTACTGCCGAGGTACAAATGTATTATTGGTCTAACACTGGTTATGTGGTTAATAATACTATTTACACCTCTACTGGAGACTCTTTTGGTATTCCCGAATTAAAAGTTGAGAACGGAAGCACCAATCCTTTTAGTGCTAATGGCTATAGGTTTAGTACTGCTAATTATAGTCTTCCAGGCATGAAGATCCACCGTGAATTCCAACCGATACGTGAGTTATGGTTAGATTATACCAATGACCAGGTCAGGTTTAGGGCTTTTCCAATAGCCTATCAAGATCAAGCTTATACATCCGACGACCCGTTAAATATTACTAATCATGGTATTTGGTGGAAAGATAGCATGTGGTTAAGAAAATATACATCTGGTAATTATAATACTGATACAAGTTTTACTAAAGGGCGTTGGGACGATTCACTTTCCTTTTTGTCTAAAGACAGCACAGGTAAATATCTTACAGCTTTAAGGGGTGTTTCTTTTAGTTTTTTACCGCAGGAGGATACGCTATTTGATACTACAGTTGCTACCCCTAAGCATCTCTGGCAGGACTATAGCGAGGTAGACAACATTATTTCTGCTAGCAGGCTTAAGCATTATTTCGCTGATAATTTTATGCTTGGCGGTACATTTACCAGCCGTAGCGGATATAAAACTGATCCGCAGAAATTAGATAGTCAGAATTTCGTAGGCGGAGTTGATCTTGGCCTTGAATTAACTAATGGTTTAAAAGCGCAAGCCGAGGTTTTAACATCTAAATCTAATTATGATATGAGTAATTCTGATTATGAAACAGAATCCCGTGGTAATGCCTATTATTTTTCATTCATTAGTTGTTATCCGCAAAAAAGTATTATGGACTTGAAATACGGCTATGATGAAATCTCAATGGAGAAAGATGAATCTTTTCTTTTGAAAACGAGGTTATTCGGGGTTCATATAGATCAAGGTTTCGATTCTTCGCTTTCGGATTTTCATAATACCCGTCAGGATACATTTTGGTCAAGGCATATACATTTTCGTAGACCGATGGAATATTATTTTGCGGGATTAACAAAACCAGCGAACAATTGGAACGAGCTTAATGCTTCACGTATTGGCGATGGGATAGACGTGGGTAGAAATACATTAGGGTTCCGTTTTGAATTATTTATCGATGATAAAATTTATAATCTTTTTGATTTACGCAATGTGCATAATGTAAACGGTAAATTCATTGAAAATGAAGTGCGTGATGAGTTATCAGCCCGGATTACCGATAAGCTAACTGCTAAGGCATTAGGTATTTATCAAAAATTGCCTAATACCATTGGTGGAGTAGATCCTTTTATCTATAGTGGCACTACTGGTGAATTCTGGTTAAATAGCGCGGTGAATGATGGTGAGGATGTTTCGATCGAGACCGGGTCTTTTGGTCTAAATTATGATTTCTTTGACTGGTTGAGCTTGAACGGTATTTATGAGCGTACCAATGATTATTCCTTAGGTTATGCTGATTTTCCTCGCAATGTTTTAAGGAATGATACTACCTTAAGTAGCACCTATTACCAGAATGATAGACTCTATCGTGACCTCAATCCTTTTCTCTATGATCAAGGTAATTTCCCTCAGGCCCCATATGAATTCTACAATATTTTCAAAGCCGGGTTGAGAATTTCGCCGCTAGAGAATATGGATATTTATCTGGATTATACACGTAATGAATTTGAAGTGGCAAGCCTGAATTCGGATAATATGAATCATGTCGGCCTTGAGCTAACCTATATGCCAATCCCAAAGTTCGGTATTCTCTTTAAATATATATATTCGCGATGTCAAGATGTCGATCGTTTAATTCTTGGGGAGACTAATCCGGTTGGTCACCATAATTTCTTCAGTGAATTTAGGTATCTGCCTTCCAAGGACGATGAATTAATACTTCAGTATGGCGAAGGCAATTCTAGTGCCATAGGCAATATGACGCTTGATCCGTATGGTGGCAGCATGCTTACCTTAGATACCCAGCACGTTATCCGCTTTTATTACCGTAGAAAGTTCTAGCCAGCGTAAGTCTTCTTGATTTACTCTAAGTAGATATCGATTTTACTGACCTGTCGGGAACGTATTTGAGTTGCATATGGGGCAGGGATAGTATTTGAGAAGATTTCAACCGGAGAATTATTTTTATCGTTGAAAATTATCTTACTAATTTTAGCAGCATTTTTGCCGAAAGTATCTTTCTTTTTAGTATTAAAATAGGTTACCTTGATTTTACTTAGAAAGCTAAAACTATACTCACCTTTTTTATCAAAAAGTTTTCCGCTTAATACCGGGTTAAAGCGTAAGTTTAATTCGTTTCTTTCGTCTAAAAAGAATGGTTTTAACCCAAGATTCATCTTTAGCCAAATCTCTAGGAATTCTGCAGTTGAACCGGAGAGCCTGGCAACACAACCATTTCCATGAAGTTTCTTATTAGGGAAAGCGCTGCTTACTAGGAAAGAAGAGTTCTCTAAAATACTACGTCCGTACTGTTGTGGTTTCAAAAAGGGTATAAGTGTATTTTTGAAGTCAGCGTAGAATTCTTCATTCAATCCGGCCTTAAGTAACTCTAGTAGGTATTTATATTCCATATGCAACCAAATTGATTCATTCTCCAGCCAGCCCGGAGTGAAGATTCTGCATCTGCCAATCTCTTCAGGCATTGATTTAAGTGAAGCGGTTACTTTATACATCTTCAATTTTTTATCAAAAAGCGCACTCTTTTTTACTCCTTGATGCAGGGACCTAGCTTTGTCTTTATTATCATCCATAAGGCGCATGGCGTGCATTTGGGCCTCCAGAAAAAGCGGGAGGGGTATTTGTTTGAATGCGGTCGGTTTGATAAAGTTATCATTAAGTTTGCTATACTCCATAACCTCGTGAATAAAATAACCGTTGTATACTGATTTCTTTTGGTCCCACGCTTTAAGTATTCCGCTTTCGATTTTCTTAAGGGCTAATTCTATTATATTAAGTAAATGGCTAACGGTTATTTCTAGTTCACTGCCACTGACACCAAATTTAGTTTTACATCGATATTCCTCTTTTAATGAGTGTGTTTTATCCCACCAAATATAATCATTAATTGATTCATTGAGATTCTCATTAGTCAGATCTCCGAGTTTATCTAAGAAATTAGCGATTTCTTCAGTAACCATTATTTTCTCTAGACTGGACTTTGTAAGCGCATTCTTTATAAAGATAGCTAACCGTTTTAATTCAAGAGTCTCGCATAATGATGAACCAAAAAGCGCAGGGAGGCCATTTAAGGAGTCGAACCAATTAGGTTTATCTGATTCCATCTCAATGCCAACTCCAAATGGATCTAGGGAGGCAAATTTATTTGCTAAGAGAGATAGAAGTTTATTAATCAGCGTTGTTTGGTAGATGGCCCCATGCCCATATTCACTGTGAACTATATGTGAGAATTCTTTTCTTTTGTGGATGATTTCTTCTTTCGCGTTATTTAATACAACCGCATGTAATTGGCGTGGGGAACCTTTATGGAGGAGATATTTTTCGCTTCGCGGCTTTACGATCATGGTATTATCAAAAAAAGTAAAAATTCTATCCTTAAATAAAATGTTGATTTCCATTTCCGGATATATACCTAAATAACTCTCTAAGAGATCAAGATTATAATGCCAGTGGTCACTCCAAAAGCCCTCACTATGCTCAGCCTCGTTTATCTTTACTGAAGATGCAAGTACAATGCCGAGAAGTTCGTCGTAAGAAATATTTAATTTTATATTATTATCTTCGACAAAAAGTATTAACTCACCCGGTGAGAATTGCTTTTTCGAAAATGAATTAATGATTTTGTTAACCATTTCATCAGGGCACTTATCTTTCAGGTTAGCCCTGATTTTATCCGTATCCTGAATAATAAAACTAGCCCCCTTTACTACAAGCGGGTTAAATCCATCCAGTTGTATAAAATTGAAGAGGCTTTTTATGTTTTCTTCTTTTATTTCGGGGTTAAACCAGAAGTCATTCCTTCGATTTTGATTTAAATCGCGGTAGTTTCCATTACCTTGAGATAAATAGGTAGGGGCAATCTGGAATTTATTGTAATCACGTTCAGGATCACCGTGTTTACGTGAATAAAGATATAGTGTAGTACCTGATTTTAAAGTTAATGGATATCCTCCGCGAAGAAGATTGTCAAGATATGTCTGTTTAGCATATAAATTGAATTCTTTGGAGCCTGATTGGGTTTCTGCGTCCTGCATTAGTTCATTTATTACGTTATTGTTTTCAACGCTCTTTCTTTCTAAGTATCCAAATTTGGTGATTTTTTTAATAGAAGTGTTGAGCTCTTTTAAGCTACGCGCATAACCACTTATAGCATAAATTGTTTTTTCTTCATTCTTCCTGAGTATAAAATTAGCCGGTAAGAAAGCTGCTGGAGTTTTGCTTTTTATATTTTCATTTCTAGGGGGTAAGAAGTTATGCTTTAAAAATGAATGCGGGCAGGAAAAGTCAGTGATTGGGCCAAAAATGTTTTCCGGGTCTATGATCGGTTTAATAATCTTAGGTTTATTCTCCTTATAGGAAAATCCCAAGTAGAAGTTTCCTTCTTTGATATGTATCACTTCAGGCCGGTCAGATGGGTCCACGAAAAGCCTGTAAAAAGGGATGCCCTTATCCATGTTCTCTACGCTCATCCATGCTTCAATGGTACGGGACATTTTCTTAAGAAAGAAATTATTGGTTCCAAATGGAATGATCTGGGGAAGTCCATCTAGCAGCTGGATTCTTCTTGATCCAGATTTAAGATTTTTAACGGTAATTATTCTTGCTAAACCAGCATAGTTATCATTAGGGATATTAAAATATCTTACAGTTATCCCAAGACCTAAAGAAATATTCTCTTCTTTTAAGGTTAATTCGGAAGAAGAGATACAAATCTTGTTGGTTATTTTGTAACCTAAATTTGTAAAGCCGTTATGGAAGGGTTCGTAAAATAGGGTATTTTTTCCATTAGTTATTTTAATGAAGGTGCGGAAGCCTTGAGTTGAAACAAGTTGCCAGGCTTTGTTAGCCGGAAGGAATTCTAGTATAGCATGGTCTTTATCCTTTATCCCAAAGCTGGATATGCACTGGCCGCGGTTTACATAGAAAGTCCACATTGGTATGCCGTATTTTCCGGCGATACCAGGAAAAAAGCTGGAAAAAGGCTTGGAGAGATTGTAGTTTTCTATTACAAACTCGCCTTTTTCGCTAAGATAGTATTTTGGTTTTTTATCAATTATCTTTATCATATTTAGTTATCCCGCACTGTTTCCGCCTTGCTGCAAAACGGCAGGGATTTCGTTCCATGAAAATCCCAAGAAAAGTTAGAAATTATGGCTATTAACCTATGAAGCTACATTTTACATAATTTAGCGTTTTTGTCCATAGAATTGTTTGGTTTTTAGGTAGTGGTTGACTTTTTAGATTAGGGATGGTAATATAAAAAAACAGTAAAAAGGAAAGATAATGATAGATAAGAAAATAGTTGAAGGTGTGGCGCATTTGGCTCGTATAGAGTTGCGGCCTGAAGAGTTAGAGAAACTATCTGGCCAGCTTGAACATATACTTCAATTTATTGATAAGCTTAAAGAAGTTGATATAGAAAAGGTTGTTCCTACGAGCCACGCCATTGCTGTAAGCAATGTGTTAAGGGATGACAGCCCTAAGGGGTCCTTGCCTGTAGAAAAAGCGCTAGCTAACGCCCCGTCTAAAAAAGAAAATTTCTTTGTTGTTCCCAAGGTTATTGAATAATATATCTTATGGATAAAGAATTAAATGCGTTAACTGCTCACGAATTGCTAGATAAGATCAAAAAGAGTGAAACTAGCTCTTTAGAGATAGTTAATTCTTTAAAAAAGCGGATTAGCGAAGTAGACCATAGAATAAAAGCCTATGTTAGATCATCGGATGCAGTTTCTGATTTAAAGGGTATACCGGTTTCGATAAAAGATAATATTTGTACTGAAGGTTATAATACGGAGTGTTGTTCCCGGATTTTGAAAGGATTTATCCCGCCTTATGACGCTACGGTAATTAAAAAGATAAAAGAAACTGGCCATTCCTATCTAGGGCTAAAGACCAATATGGATGAGTTTGCTTTTGGTTCATCGACAGAAAATTCATTCTTTGGCCCAACACATAATCCTTGGAATCTGGATTTTGTTCCAGGTGGTTCTTCCGGAGGATCTGCTGCGGCAGTAGCAGGCGACGAGGCAATCTGGGCATTAGGCTCAGATACAGGTGGTTCTATACGGCAGCCAGCTTCTTTTTGCGGGGTAGTGGGATTAAAACCTACTTATGGCAGGGTATCGCGCTACGGCCTTATTGCTTTTGCCTCTAGTCTTGACCAGATAGGCCCGCTAACTAAAGATGTTTATGATTCTGCACTTTTAATGAATATTATTTCAGGATACGATCCTTCTGACTCTACTTCAGTTAATCTTCCGGTTCCCGATTATACTAAGGCTTTTAATAAAGATATAAAGGGTCTTAGAATAGGGATACCTAAGGAGTATTTTGTTGAAGGGCTAGATCTTGATGTTAGCTTAGCTATTAAAGAAGCGATAAGTAAATTTAAAGCACTCGGGGCAACTTTTACTGAGATATCTTTACCGAATACGGAATATGCTGTGCCGGTCTATTATATTATTGCTACAGCCGAGGCCAGTTCAAATTTGGCCAGGTTTGATGGGGTGCAATATGGTTTCAGAGAGAAGGCCGCGAATTTAATTGATATGTATAAGAAAACTCGTGGTGAAGGTTTTGGTTCGGAAGCCAAACGTAGAATTATATTGGGGACATTTGCTCTCTCGCATGGTTATTACGATGCTTATTATTTACGTGCTTTAAAGGTTCGCACTCTCATAAAACAAGATTTTGATAGAGCTTTTAAAGATTTCGACTGCATTCTTACTCCTACTTCGCCGACTCCGGCATTTAGAATCGGCGAGAAAATGGATGATCCTCTGAAGATGTATCTTTCGGATATCTACACAATATCTGCTAATTTGGCAGGAATCCCCGGGATCTCACTCCCTTGTGGATTTACTAAAGGAGGCTTCCCGATAGGCTTACAGATTCTAGCTAAACATTTTGATGAAGAGAAGATCTTT
>ORJL010448606.1_pt1 | contig 11028 bp, 7 predicted proteins | sample 1779941 | NCBI WGS metagenome assembly ORJL01 (sample SAMEA104232317, study PRJEB22302) | groundwater metagenome | biome: forest; feature: aquifer; material: groundwater | place: USA | collected 2011-08-07 | depth 5.8 m | reverse complement strand
TCGGCGATATCGTCGATATCTGCCAGCAATTGGCTGAAGACAATATTAGGGACGGATGTGAAATCCATCCGGGAGGGGAATCCGCCGAAGGGTCTGTCCTGAGCTTTGCCGAAGGGCTTCATAGCAGCGACGGCTCCTGGTTGGACATATCTTTGAACTTGGCCGATTTGGCGATGAAATGAAGCTTGATCTCACCCGTGGGGCCGTTGCGGTGCTTCGCGATGATGATGTCGGCGATTCCCGCCGGATAGGTTTCGTCAGGGTGCTGTTCCTGCCAATCTTTTTCCGTGTAGTAGTAATCGTCGCGGTAGATGAACATCACGATGTCCGCATCCTGCTCGATGCTACCGCTTTCGCGAAGGTCGGACAATTGCGGTTTATGCGAGGCACGCCACTCTACCGCGCGGCTGAGCTGTGATACCACGACCACCGGCACATTGAGTTCACGTGCCAGCCCCTTGAGGGCGCGGGAAATATAACCTATTTCTTGGACCCGGTTTTCGGTCCGGCTGTCTCCGGCCATCAACTGCAGGTAATCGACGATTATCAGGTCGAGCCCGCGTTCGAAGTGAAGGCGGCGTGCCTTGCTCCTCATCTCGACCACCTTCATCTGTGGCGAATCATCTATATAGATTGGGGCCTCCGACAGGACACCGATGCCGTTCATAATCCTTCTTTCTTCTTCCTCGGTAGTATGGCGTCCGAGCTGGACGCGGCGGGAATCGACGTCGGCTTCGTTGGCCAGCATGCGCAATACCAGTGCCTCGCGTGCCATTTCAAGACTGAATATTGCGACGCATGCCCCCTGCTTTACCGCCGCATTCTGGGCGATGCTCAAGGCGAAGGAGGTCTTTCCCATACTGGGGCGGCCGGCAATGATAAGCAGGTCGGAGCGCTGCATGCCGCCCAGAAATTCGTCCAGGCCGGTGTAGGTTGTATAAATTTGCTTTAGCGGTTCTGGCTGTCCGGGTTCTGCCTCCGCCGGCGGGGCTTCGAAGTACTTATCCAAAACCTGGCGGATATGGGCGAAATCGCGCGGACTCTGTCCGTGCCGTAATTTGAAAAGGACGTCTTCGGCCTTATTCAGGCTGTCTTCGATATCCGGGTTAGCTTCGAAACCGATCTTTTCGATGCGCTGCGATGCGTCGATCAGACGGCGGCTGATCGCCAGCCGGTTTACGATCCGTCCGTAGTGTTCGATATCCAGCGGGGAGGCGCAGTTGGCGATGAGCTGACTGAGATTGGCGGCTCCGCCGCAGGCGACCAGTTTACCCTGGCGGTCCAATTCCTGGGCCACCGTGATCTGGTTGATGGCATCATTACGCTGGTACAGCTTCAAGCAGGTGCCGTAAAGCCACTGGTTTTGTTCCTGGAAGAAGTCTTCGGGCTCCAGAAAGCCCGCGACCTTGTAAATAGCATGGCCGTCGATCAACAGGGAACCGATAACCGCATCCTCGGCATCGGAATCGTGGGGGGGTAATTTAATATCAGCCATCTCCTCATCAACCTCCTTCGCTCAATTCAACCCTCAAAACTGATATCAGCGTGTATGTTAACAAAATCCGAAGCACTAAACCCGAAATCCGAAACGTCACCCCTTGTCTTTGCGAGATTCGGCATCGAGCCGAACCGGAGCAATCTACATAATTGTTTTAATGCCGGGTTTGGTCATTCGTATTTATGATTTTGATATTGTTTTGTATTTCGATATTCGAAATTAGGATTTATTTTTCGGTTCCTTCCACCGTGACTTTTATAGTAGACGTCAGGTCTTTTCCGACCTTGATCGTAACATCGTAGCTGCCTACCTGCTTGATCGGCTCGGCCAATTCGATCTTCCGCTTATCCACGATCAGATTGTGGGTTTTTTCTATCTCGGCAGCGATGTCGGCGGTAGTGATCGTCCCGTAGAGCTTGTCCTTGGCTCCGGCCTTGGCCTTGATGGTGATCTCTTTGCCGTTCAACTGGGCGGTCAGTTCCTGCAATTCGGCCTCGGTCTTCGCCCGGCGGGAAGCCTCGCGCTTGATCAGGGCTTCCATTTCCTTCATCGCGCCGGCAGTCGCCGGGACGGCAATACGGCGGGGAAGCAGAAAATTGCGGCCGTAACCGTCCGCTACTTCTTTAACTTCTCCGGTCTTCGCTACGCGGTTAACGTCCTGTAAAAATATAACTTTCATGCTGCTTCCTTTTTGGTGAATTATACTTTAGACGAAGAGCCAAACACAACATTGAAAACAGTGAGTTATCAAAAATGTCATCCGCAGATGCCATCCCGATGAAAATCGGGAACCAGTGTATGATAAATCGTTCCCGCGAAAGCCGTTAGACCTCGCATGCAAATCGGGGCCGAGATCCAGTGTATGAACCCCGCGAGAGCCGGGACCCAGCGGACTTCTGGATTCCGTGTCATAGCACGGAATGGTTGTGTCCGCGGGCGCGTTTTGGAATAAATCGAACCATCCCGGCGGACGCCAGTATCCAGCATCTCTCATTTGTCGCTGAGCGAAGCGAATGAATCTGGGGGTAGGGTCTTAAATCTTAAATCTTAAATCTTTGACTTTCGGGTTCCCGTTTAAATTTTATCTGTGGTAAACGGCATCACGTCGTCGATGATCGCTGCATCGCAGAAGAGCATGACCAGGCGGTCGACTCCCATGGCGATACCGCCGCAGTCCGGCAGGTCTGCAAGGGCTTTCAAAAACTTACGCGGCATGGTCCTTTGCTGTCCCGTGCGCAGTCCGATTTCGCGTATTTCTTCGCGGAAACGTCTCGTCTGTTCTGCCGGGTCGTTCAGTTCGCTGAATGCGTTGGCCAGCTCCAGCCCGCCGATGAACACTTCCGCCCGTTCTGCGACCGAAGGGTTGCCCGACTTGAGCCGTGCCAGAGAGCCTAATGCCGCAGGGTAATCGAGAAGAATGGTCGGACGATCGAGGGCGAAATCCGGAACAACTTTTGATACTAAATCGACATCGAACCGTTCGAGGTCGGGTAGAGTGTCTTCCCCGTCGCCCCTCTGGATTCCAGCTTTCGCTGGAATGACAACAGAGGCAGTGGATTCCCGCGGTAACAATGAATTGAGGGAAGCTACGGGATCCCAGCCGGCGCTTTTGCGGAAAGCCTCGCTGACCGTTACCCTCGGCCAGGGAAGCGACAGGTCGATTTTTTGTCCCTGATAGCTGAGTTGTTTGATCTTTAGTCCGCCGGCAATGGCCGCGATGAGTTTCTCCGTGTCGTCGATCATCGATTGATAATCGCCGCCGGTGCGGTACCATTCCAGTAGGGTGAACTCCGGATTATGCCAGTTCCCCCGTTCCCCTTTGCGGAAACAGCGGCCGAATTGGAAGATTTTTTCGTAACCGGCGGATAAAAGGCGTTTCATATGGAGCTCGGGAGAAGTAGAGAGCAGCCAGTCTTCGGCGGCGCACGGGGCGATATGCTGTTCCGGAGCGACCTCCGGCATGCGGACGGGCGTTTCTATTTCGAGGAAACCCCGCTCGTGAAAAAAGTCGCGGGCGTGCCGGTAAATATGCGCACGGCGCTCCATGTTGGGTTTCAGCCGGGACAGGCGCCGGCGTTCCGCCTCGGACATATCCTACCTTCCGGTGACGCGCTCTACGTAGCTACCGGTGCGGGTATCGATCTTGAGGACGTCGCCCTCTTTAACGAAGGCGGGAACGTCGATGGTCAGGCCGGTCTCCAAGACCGCCCCCTTGTTCTGGGCGGTAATAGTGGCGGTGCGGCTGGCCGCCTCGGTCCGGACAACCTTCAAATTCACAAATGTACTCACGGTGACGTCGATTGCCCTGTCATTCAGCATCAGGACGGTCACGACGTCGCCTTCTTTCAGGAAGTTCTTCTTATCGCCGATTTGTTCTTCGGTGATAAAGGTTTGCTCGAAGGTGGTGGTGTCCATAAAGATGTAATGGTTGCCCTCTTTATAGAGGTACTGCTTGTCCTGAGCGGAAACATTAGCCTCGTCTACCTTCTCGCCGGAATGGTAGGTGCGGTCGAGGGTGCTGTTATCGAGGAGGTTCTTCAGTCTTAGTTTGTAGATGGCCCGGCCTTTTCCCGGCTTCACAAAGTCGGCGTCGACCACGTTATAGGGGACGTTATCGATGAGAAGCTTCGAGTTCTTATGTACGTCGGCGATGTCCATCAGTCTGTTGATACACTCCTTAATATAACTATAGTTGTTGACTGCCAGACATTCTATCACTCATTTTGTAACAATGCTATAGGTGATTTTAATTGTCTTTGCTAGTCCATCCCGACTTTGTCGGGAGCCGAAGCAATCCCGGTAATTTCTCCCTTTGGAAAGGGAGATAAAGGGGGATTTTGTGGTCTACGCCATCCATCCGCAAAAACCATTCCGGACTCAATCCGGAATCCAGTACAAAGAAAGTTTCTCTCCCCTTGTGGGAGAGATGAAAGTGAGGGGAAATACCAATTATACCGGCCAAAGCCGCTATCCAGCCGCAGTTGCCTTTGCGAGGAGTCCTTCACTCATGAAGGGACGACGCGGTGCCGATTTTCATGCGGCATTCCGATGACTAAGAATCGGGACAATCTCGGTCTGTTACTTGAAAAATCCCCTGAAATAATACAAAATGGACGAACATGCGGGTATAACTCAGTGGTAGAGTGTTTGCTTCCCAAGCAAAAAGTCGTGGGTTCGAATCCCATTACCCGCTCCAATTGTGGTTTCGTCATTTGGTTTCGCCCTTTGGTACTGACTTTCAGAGTTCTTTTGAATGAGATAACCGTTGGTTTCAATGGAATAAGCCCTTCGGTATTTATTTTAGAGCGATTCGCAAACAGCGATCTTGCCATTTTCAATTATGCAGGCAGCTTTAAGATTGGGGTAAGGTCAGCATAACGTTAACGAAAATTGAAATTTCTTCAGGTACGAACAACCAACCAATAATCGATTTCTCTGCACCATGTTACTTCTAATTTGAGTTGATTTATGCCCTATAATTTTGCTGTGTTATAATCAACAGCATGGTGACTATATGAGTAATGGGGATATAGGGGATATAGCCGGTGTTTTATCCCTTATTCTGGCCGTGTTTGGTTGGCTAGGCATTACGCCAAAAATGCTGTCAGGCTCTGTTGTAAAAAATAAGCCGAAGATTATCCTTGCTATCCAGCTAGGATCAGCTTGCCTTTATGTTGCACTTATTATGCTAATCTTCATATTTGTCCCTATTGCATTTCATATCTTTAGCTTAGCGTGGTCTATTTTAGCAGCTATGGTTCTATGGTCAGCCCTAGGGGTTTTGTTACCTTTGCTGGAGAAACTTGGATTTTGGAACCACCGACTTACTCGCTTCGTTCAATTGCTGGGGATCGGGCTATTCTCATTTGCTCTAATCGGATTCTGGATATTTGAGTGGCCTAAATGGGAGACTCCAGCTTTAGTCACAAGTATGCTATTTGTTGTATTGATAATCAGTATTGTTGAATGGATCGGTGGCAGAGCTAAACGTCCTAAGATAGCGGAGCCTTATAAAACTTCAGAGAATCCTGAAAGCTAACTAACATTGTATATCTCTGTACCATTTCAAGACTCTCCCGCCTGCCCCAATTTTTGATGGTCATTATATCCTCGCCAGCCTTGTGTAAAAAGCAGGCAAAGGTTCTACGGCGGTTGGGCCTCCCTCTCCGTTATCCTTTCCCATCTTGGCGTGGATTAATCGAAATTATAGATTAGCTAAGCCCTTTTACCCTCCCCAGAACATATTCGGTACGTCTTCCCAATTCGCCTGCGCGCAGATGTAGTGCGTCCGTCCTGCAAATAATTTGAAATCCTTTTTGCCGCTGCTGTTTTTGTACGCATCGAATTCTTCTTGTTTAGAGACGAGGGCACGATGTGGACTTTTTCACCGGCGATAAACAGCAGCGGTTTATGCGATTTCAGGAAATCGAATTTTCTCCTTTCCTGGTAAGATAATTAGCGGGGAATGCTCCAGGGTTTCGCTATCCTCGTAGAATAAAGAAACGATATGCCAAATATAGAACGATAGCAATAATAACTATGCCGAGGAGAATCTTGGGAAGACAACCGGTAATGAATTTGAAGATGAGAAACAGGACAATAATGGCTACGACAACTATTGCGGCGATTTTGATTATGTCCATTGTGGCGATCTCCTCATTGTCAACTTCGCACGTCTTTCCTTTGAGGATATTTTATCACGAGTAATAAACGTCGTGGGGTCTAATTCTATTAACAATGATGTTCTTGTAAGTAGGGCTGCTTCTCAAGCAATAAGTCGCAAGTTCGAATCTGGTTACCCGCTGCATATTATTATCTGCATCTTATGGAATCAAATCCTGAAGTTGTTTTCGAAGGGGCTTTTTATATATACCCAACGAAACGCTATTCATAAGTTCTATAATTGAAGACAAGCCATTCTTTACGTTTGTTCGATAATCTTCTATCTTGGTCCCATCATCAATTTGTCTAGGATGGACTAGGAAATCTCTAAATTGCTTAAATTTTATAAAATCGGACCATAATGCGCTACTAAAATCGAAATTTGATACAAACTTATTTAGTAATAATCGCAATTTGGCATCGATACTATGATATTCAGTTCGTTCTTCCAAGCCCTTATCCACGGAATATGCAAGCCGTTTGTCGTTTAAAAATGCTGTTTCGTAGACCGAAAGGTTGTTCGCTTTTGCGAAAGAATCCGCAACGTAGTTAGCGAATGCTTCGATGGCACTCGCGGAGTAGAAAACGGAAGCTCTATAATACCGCCTCGCTTCTCTTTCATTCGTTCTAAACGTTTTTTCCGCTATTGATAAAAAACTGTAGGAATCTTGGAGATATTCTTCAAACACGTTAAATTCTTCCCAATACCCGGTCTGCTTCGTGTACAGCTCTTTTAGCTTCGTAAGACTGAATAGCGGCATTCGCCAAGTCCTTAGTAATAATCTTTTTAGTCGCTTTCGTGGCGAATACTATAAAGACTTCAAGCATTCTCCCCAATTCGCTCGGACTACTTCGAGTGCCAAGGCCTCGATAGGTGTCTGGATCTGTACCTTTCAACCTAGCTTGCGATAACGCTTTAGCGTTTAATGGATCCTCAGGTGGTTTTACAGAATCAGGAACAGAGTAATGAATTTTTAGGAGTTGTTCATCGCGTTGAAAGAGACCAGAAGCATAAGCCCATGCAGCTACTACGGACAATGAAAGAGCCTTACGGGCAAATTCAGCATTCTTATCATCTTGTCTCGCTTCGACCGTCTCCTTCTGCTGTTTGCGAAGGCGGGCAAATTGCTTCCCCATTTCCATTAATGCTTTCGCGTCCCAATTAATCTTCTTTCTAACTTCAAGATATTCTTCATCGAGACCGCCGGATTTGCACAACGTCGGCTGTTGAAAATCTTCTAGTTTTTTCGCTTCAATCCCTAAATAGTAATTTACTAATAACGTCCTTGCGATTCGTACAGTGGGCATATCAGGGCTTCTTCTATCTGAAAAATCAGTTCCTTTATCTAGTAACCCAACTGATTGGCACCAATCCCTCAATTCCGACCCTAATAATTGTTCCCGCATTCTATCCAAAAGGTCGTTCGGAACTGCTATCGATGTATTGTTTATCGAGGCTATCTCAACTTTCTGGTTGCGGGAAAGCCCAAAATAAACTCTGACTCCGTGTAAAATCGATGTTTTAATTTTCCCGGCCTTCGTGATAGCCCGAATCCGATGTTGACCTCCGTAGACTTTCAATGGCTTTTCAGCACGATAAGAAGTATCGAATTCAAGTACTAAATCCTCAAAACTTCTTCCTTTCAGAGCATCTGCTTCCATTTGTTTGAAAGCAGCTTGATCTTCTGTAATATCACGATTTAATTTGTAAATTTCATCTTCTTCGCCTGCGTCTAAGCTTGCCTCTAAATCGCAATTTCGAACAAGTACCTCTCCCGTTAGATGGCATGTGACGTAATAAGCCTGGCTCTTCTCGTCAAAATGAAGGGTAAGATTTGTTCCCATCTCGCATTCATCTGGCTGAAATACCCTGAAAAAATCGTCGATGGCTTTAACGATGCTTTTATTAGGTTTGAGATCAGACTTGATTATGACCGAACCCATATCTAACTCCTTTTGCATTTTGAATACTAACTCAAAACGCCGACCCTTTAGATTAGGTGAGTGGGTATGAAATTATAGCAATTATATAGCGCGTTAAAATAGGTTGCGTAATTATATCAAGCTTATCTTGATTTCCCTTTCGAGAAACCTTCAGCTTTTTTCTTCGTAAACGTATTTGCCGCCGCGGATCCAGGAAGCGGCGGCGCCGATCAGGCACATTATAATAGAAAAGATAAGTACCTCGACGAGGCCCCGGTGGAAAGCGGATTCGATAAGCTTGGGGAAAAATGCCCTTGAGGTGATGGTGGCGGCTTGAGCTGCCGGCAATGCGTTCAATACGCTTGCCGGAATCACCGTCGCCAGGGGATTGTAGCCGAGGAAAGCGGCGAATAGATAGCCTACCGGCGGGGATGCCGAGACCTGCTGGGCGACCCCGGCGGGGATGCCGTTCTGTACCAGGCCGTTATACAGTGCTGAAGGCATGGAAGCGTTCAATCCCACGACCATAAGCGAGAAGATAACCGCCATGGATATGGGGTTGCCCACATTCATAATGGTTGCCCTCATGCCGGAACCGGCCCCGCGGTGCTTCGGGGGAAGGCTGTTCATTATCCCCGACGTGTTAGGTGCCATGAACATACCCATCGACATGCCGTCTACGAAGATTATCAGGGCAAAAAGCGGATATTTGAAGTCCACGGGCAGCGCCAGCAGAAGCGCCAGGCCGATTGCCGTGAGGACCATCGCCGCGGTAGCAAAATAGCGGGCGCCGTGGCGGTCGGATAATCTACCCGAGAGCGGCCCGAGCAGCAGGATGCCGATGCTGGAGGGGATCATGTAAATTCCCGCCCAGAGCGGCGTATCGGCGAAATCGTAACCGTGCAGGGGCAGCCAGATTCCCTGCAGCCAGATTGTCAGCATAAGCGTAAATCCGCCCCGTGCCATGGATGACATGAAACCGGCGATATTCCCCGCGGCGAAAGCCCTGATGCGGAACAGGTCGAGCTGGAACAGGGGGGCTTTTACCCGCCGTTCGATAAGCAGAAAGATTATCATCACGATGACTCCGCCGCCGACCATGCCAAGCACGAACGGTGTCGTCCAGCTCATCGAGGAGTTGGGGCTGGGATTGATGCCGTAAATGCTGCCTATCAGTATCATGGTCAAACCGACGGCAAAGGTGAGATTTCCCAGCCAGTCGATAGGCTCCTTGATACGGGTGCCTACCTCTTTCAGGGAGCGGTATGCCCAGATAGTACCGATCAGCCCGAGGGGCACGTTGAAGAGGAATACCCACCGCCACCCCAGTTGCGACAAAAGCCCGCCGACGATAATACCGAGGAAGGAACCCCCGATTCCGGCTACCTGATTCAGACCGAGTGCCATGCCTCTTTCGTTTTGGGGGAACGCGTCGGTGAGGATGGCCACCGAGTTGGCAAACAGGAACGAGCCGCCTATTCCCTGTACCAGACGAAAGAGAATCAGCTCAATGGCGCCGGCAGGCCCGTGGCTCCAGGTGAGTCCCGATAACAGCGAACCTACAGTAAAGATGGCGAAACCGAGGACGTACATGCGGGTGCGTCCGAAAATATCGCCTAAACGCCCGCAAGCGACGACAAATACCGCCGTCACGAGCATGTAGCCCATCAATAGCCAGAGTAAATAGCTGGAACTGCCCGGAGCCAGCGGGTTAATGCCGATTCCCCGGAAGATTACCGGTAGCGCCAGCATGACGCTTGTCATGTTGAGAAACGCCAGCATCATCGAAAGCGTGGTGTTCGACAGGGCGATCCATTTATAGCCCGGCGCGCGCCGGGGCGTTCCGTTACTTTCTGAAATTTGCATTTTGAAAAGATTAATTACCCGAAATGTTTATCGCGTTGTGGTCAAGTTCAATCGAAAATTGTAGAGTAAACTTCGTCTTTATGCAAACGAAAAGTAAAAAAATTCCAAGATACAGAAACAAACACCAAACAAGAACCAATAACCAACGAACAATGACCAAACAAATACGAAATACGAATACCGAAATCCGAAACAAATTCAAAGCACGAATGACCAAAATAATCAAAACAACGGGAGACAGCTGAATTCCGGGTCAAGCCCGGAATGGGTTGGGGGAATGAACCGCTCTTTCTATCCTCTCCAACGCCTCTTTCAGCGTTGCGCTCGGGCAGGCGATATTCATCCGCTGAAAGCCGGAGCCTTCGGGGCCGAAAATGGTGCCGTCCTCCAGCCCGACCTTCGCCTTTTTAATGAAGAAATCTCTAAGCTTTTTTGGATTCATGTTCAATTTGCGGCAGTCGAGCCAGACGAGGTACGTTCCTTCCGGCTTGATTACCTTGATTTCGGGGATTTTTTCCTCGAAGTATTTCATGAGGAATTCGAGGTTACCCTGCAAATATTCCAGAAGCTGTTCCAGCCATTCGTCGCCGTACCGGTAGGCGGCTTCCAGCCCGACCAGGCCGAAGGCGTTCGTCCCCGTCGTGAACCCCATTTTGGCGGTGCAGAAGCAGTCGCGTATCTTTTTGCTGGGGATAATGATGGTGGAGGCGCTCAGCCCGGCCAGGTTAAACGTCTTGCTGGGAGCCATGCAGACGATACTGTTTTGGGCGAACTCCTCAGATAATGCGGCAAAAGGTATGTGTTTGAAACCCCGCAAAAGCAGCTCGCAGTGTATTTCGTCGGACACCATGAGGGCATCGTTCTTCATTACGATTTCGCCCATCCGGCGCAGCTCTTTTTCCGTCCAGACCCGTCCCACCGGATTATGCGGGTGGCACAGGATCATCATCTTCGGCGGCTTGTCACCGCAAAACTTGCCTTCCAGGTCTTTGAAATCTATCTCGTAACGACCCTTTTTTAGTTTCAACGCGTTGTCGGCGACGCAGCAGCCGTTAGCGGTGATCGCCGACCAGAAAGGA
>ORJL011024819.1_pt1 | contig 11029 bp, 15 predicted proteins | sample 1779941 | NCBI WGS metagenome assembly ORJL01 (sample SAMEA104232317, study PRJEB22302) | groundwater metagenome | biome: forest; feature: aquifer; material: groundwater | place: USA | collected 2011-08-07 | depth 5.8 m | reverse complement strand
GAGGAGGAGCGGGCGTAGCCCGCGACGGGGGACATGGACGGAGACGGACACCCGCCGCCCTTGGCGCCTCCGTCCCCGACCAACAATCAAGGTTTTTCATGCGCAGCGGGCAGCGCGACGCACGGTGGATCAACTGAGATGTGCCTCGCCGCACCTTCACGGATCATCGAGCTTCGCGATGGCATGGCCGTCACCGAATGCTTCGGCCAGCAGCGCGAAGTCAGCCTGCTGCTGATGAACGAGGACGTGGCCATCGGCGACTACCTGCTGATCCAGGCCGGCGGCTTCGCCTTCGAACGGGTCGAACCGGTTCGCGCGCAGGAAGCGCTGGCGCTGATGCGCGAACTGATGGAGCAGGGCGGCGATGCCCGCGAATGGGGCGACGGCCTGGAAGCGGCATGAACTTCCGCATCCACGAAGTCAGTCCTGGCGATGCGGTGGAGGAAGCCTTCTTCCGCATCCAACGCGAGCAGATGGCCGACGTGCCGATTCTCAATCAGGCCTTGTCGGTCGAAGCCGTGGATTTCCAGCGCTGGCAGGAGCATTGGCTGGGCATCGTGGTCACGCCCTGGTGCATGAGCCTGTTGCTGGTGCCGGGCAGCGCCGACAACTGGGTGTCGACCGGAGAGAACAAGCGCCGCTTCGTCAGGTTTCCAGCCGGTGATTTCGCCTTTCTCGGCAGTGCGGAAAAGGAACTTGGCGAGTACCAGAGCTGTCCACTATTTTCGCCGATGGGGCAGTTTCCATCCCAGTCGGAGGCAACAATGACCGCGCGCGCCTCCCTGGCTGCGCTGCTCACCGCGCCGCGACAGGCAGCCGCTGCGGAGAAGTCCGGCGGGCCTTCGCTTTCCCGGCGCCGATTTCTGGCAATGCGCTAAGCTGTAAATCGTCACCCGATACCGCAAGGGATTCATGATGTCCTACATCGCCGATTTCAATGCCGACTCGAACGCTGCGACCGATCGCGAACACGAGGTTCAGCTTGGGCTGCTACGCGAGTTGTGCAAGATGGCCGGCGCCAACGACGATCCGGCTGTCGTCGGCGAAATCCTCGAACGCCTGATCGCCTACAGCGAGGCGCATTTCATGTCCGAAGAGCTGCTGATGCGACTCAAGAGCTACGACGACTACGAGGATCACATCGACGATCACGCGCAGATGCTGGACACGTTGCGCGGCATTGCCGCCAGCCATGCCGCGGGCGATTCGGCACTTGTCGCGGGCCGGACCGCCGAGACGCTCGACTTCATCGGCAGGCATATCGCCACGCGCGATAGGCGGTTTGCGGAATCCGTGCGGAACAATCTCTGAGCCAGCAAATCCAGGCGTGCCGGCGTCAGTTCCCCGAACATCGAGCGTGTTCGGTGTCACCGATAGCCTGATTCCCGGCGATTCCGATTACCCGCTAACCGTCGCCGGTAGCGCGGGGTTTCGGGTGTTTTCGACAAATCATTGATTGAAAGCTAAATAATCTAAATCTCACGGGCTGGCCCGCTGCTTGCTCATACGGTCTCCAAAGAACTTCAACCCGACGGAGACCGAGATGACCGAAACCTTTTACGACGTGCTGCGGCGCCAGGGCATCAGCCGGCGCAGCTTCCTCAAGTTCTGTTCCCTGACTGCCACCTCGCTCGGCCTCGATAGCGCCTATGCGCAGAAGATCGCCCACGCGATGGAGACCAAGCCGCGCACGCCGGTGATCTGGCTCGAAGGGCTCGAGTGCACCTGCTGCTCCGAGTCCTTCATCCGCTCGGCGCACCCGCTGACCAAGGACGTGATCCTGTCGATGCTCTCGCTCGACTATCACGTCACGCTGATGGCGGCGGCGGGGCACCAGGCCGAGAAGCAGCTTGAAGAGATCAAGAAGAAGTACAAGGGCAACTACATCCTCGCGGTCGAGGGCAATCCGCCGCTCAATGAGGATGGCATGTACTGCATCGAGGGCGGGCGGCCCTTCGTCGAGATCCTCAAGGAAACCGCAGCCGATGCCAAGGCCGTGATCGCCTGGGGCGCCTGCGCCTCCTACGGCTGCGTGCAGGCGGCCAAGCCGAATCCGACGCGGGCGACGCCGATCGACAAGGTGATTTCCGGCAAGCCCATCATCAAGGTGCCGGGCTGTCCGCCGATCGCCGAGGTGATGACCGGCGTGGTCAGCTACCTGCTGACCTTCGACCGTCTGCCTGAGCTGGATCGCCAGGGCCGGCCGAAGATGTTCTACGGCCAGCGCATCCATGACAAGTGCTATCGCCGGCCGCATTTCGATGCCGGTCAGTTCGTCGAGAAGTGGGACGACGACGCGGCGCGCAAGGGCTACTGCCTCTACAAGATGGGCTGCAAGGGCCCGACCACCTACAACGCCTGCTCGACGGTGCGCTGGAACGATGGTGTGTCCTTTCCGATCCAGTCCGGCCACGGCTGCATCGGCTGCTCCGAGGACGGCTTCTGGGACAAGGGCAGTTTCTACGACCGCGTCACCGACATCAAGCAGTTCGGCGTCGAATCGAATGCCGACAAGGTCGGCGGCACGGCGGCGGCGGTGGCCGGCGCGGCGGTGGCGGTGCATGCCGCGGCCTCGGTGCTGAAGAAAGTGAAGAAGACTGAAACCGTGACGGGAGAAAAGTGATGGGGGCCTACGAAACACAGGGATTCAAGATGGACAACTCCGGCAAGCGGGTCGTGGTCGATCCGATCTGCCGCATCGAAGGCCATCTGCGCGTCGAGGTGAATCTCGACAAGGACAACGTGATCCGCAACGCGGTATCCACCGGGACCATGTGGCGCGGCCTCGAAGTCATTCTCAAGGGCCGCGATCCGCGCGACGCCTGGGCCTTCACCGAGCGCATCTGCGGTGTGTGCACCGGTACCCACGCGCTGACCTCGGTGCGCGCCGTCGAGGACGCGCTGGCGATCAAGATTCCGGAAAATGCCAACACCATCCGCAACATCATGCAACTCAACCTGCAAGTGCATGACCACCTGGTGCACTTCTACCACCTGCATGCGCTGGACTGGGTGGACGTGGTTTCGGCGCTGAAGGCCGACGTCAAGCGCACCTCGGAGCTGGCGCAGTCGATCTCGAACTGGCCGCTGTCCTCGCCCGGCTATTTCCGCGATCTGCAGAACCGCCTGAAGAAGTTCGTCGAATCCGGCCAGCTCGGCCCCTTCGCCAATGCCTACTGGGGCAACCCGGCCTACAAGCTGCCGCCGGAGGCCAACCTGATGGCCGTCGCGCACTACCTCGAAGCGCTGGATTTCCAGAAGGAGATCGTCAAGGTTCACACCATTTTCGGCGGCAAGAACCCGCATCCGAATTGGCTGGTGGGCGGCGTGCCCTGCGCCATCAACGTGCATGACACCGGCGCGGTCGGCGCGATCAACATGGAGCGCCTGAATCTGGTCAAGAGCATCATCGACCGTTCCAAGGAATTCGTCGAACAGGTCTACATCCCGGACCTGCTGGCCATCGCCTCCTTCTACAAGGGCTGGCTCTATGGCGGCGGCCTGTCGTCGCAGGCGATCATGTCTTACGGCGATATTCCGGAGCGCGCCAACGACCATTCGACAGGCAATTTGTTGCTGCCGCGCGGCGCCATCATCGGCGGCAAGCTGGACAAGATCCACGAAGTGGACCTCAAGGATCCGGAACAGATCCAGGAATTCGTCAATCACTCCTGGTACAAGTACGCCGACGAATCCAAGGGTCTGCATCCCTTCGATGGCGTCACCGAGCCGAACTACAAGCCGGAAGGCCCGAACTTCAAGGGCACGCGGACCCGGATCGAGCACCTCGACGAATCGGCCAAGTATTCCTGGATCAAGGCGCCGCGCTGGCGCGGCAACGCCATGGAAGTCGGCTGCCTGTCGCGCATGGTGCTGGGTTACGTGCAGCCCAAGCAGTTCCCCTTCATCAAGGAGACCATCGACGCGGTGCTCAAAAAACTCGACGTGCCGGTCACCGCCTTGTTCTCGACCCTGGGCCGCACCGCGGCGCGCGGCATCGAGTGCCTCTACTGCGCCGACCTGCAAGTCAAGCAGTTCGACAAGCTGGTGGCCAACATCAAGGCCGGCGATTCCGCCACCGCCAATGTCGAGAAGTGGGACCCCTCGACCTGGCCGAAGGAGGCCAAGGGCGCCGGTTTCACCGAGGCGCCGCGCGGCGCGCTGGGGCACTGGATCAGGATCAAGGACGGCAAGATCGACAACTACCAGTGCGTGGTGCCGACCACCTGGAATGGCAGTCCGCGCGATCACAAGGGCCAGATCGGCGCCTACGAGGCCAGCCTGATGAACACGCCGCTGGCCAAGGCCGACGAGCCGCTGGAGATCCTGCGCACCATCCATTCCTTCGACCCCTGCCTGGCCTGCTCGACCCACGTGATGAGTCCTGAAGGCCAGGAAATGACTTCGGTCAAGATCCGCTAACCCAACGCGAGGAGCAATCATGGATCTGAATGCCGCCGCCGCCGAGCTCGACAGCGACCCGCAGACCGCTGCCGGCCGGACGGTGTATGTGTATGAAATCCCGGTGCGCCTGTGGCACTGGATCAACGCCTTGTGCATCCTGGTGCTGGCCGTCAGCGGCTACCTGATCGCGAACCCCTTGCCCAGCACGCCGGGCGAGGCTTCCGAGCAGTTCCTGATGGGCTACATCCGCTTCGCCCATTTCGCCGCCGCCTACATCTTCGCCATCGGCTTCCTGGTGCGCATCTACTGGGCCTTCGTCGGCAATCACCACGCGCGGGAGATGTTCTACCTGCCGGTGACGAACGCGAAATGGTGGGCCGGGTTGTTGCGCGAGCTGCGCTGGTATCTGTTCCTGGAGAAGCAGCCCTACAAGTACGTCGGCCACAACCCGATGGGCCATCTGTTCATGTTCCTCTTCGTCACCGTCGCCGCCGTGCTGATGATCTGCACCGGCTTCGCGCTGTATGGCGAAGGCATGGGCCTCGGCAGTTGGCAGGACCGCCTGTTCGGCTGGGTCATCCCGCTGCTGGGCGGCAGCCAGGCGGTGCATAGCTGGCACCACCTGGGCATGTGGGGGATCGTGACCTTCGTCATCCTGCATGTCTACGCGGCGCTGCGCGAGGACATCATGAGCCGGCAGACCCTGATCAGCACCATGATCAGCGGCCAGCGCAGTTTCCGCGAGTAGCTGCGCATGGACGCGATCGACGATATGCGTTGCGAAGTCCTGGTGCTAGGCATCGGCAACCTGCTCTGGGCCGACGAGGGCTTCGGCGTGCGCTGCGTCGAAAAGCTGGCGGCGGAATGGCAGGTGCCGGAAGGCGTGACCGTGATGGACGGCGGCACCCAGGGACTGTATCTCTTGCCCTACGTGCAGGGCGCGCAGCGGCTGATCGTGTTCGACGCCGTCGACTACGGCCTGCCGCCGGGCACCATGAAGCGCGTCGAAGGCGACCAAGTACCGCGCTTCATGGGCGCCAAGAAGATGAGCCTGCACCAGACCGGCTTCCAGGAAGTCATCTCGGCAGCGGACCTGACCGGTCAATTGCCGGTTGAGTTGCTGCTGATCGGTGTCCAGCCCGAGGAACTCGACGACTACGGCGGCAGCTTGCGTGACGTGGTCAAGGCAAGGCTCGACGATGCCGTGGCCATGGCTGTGGCGCAATTGCGTGACTGGGGCTATGGGGTCGAGGCGCGCGCGGCGAAAGTCGGCGTTGGGGACACGGCATTGGCGATGGCTGTCTACGAGGCCGGGCGTCCTTCGGCCGAAACTGCTAGCCGCATCGGCGACTCGCGTTTTCTGGATGCATAGGATGAAAACCCGTGAGGTGGTTAGGCGGGTGCGGGATCGGGACGGCGGGGCATTCTGTGCTGCTCATGTCCTCCGTCGGCGCCCTTCGGGCGCCTTCTCCCCCTTTACTTCGCTGCACAGAACGCCCCACCCTCCCGATCCGGTGACGTCAGTGCGGTTTTTCGGTTGCAAGGCGCAAGCGTATCCCGCCAAGGATGGCGGGGGGCCGTCTCCGGGGAGGAAAGGGGGAGGAGCGGGCGGCCCCCGCGGCGGGGGGCATGGACGGGGGCGGGGACGGCCACCCGCCGTCCTTGGCGTCGCGCCGAACTACGCACAACAACGGAGCACCCACTGAAATGTGCCTCGCGATCCCAATGCAGGTGATCCGCATGGAAGGTACGACAGCCTTGTGCCAGGGGCGCAACGGCATTGAGCGCCTCGACACGCTGATCACCGGCCCGCTGGAGGCCGGGCAGTGGGTGCTCGGCTTTCTCGGTGCGGCGCGCGAAGTGGTCGATGCCGAGCGCGCGGCGCAGGTCGAGGATGCACTGACGGCGCTGGAATCCATCCTGCACGGCAACGGAAGCACCGAGGCGCTGATTCACGCCGGCTTCGCAGACCTGGTCGGACGCGAACCGCAACTGCCGGAATTCCTCCGGCCCAAGCCCACTTGAGGAGTCTGCAATGAAATCACCCGGCATTGAACGCCTGCACGAGCGCTTCGCCATCCTTCAGGCCCGCTACGGCTACAGCCTGCTCGACGCGGAGTCCTTCGCCGAATTCGCCAAGGCGCCGGGCACGGCGCTGATCCTGTTTGCGGACGATCCAGCCAAGGTTCCGGAAACCTGGGACTTGACCATCATCCTGCCCGAAACCCTGCTGCGCATGGAGGCCGAGGTCCGCGTCGGCCTGCTGCCGCCCGCCGCCGCACGCAGCCTGGCGCCGCGCTATGGCATCCGCCTCTGGCCGGCGCTACTGGCCCTGCGCGACGGCGACTACCTCGGCACGATCGAAGGACTCAAGGACTGGGGCGCCTATGTCCGCCTGCTGCCGGAATTGCTCTCGGCGCCGCCTTCGCGTCCACCGGGAATCGGCGTCCCGGTCATTAATGCCGACGCCGTTGCCCATTGCCACTGATGCCCCAAGGAGTACAGCCATGATGACTTTCCCGATACCCGTCGTTGCCTGGCAGCCGAGCATCGGCCCCGGTTCGCAGCCGGTGGACGAGGTGCTGAACACACTCGACCTGCCCAACGACGTGCACGCCTACCGCCCGCCGCAGAGCGAGCTCGATGCGCCGCCCGAGGTCGCCGGGCCGGCGCTGGCCTTCCTGCGCGTGCTGCTGGCGGACTTGCGCGCCAGTTCCTCGCTGAATACGCAGCCATTGCGTTATTCGCTGCTCGGCTACGCGCCGGCGATACGGGACGAGATCAACGAGCTGCTCGGCGAGGGTGAGGTCAGCGTGCTCACTGCCGGCGAGCTGCGCGCCCAGGAAACTGCCTTCACCGGCATCTGGCGCATCCGCGGTGAGGGCATTGACGACGTTGAGGCCAGCGCCTTTCCGCTGGCCCTGCGCGAGCTGGTTCTGGCGCGGCAGATGCCGGCCGCGCCCGCCGGCGAGCCGCCGGCCGGGCTGATGAACGCGCCGGCCCTGCTGCACGAGGTCCGCAGCCTGTCGGCGCTGTGGCGCGCGGGGCGTGCCGCCCATGTCATCAACCTCTCGCTGCTGCCGGCGACGCCGGACGACCTGGCTTGGCTCGACGCCGAACTCGGCCGCATTTCGTTTTCCATCCTGTCGCGCGGCTTCGGCAACTGCCGCATCACGGCGACGGCGCTGCCCTACGTCTGGTGGGTGCAGTACTTCAACAACATGGAAAAGCTGATCCTGAATTCGATCGAGATTGTCGACGTGCCGGCCGTGGCCCTGGCCGCCGCCGAGGACCACGCGGAAACCATCGTGCGCCTGGAGGAGTGGATCGTGTCGATCGAAAGCGCCATTGGTCCGCTGTCGTGAAATTCCCCGAGGGCTCCTTCGAGCGCACCGGGCGCGAGGTGGTCAGCAATCCGCTGGCCTTGTTCGAGTGCGGCGTCTGCTGGCAGGTCTACGATCCGACGGAAGGCGATCCGGTCGGGCAGATTCCGCCCGGCACTGCCTTTGCTGCCCTGCCGGCGAACTGGGTTTGCCCCGGCTGCGAGGCGGCACGGGAGCGCTTCCTGCTGCTCGACGATGGCCATGATTGACGCGGAGGCGGCGCTGGTCGCCGCTTTCGGGCGCATCGCCGCGACGCGCATGGCGGGCCTGCCGCTCAACAATCCGGCGCTGCGCGTGGCGGCGGTCGGTTTTCGTTCGGGCGAGGAGGGCACCGCGGTCGGCGTACTGGTGACGCCCTGGGCGGTGAATCTGGTGCTGGTCGCGGCGGGGGGCGGGCGCACGCTTTATCTGGCGCCGGACCGCAGAAAGACCTGGCGCTTTCCTTCCGGCGAATACGAGTTCATGGGCGGCGAGGAGCCGGAATGCGGGGCCTACCAGTTCTGTTCGCTGTTCTCCCCGGCCTTCGAATTCGACAGCCAGGAAAGCGCCGCCGCCACGGCGCGCGAAATCATGGCTGCGCTGTTTGCCGACGAGCTTGCGGACAGGCGGGAAGATCGAGAACAGGCAAGGCTTTGCGGCCGTCCTGTACTTGAGGTTGCAACGACCCGCAGAGGCTTTCTGCAAGGCATTTTGGGTGGCCTGAAAGGCGGATAGGCTCTAAACTGTCGCCATGCATGAAATGTCCCTCGCCGAAGGTGTGCTGCAAGTCATCGAGGACGCGGCGCGCGCGCAGGAATTTTCCAAAGTGACCGTGGTCTGGCTGGAAATCGGCCAGCTTTCCGGCGTCGAAGTCGAGGCCATGAAATTCTGTTTCGACGCTGTCATGCGCGACAGCATTGCCGACGGCGCGCGGCTGGAAATCGTCGCCACGCCGGGAACCGGCTGGTGCATGCAATGTTCGATGGCAGTGCCGATGAGCGAAGTCTTCGGCGAGTGCCCGCAGTGCGGCAGCCACCAGATGCAGGTGACAGGCGGCACCGAAATGCGGGTCAAGGAACTCGAAGTGGCGTAGGCGAAGGAGAAACGATATGTGTACAACATGCGGTTGCGGTGCCGGCGAAGTAAAGATCGACGGCGACGATCCCCATCACGGGCACGAGCATGTCCATGCCGACGGCACGCGCCACAGCCATGGTCACGATCACGGCGCCGGCGAGGGGCATGACCATGCGCACGGGCATGACCACACGCACGACCACGGCCATCGCTATGCGCCTGTGCATGCCAATGCTTCTCCCGCGCATTCGCATGCGCCGGGCCTTGGTGCCAGGCGCATGGTGCAGATCGAGCAGGACATCCTGGCCAAGAACAACGCCTATGCGGCGCAGAACCGCCAGCGCCTGGCCGAGCGGGGCATCTTCACCCTGAACCTGGTGTCCAGCCCCGGCTCGGGCAAGACCACGCTGCTGTGCAAGACCATCGACATGCTCAAGGGCAAGGCCTCGGTCGCGGTGATCGAGGGCGACCAGCAGACCAGCCAGGATGCCGAACGCATCCGCGCCACCGGCGCGCCGGCGATCCAGATCAACACCGGCAAGGGCTGCCACCTCGATGCGCACATGGTCGGCCATGCCATGGGCAAGCTGGACCTGCTGCAGGATTCGCTGCTGATGATCGAGAACGTCGGCAACCTGGTCTGCCCTGCGGCCTTCGACCTCGGCGAGGCGCACAAGGTGGTGATCCTTTCGGTCACCGAGGGCGAGGACAAGCCGATCAAATATCCCGACATGTTCCGCGCCGCGACCCTGATGCTGCTCAACAAGTGCGACCTGCTGCCCTACCTGAGTTTCAAGGTCGATGCGGCAATCGAGTTCGCGCGTCGGGTCAATCCGGATATCGAAGTCATACAGGTGTCGGCGACCTCGGGGCAGGGCATGGAGCAATGGCTGGCCTGGATCGCGCAGGGAGCCGCGCAGACCGTCGCGCAGCAGCCGGCAGCGGCCGCGCCGCAAACCCGCGTTGCCGCAGCGGAAGCCGCCGGGGCTCGATGAGCGCTGTCGCGATTTCGCTGCCGGCGTCGTTCGCCTTCGCGCCGCCGGTGCTGGCGGCCGGGGCCTGGTTCAAGAATGCCGTGTGCGGCGTCAGCGCCGGCGAGGCCCGGATGTCGCGCGTGGTCGGCGACCTCAACACGCCCGAGGCCTGCGTCGGCCACGAGGCTGAGTCCGCCGCCATGCTGGAGTGGTTGGGGCAACCGGCGGCGATCGCCCACGACCTGCACCCGGATTTCCATTCCTCGCGCCATGCCGCTGCAATTGCCGCGCGCCTCGATGTCCGCGCGGTCCCTGTGCAGCACCACCATGCCCACATCGCCGCGGTATGCGCCGAGCATGGCGAGCTCGGCGCGGTGATCGGCCTGGCACTCGACGGCGTCGGGCTCGGCACCGACAACACGCCCTGGGGCGGCGAATTGCTGAAGGTCGATGGCGCACGCTTCGAGCGGCTCGGGCACCTTACGCCGCTGGCCTTGCCCGGCGGCGATCGCGCCGCGCGCGAGCCCTGGCGCATGGCGGCTGCCGTGCTGCACGACCTCGGTCGCGGCGGCGAAGTACTCGGGCGTTATCCCGCCGAGCCGGCAGCAGCAACGGTGCTGGCCATGCTGGAAAAGAATCTGAACTGCCCACGCACCTCCAGCGCCGGACGTTTGTTCGACGCGGCCTCCGGCCTGCTCGGGCTCTGCCTGAAAATGGAAATGGATGCCGAGGCGGCGATCAAACTCGAACAGGCAGCGACGCGGCGCATCGAATCGGGCGGCTGGCCGGCGGCGATGGTTGGTGGCTGGCGCATCGATGGCGGCGTGCTCGACCTGCGGCCGCTGCTGGTGAGGCTGGCCGACGAGCGCGATGCGGAGCAGGGCGCCGCGCTGTTCCACGCGACGCTGGTGGCGGCTCTCTGCGAGTGGACGCGTCGCGCCTGTGTCGCGGCGGGAATAGAAACCGTGGCTCTCGGCGGCGGCTGCTTCTTCAACCGTCTGCTGGCGGTCGGCCTGCGCCGCGAACTCGAAGCGCGCGGCCTGCGCGTAATGGCGCCGATCAAACTGGTGCCTGGCGATGCGGGGCTGGCGCTGGGTCAGGCGTGGGTTGCGCTGCACTCACTGGAGAGATGATGAATACCGTCGCGGATTTGTGGCTGGCGCGGGATCGGGAGGGCGGGGCATTCTGCTTCGCTCATGTCCTCCGTCGGCG
>ORJL011309439.1_pt1 | contig 11030 bp, 8 predicted proteins | sample 1779941 | NCBI WGS metagenome assembly ORJL01 (sample SAMEA104232317, study PRJEB22302) | groundwater metagenome | biome: forest; feature: aquifer; material: groundwater | place: USA | collected 2011-08-07 | depth 5.8 m | reverse complement strand
GATGCTGCGCGGCAGCCGGCGATCGTTGCCCATGGGGTCCAGATGGGCTTTACGCGGATGCGGCGAGCTGCCGCCAAACCACCTCGGCCGCCATCTCACCGGAGTGAATGCAATCGGGGATGCCGACGCCACGGTAGGCGTTGCCGGCGAGGGCCAGGCCGGTGTGGCGAACCAAAGCGGCATCGATGCGTTGCATGCGATCGAGGTGGCCGACCTGGTACTGCGGCATGGCGCGCGCGTGACGGTGGATGCGGGTCAGCAGCGGCGCGCTGCTGATGCCGAGCAGCTCACGCAGCTCGCGGCGAACGCTTGCCGCCATCGTATCATCGTCCTGCTCGAATAGTTGCTCCTGCAAGGCACCGCCGAGAAAGCAGCGCACCAGCACATGGCCCTCGGGGGCGCGGCCGGGATACTTCACGCTCGAATAGGTGCAGGCAACAATCGAGCGCGCTTCGATCAGCGGCACGACGAAGCCGAAGCCGTCGAGCGGTTGCGGTAGCTGATCGCTGCGATACGCAAGACTCACGGTTGCCGACGAGGCATACGGAACGCCGAGGAGCTCGCCGGCGAGCTTGACGTCCAGCTCGCGCAGGAGCTGTGACGAGAGATGTGCCGGCGTCGCCAGGATGACGGCATCGGCCTCGACCTCGCCGTCAGCGCCCATGATCTTCCAAGCCTTCTCGCGTTTGAGCCCGAGCAGCGACGATCGCAGCCGCACGCTGTCCGCCGGCAAGCGTGCAACGATGACGTCGACGAGGCTCTGCATGCCGTCGTCAACGCTGACAAACAGGCTCCAGCGCGCGCCGCTGGTCGCACGCGCCCCCTGCGGAGCTCGCCCCTGCGCCCGCCACATCGACCAGATGATGCTGCGCGAGTTGCGCTCCATCTCGAGGAAGCGCGGCATCGTCGCCGCCAGGCTGAGGGTGTCGGGATCGGCGGTGTAGATGCCGCCGACCAGAGGTTGCGCGACGCGCTCCAAGGCCTCGCGCCCGAGGCGGCGGGTGACGAACGACCCCAGACTCTCATCGGCGTCGCTGCTCCGGCGCGGCAGGACGAGATCCATCGCCATGCGCAGCTTGCCCGGCCAGGTGAACAGGCGCGACGTGATCAACGGCCAGAACTGAGTCGGTGCGAGTAGCAGAAAGCCGTCCGGCAAGGCGTGCAAGGTCCCGTTGTGGACGATGTACGTACGCCGATTGGCGTCGTTGGTGCGTACCAACCTGTCGGTGAACCCGAGGCGCTCGCATAGCTTGAGCGCCCAGGGCTTTTCGGAGATGAACGAGTCCGGACCGGCTTCGATCACGAAGCCATCGACACGTTCGGTCGCGATCGACCCGCCGAGTCGCCCTGCCGCTTCGACGAGCTTGAGATCGACCGGCCGGCGCTGTTCGCGGCTGAGCTCGACGATGCGGTGCGCCGCTGCGAGCCCGGCGATACCCCCGCCTACGACTACGATTCGGCGCGGTGTGGCCATCGGTTCGATGCCGGCGAGCGCTCCCGGGCGGACTCGCTCATTGCGGGTCGAGAAGCTCCTCGCCGAACGACCTGCCCTTGAGGTCGCCGAGCATGGTGATGCCCATTTGATCGATGCGCAGCAGCTGCGCGGCGAGGGCGATGATCTCGTCGTTGCTCACCGCGTCGATGCGCGCCGCGACCTGCTGCGGCGTAACGTCGGCGCCGAAATAGATCTCGTTCTTGGCGATTCGGCTCATGCGGCTGTCACTTGTCTCGAGGCCGAGGAGCAAGTTGCCCTTCAGCTGATTTTTTACGCGCGCCAGCTCCTCGCTGCGCAGGCCATGACGCTTGAGCTCCTCGAGCTCGGCGACAATGACGCGCACGACCTCCTCGACCCATTGTGGGCTGGTGCCCACGTAGACGCCGAGGTAGCCGGCGTCGCGGTACGAGGACAAGAACGAGTAGACCGAGTAGGCATGACCGCGCTTCTCGCGTACTTCCTGAAATAGTCGCGAGCTCATCCCGCCGCCGAGCGCGGTATTCAGCAGATAGGCCGCGTAACGTTCCTCGGCCAGCTGCGACACCCCCGGCACGCCCAGGCAGACGTGCATCTGCTCGAGGTCCTTCGGCACGCAGGAAACGCCGCGCAACGGCTGCGGCGGGGCCCTCTCGACAATCGGCGTCGTACCTTCGAGCGACCCGAAGCAGCGCGCCGCCCAAGCGACGACCCGTTCGTGCTCGACGTTGCCCGCCGCCGCGATGATGATGCGATTGGGACGATAGCGCGCGGCGATGAAATCGAGGAATTCCTGCTGGCAGAATTTTTCGACCGTTTCGACGCGCCCGCAGATGGGGAAGCTGAGCGGATGGTGGTGCCAGTACTGCAGGTTGAAGAGATCGTGCACGTAGTCGTCGGGCGTATCTTCGACCTGCATGATCTCTTGCAGGATCACGCTGCGTTCGCGTTCGATCTCATCGGGGTCGAAGCGCGAGTGCAAAAAGACGTCGCTGAGGATGTCTTCGGCAACGGCGAGATGCTCGGCGAGGACCTTTCCGTAGTAACACGTGTACTCTTTGCCCGTGAAGGCGTTGAGCGCACCGCCGATGGCGTCGAACTCCTCGGCGATCTGCGCGGCGTTGCGGCGCTCGGTGCCCTTGAAGAAGAGGTGCTCGAGGTAGTGGGAGATACCCGCCTGCTCGGGACGTTCGTAGCGCGAGCCGTTCTCCACCCAGATGCCGATCGTCACCGAAGGCACGCCGGGCATAGTCTCCGTAACGACGCGAAGGCCGTTGGGGAGCTCGGATTGCACTACGCTGGAACGCTCGGCAGGCATGACACCTATACGACTACGATTGCTGCCGCGCCGCGTCGGCCATCGCTTCGCGGCGGCTGAGGCGGATCTTTCCCTGCTTGTCGACTTCGAGGACCTTCACCATCACCTCTTCGCCCTCTTGGAGCACGTCGGTGACCTTGTTGATGCGCTCGTTGGCGATCTGGGAGATGTGCAGCAGACCATCGGTCCCCGGCAGGATTTCCACAAACGCGCCGAAGTCGACGATCTTGCGAACCGTACCCTTGTAGATCTTGCCGATCTCCGGCTCCTGGGTGATGCCCTGGATGATATCGATCGCCCGCTGCATCGCCACACCATCATTCGAAGCGATCAGCACCGTGCCGTCGTCCTCGACGTCGATCTTCACCCCGGTCTCCTCGATGATTCCACGAATCACCTTGCCCCCTGGGCCGATGATGTCGCGAATCTTGTCGGGCTTGATCTTCAGCGTCGTGATCCGCGGTGCGTGCACCGACATCTCCTCGCGTGGCGTGGCGAGGGTCCCGGTCATGACGTCGAGAATGTGCAGGCGGCCGTCGCGGGCCTGGTACAGCGCTTCCTTCATGATGTCGCGCGTGACCCGGCCGATCTTGATATCCATCTGCAGCGCCGTGATGCCGTCGCGCGTTCCAGCCACTTTGAAATCCATGTCGCCGAGGTGGTCCTCGTCACCGAGGATGTCGGAGAGAACACGGATGTCGTCGCCTTCCTTGATCAAACCCATCGCAATACCGGCCACCGGCGCCTTGATCGGCACCCCGGCGTCCATGAGCGACAGCGTCGCGCCGCAGACGGTGGCCATGGAGGACGAGCCGTTCGACTCGAGGACCTCGGAGACGACGCGTAGGGTGTATGGATAGCCTTCTTCGGGAAGCACGGCTGAGATGGCGCGCTCGGCGAGAGCCCCGTGGCCGACGTCACGCCGGCTCGGTCCGCGCAGAAACTTCACCTCCCCGACGCTGAACGGGGGGAAGTTGTAGTGCAGCATGAAACGCTTGAACGACTCGCCGATGAGCGAATCGATCCGCTGCTCGTCGGAGGACGTCCCCAACGTCGCCGCCACCAAGGCCTGGGTTTCGCCGCGCGTGAACACCGCCGAGCCGTGCGTGCGCGGCAGCAGGCCGACCTCGCAGGTAATCGGGCGGATGTCCTTGAGGCCGCGGCCGTCGACGCGCCGCCCTTCCTTTACGATGGCTCCGCGCATGACATTCGACTTCACGTCTTCGCAGAATTCCTTCAGCTCTTTGGCTTGCGCGGCATCGCCCGCCGCGAGGGCGGTGATGATCTCGTCGTCGACCTTGCGAACGGCGGCGGCGCGCTCGTGCTTTCCGGTCACCTGGAATGCCTCGACGATGCGCGGCACCGCTTCCCTCTCGAAACGGGCGAACAACTCGAGATTGCGGGTCGGCACCGTCACCTCGCGTTTACGCTTACCCACCGCTTGGCGCAGCTCGTCCTGCAAGTCGAGCAGGACCTGCAACTCTTGATGTGCGGTGAACAGCGCATCGAGCATCACATCTTCCGGCAGCTGCCGGGCGCCGCCCTCGACCATGACAATGCCGTCGCGGCTGCCGGCGACGATCAGGTTGAGATCGCTCTCCTGGAGCTGCGCCGTGGTCGGGTTGACCAGCAACTTGCCACCGACGCGGCCCATGCGCACGGCGGCGATGGGCCCGTGGAACGGGATCTCGGAAATCTGCAGCGCTGCCGAAGCCCCGGTCACCGCCAGAACATCCGCATCGTTCTCTTTGTCGAACGACAATACCGTGGCGATGATCTGGGTCTCGCAATAGAAACCCTCGGGAAAAAGCGGGCGACAGGGTCGATCGATGAGACGCGAGGTGAGGGTTTCCTTTTCGGAAGGACGGCCCTCACGCTTGAAAAAGCCGCCGGGGATCTTCCCCGCCGCGAAGGTGCGCTCCTGGTAGTCACAGGTGAGCGGGAAGAAATCGATGCCCTCGCGAGCCTTGCGATCGGCTACGGCCGTGACCAGAACCATGGTCTCGCCGTAGGTGACCAGTGCGGCACCGTGGGCTTGCTTGGCCAGGCGCCCGGTCTCGATGGACAGGGGTCGGCCGTGAAACTGCAGATCTACTTTCTTGAACATAATACCTCCCGGGCCATTGGCCCTTGCAGCCCACCTTGTCCGGCGGGACTGCTTGTTTGGGAGGGAAGACGTTGGGGGTTACTTGCGAATCGACAATCGGCCGATGACTGTCTTGTACCGGCTGACATCCTTGCTCTTCAAGTAATCCAGCAAACGGCGGCGCTGGCCAACCAGCTTCAACAACCCCCGACGGGAGTGATGATCCTTCGTATGCGATTTGAAGTGCTCGGTAAGGTACTCGATCCGCGCGCTGAGCAGCGCAATCTGCACTTCCGGGGAACCCGTGTCTTTAGCGTGCAGCTGATACTGTCCAAGCAGCTCCTTCGTCCGCTCCGGAGCTAATCCCATCTTTCCTCCATCCTTTGCAAGCGGGCGTGGATAACATCGGGTCATGGCCCTCGCAACCCCCTCTGGGTGTCGGGTCTCAGGTCTCGGGTGTTGGCTTGCCTTGCCTGCACCTGAGACCCGACACCCGACACCCGACTCACCTCCGAAACAGCACCACCCCGTCACGTTCGAGCACGACCTGGAAATCAGGCGTCTGTCGCAATTGTCCGGCGAGGCGCTCCGCTTGCTCGCGACTGAGGTCGCAGGGCCGGTGCAGGTTTACGAGAACGTAGTGGACATCCGCCTTCAGCGCTGACGGGTTGTCCATCGCGGCGAGGGTGTCGACGTAGCTGCGTTGCGACACGTGCGACACGAAGCAGGTGTCGGCAACGACGCCGGCTTCTTCACGGCCGATCACCCGGACGGCAGCGCGCTGCGCCGACAGCGAATCCAGGTTGGCGAAGTAACCGACGACACGCGGATAGCGCGCCAGAATCGCGAAGCTGATGAGCGCCCACAGCAGCAACCAGCGCCGCTCGCGCAGGCGCGCCTGTCCGCTCGCCGTCGCCACCACAACCGCGAGGAACAGGAACGGCACCACCGGCAGCGAGTAGTGGTTGGTCAGATGACGCTGCTGCCGCGAGTCGGAGAGCAGATTGAGCAGCACGATCGGCGCCGCCCCGAGCAGCGCGGCGCCATGTCGCAAACGCAACCCCCAGAGCAGTGGCGCCGCCAACCCGAGCAGGTACCCGGCGGCGCTCACAGACAGGAATCGGCCCGCCAGAGCCCAAGGCTTGAGGAGCAGATGCGTGACGATTTCGCTGAGCGATGCCCCCAGATACGCGTAGCGGTTGTCGCCCATCCCCACCGCCGCATCTCGGCCGCTGATCGCCGGCACCACCACGAAGCTCGCGAAGGCAAACCAGCCCGCTCCAGCAACCGCGGCCAGCACTCCGTAGAAGCGCGACTCCTTGCTCCAACACAGCCAAGCTCCCATGCCGCAGACGCTGAGGCCAAGGACCGACTTGCACGACAGGACGGTCACGACGCACAGGCAAAAACGACCGACCTGGTCACGACGCGCCGCCAGCACGGCACCGAAGAGCGCCGGCACCGCGATCGTTTCAGGGTGGAAGTCGGCGAGGTTGGCGTTGAACACTACCGGATACAGGAGGTAGCAGGCCACCAAGGTCAGAGCCTCGCGCTCCGGCAACGCATACGAGCGTGCGATGCCGAGCAGCGGCCACGCCCCCAGCGCCAGCGCCAGGGCTTGGATGAACAGCAGCCAGTAGGCCGACGGCCAGACGATGTAGGGTAGTGCCAGGGCGTACCAGATCGTCGCGCCGTGGTCGCCCATGATGTGGTAGCCGAGAAACGAGGAGATCGGCGCCGCACCGACACTGATCAGATAGGTTGCCTGATCGAAGGCGGCCAGGTCGTACGCGGTCGAGCGGAAAAGGAAGTGGCGTGCGGCGGCGCACGCGAATAGGACAACGCAAGCGAGCGCGATGATGGGGTGGATTCGCAAACGCATCGGCGTCGCTTAGTCGGGGGCATCCGCGTTGTGCTGGTACTGAGCGATGGCGATTCCCGTCAGCGACGTCATCTCGACCAGAGAATAGATACCGTCGATGGATGCCCCAAACCGCGTCGCCACCGTTTCCTTGGTGTGCGAGAGCACAAGCCACAGTCGCTCGTGGCGCGCCGCGAGCGCCGCCAAGTCCTGCCGGCTCGGATCGGCCTCGGGTGGGTCATAGAGCGCGCGCCACTGAGTCGGCCAGACGATCGGCAATTCCCGTCGCGCCCCCTGGCGGCGCTGATAGTGGTCGATGTTGATGCGCGTGTAGTAGGGGCTCAATACGATCGCGTCGGACTCCCCCGTTTTTTCGATAAGCAATGCCGTAGCCCGTCGCCAGTCGGCACCAGAGGCCCTGCGAAAATGGTGGATGACCCGCTCGGTCGACAGAACGAGCAAGATTGCCACCGCCCATTGCAGATGTCGCCGCGACGGCGCGCGCAGGACTGCTCGCGCGACGAGGATGACGACAGCAGGCGCCGCAACGATGAGATAGCGGTCGATCAGAAACGACTTGCGTACGGAGACCAAGCTCAGCACCACGATCGGCGCGATCAACCAGAAGAATGTGAACCACCGCGCCCAGCTTTCCGGGATGCCGTATTCGGAGTGGCTCGACGCGACCAGCATCGGTGCCGGCAGGCGGCGGAGCGGAAGCATCGCAATTACAACCGCGACGATGGAAAGCAACGCGAACAAGGGTGAGGTGCCGCCAATTCCAAGAAAGCTCCTCCATAGGCCCCTGATGCCGGAGAGTGCGAGTCCAGTGGTGTCGAGGCCGGCGACGCGGGCCGCGACCAGCCAAAGCAGCGGCAGCGCCAACAGCACGGTGACCGCGACCGACACCAGAAACCCACGCCTCGAGCCCCGACCAAAGGGGCAGAGATAGATACTCGCCGCATGTCCCAAGAGAATGAAGGCGGCACAAGCATGGCTGTAGATGGCGCTGACACTGACCAACACATACACACACCAGCGCCCGGCGCCGGGTTGCCGGACCGCCTCGACCAAGGCCCATGAGGACAGCAACGCCAGAAAACACACCAAGCTGTAACTGCGTGCCTCCTGGCCATAGTGAATTTGAAACGCGTGCAGCGCCAGTAACGCCGAGCTCAGCAGCGCGGTGTTGCGATCGAACAAGCGCAGGACAAGCGCATAGAGAGCAGGCACCACGGCAATCGACGGCAAGCACGACAGCAGGCGCACCGCGAGCTCCCCTTCTCCAAAGGCTCGAATCCAAGCTCGCAGCAGCAGCGTGTAGAAGGGCATGTTGGGTTCGGTGCTGGTCCAGGCATGGAGCAGCTCGCTGCCACTCAACCGCGCCAACTCGACACTGATGACTTCATCCAACCAGTAACTGCGCTGGCCGAGAAACAAGAGACGCAGAGCGGCGGCAACGACGACGATACCCGCCAACGCCCATGCCGAGCTGATGATGCGCCATTCCGCATCGGGTCGCTGGACAGACGCCGTAATCGCCACGCCACGCCCCTATCGTCGCCGGCATAGGGCGTCAAGCAACACAACGCGCGAGCCGGGGTCGCGGGTCAGTTTGAGATTGTAGGAGCACGGCATGCCGTGCTTCTGCGGCTGCTCTGGGGCGGCAATCTCAAACTGAACCACTACCGCGAGCCGCGTTGCGACGGCAACGCCAACGCTGCTATGCGCCCAAGCAACGCCAGCACACGCCAGCAGACCGCGATGACAAGCCCCCTCGCACCGAAGATGTCGGTTCTGATCTCCACGCGGAACCGGCGTCGACAGCTCGAATCCGTGTTGCAGCAACTCGACACAGCCGCCGTTCAGGCGAACACGGCCACGGAGATCGTGGTGGTCAACAATGGCTCGAGCGATTCCACGGAAGGCTTCCTTGACACTTGGCAGAAGCAGGGCGAGGGCCGCAAGTTTCTCACCGTCCCGCAGCCGGGCAAGTCGAGAGCCTTGAACCACGCCCTGCAAGTCGCCGGCGCTCCGCTCTTGGCCTTCACCGATGACGACGTCATCGTGCCTCCCGACTGGATCGCCGCCGTCCAAACCTTCTTTCGCGAACATCCTGAATACGCCGCGGCGATGGGCGCCGTACGCCTCCCCCCCAGCGAGACGAGTCCCGAAGTCGCACGCCTGGTCGATTGCTACCCGGGCATCATCCCTCTGTTTGACGCTGGGCCACAGTGTTGCGACGTCGGTGACATGTATGGCTGCAACATGGCGATCCGGCGCGAGGCACTGGCGGTCGTCGGCGGCTTCAACGAGCAACTGGGTCCGGGCGCCAACGGCTACTGCGACGACACCGAGCTCTCCTACCGCATCCGGCGCGGCGGCATGCGCATCGGCTACATGCCGCAAGCGGTCATGTTTCACAGCGTCGACCGATCGCGCCTGACGCTCGCGGCGTTTCGCGACTACCAGCTGCGCTGCGCCTACGGCCGCTACGTGATGAGCCCGCAACAGAGTTGGATGCACGAGGCGATGCGCCTGGGCAACGCGGCGCTGTCGCGGATCGTTTGGTGGCTGCGCCGCAATGAGCCGAAGCGGCTGCACGCCCTGGGGCGCATGATCCGCCATCGCGAGCTGCTGCGGCTGCGCTGGCGCGCGCGAGGCGTCGCTCCGTGACACCGATGCTGTCGATCATCGTCGCGCCCCGCGGTCGCGCCGATCTGCTGGCCGCGATGCTCGCAAGTCTCGACCTCGCGCTGGCGCAGTCGACACATGGCGTCGAGGTGGTGGTCGTCCACAACGGCTCCCCCGACTCCACCCCGCATCTGCTCGAACGTTGGGCGCATCAAGGACCTAACCGGATCCATCTCGCCGTCGCTGAACGCGGCAAGTCGCGCGCCCTCAACGCAGCCTTGCGAACGGCGAGCGGAACGCTGCTCGCGTTCACCGACGACGACGTCGAGCTCGATGTCGGTTGGCCCGATACGATCGTCGCTTTCCTCGATCGACATCCCGAGTATGCCGCGGCCATGGGGCGCATCCGCACGCCGCCGCGCGTGACCGACCCGGACACCCTGGCCCGCGTCGCCTTGTACGGCACCCTCCCCCTCTACGACCGTGGCGACGGCGTCGAAGACGTCAAGCATCTGTACGGATGCAACATGGCCATCCGTCGCAACGTCCTGGAGCAAGTCGGCGGCTTCAACGAGGACCTCGGACCGGGCGCCAGCGGTCTCCACGAAGACGGCGACATGGCGCGCCGCATTCTCGATCGCGGCCTGCGCATCGGGTACATGCCGGATGCCATCGTCTACCACGCCGTCGAGGAGGATCGTCTGACCTACGAGTTCTTTCGCGAGATGCACCGCCGCGACGCGCGCAGCCGCTTCGTTCTCGATCGCCGCCGCAGCCGGGCGAACGTGCTCTCGCACTGGCTCGGCAGCGCCGCCGGCGTCGCTGGCTGGACGTTGCTTCTCAACCGCCGGCGCCGAATGAAGGCCTTGGGAAGATTACTGTCGCATACCGAGATGCTGCGCCTGGTGCGGCAAGGAAAGAAGTTAGGGGTTACGGGGTTATGGGGCTAGGGGATGGAACGAAGATGTTGAGATCGCAGTCCATCAATCTTGCCGCCCCTAACCCCCAACCCCTTAACCCCCTAACCCCTTTTCTTCGGTTGTCATGAAGATCAGCGGCTTCACCTTCATCCGCAATGCCATCGAGCTCGGCTATCCGATCGAGGAATCGATCGCGTCCGTGCTGCCGATCTGCGACGAATTCGTGATCGCCGCGGGAGATTCCCATGACGGCACCAACGAGCTGCTCGAGCGTATCGACTCGCCGAAGGTCAAGCTGATCCACACGCGCTGGGACCCGGCCTTGTTCGTCCGCGGCGCCATCTTCGCGCAACAGACCAACGTCGCGCTGCAGGCGTGCAGCGGCGACTGGGCCTTCTACATCCAGGCCGACGAGGTCGTGCACGAGCGTGACCTGGCGATCATCGAGGTGCGCCTGCGCGATTACCTTTCCGATCGGCGCATCGAGGGGCTGCTGTTCGACTACCTGCACTTCTTCGGCGACTACGGGCAGGTGCAGACCTCACACAACTGGTACGCGCGCGAGATCCGTATCGTACGCACGGGCATCGGCGTGGAGTCGTGGCACGACGCGCAAGGCTTCCGCCGTAATGGCGCCAAGCTGCGCGTCGCCCACAGCGGTGCCAGCATGTACCACTACGGCTGGGTGCGGCCGCCGCTGCGGCTGCACCGCAAGAGCCGCGCCTTCAACGCCGCCTACG
>ORJL010532073.1_pt1 | contig 11031 bp, 9 predicted proteins | sample 1779941 | NCBI WGS metagenome assembly ORJL01 (sample SAMEA104232317, study PRJEB22302) | groundwater metagenome | biome: forest; feature: aquifer; material: groundwater | place: USA | collected 2011-08-07 | depth 5.8 m | reverse complement strand
TTGAAGTTGAAGAATGAAGGTCAGTTGTGGTTGAAGGTTGAGAGTTGAAGTTCCTGGAATCTTCTCGGCCCGGAAAAATCTGACAGGCTTGCAATACAGAGTAGCGCCTGACGGGACACTAGTACCGGAACTCCACCCCGACCGAGTAGATGTTCCGGTCGTAGTCGAACACGCCGAGGTTCGACTCGCCGTCCACCCACGTCGCGCTCGCGTAGGCCGACATCCAGCCGGTGATCGGCCGGTCGAGGCGGATGCCGTAGACGCAGGTGTCGTCGTCGCGCGCGTCCGGGCCGGGGTCGCGGCTGTTGTCGTTCTCGTAGTCGCCGTGCGCGTAGGAGAACGTCGCCGTGCCGCGGATCTGCCACACGATCGGGTGCGCCACCAGCACCGACACGCGATCGAATTCCGCATCGTAGTCGTCCCCGTCCGCATCCTGGAACGAGTGCGAATAGCCGAGCGCCACGCGCAGCTCCGTCCCGGGGATGTACGCCTCCTGCGAAAGGCCCACCGTGTCGATCTCGCTGTCGACGTCCTGCGCGTCCGTCAGCGCCAGGAAGTACTCGTTGTTCTGGTGGTCGTAGAACACCCGCGTCCGCGTCCAGAAGGCCTCGACGACGTAGACACTCGGCCCGAGGTCCCAGGAGTCGCGCGTCTCGTCCCCCGAGATCCACAGCTTCGAGACGGCGCCCGCCGCCGCGATCCCGATGCGGTCCGAGACCCAGTGCTCCACGTAGGTGGATCCCGAGAACTGGTTCTGGTCGAACGAGGCCAGGTCGTCGTGCCAGGTCGTGGCGTGCTTCGCCTCGACGCCCCAGAAGGTGCGCTCGCGGTTGACGATCCTCGCGCCGACGCCCCCCTGGAGGTTCAGGTCCCAGGTAGGACGGTTCCCGAGCGACCCCGTCACGAGCGCCTCGTGCCCGATGGAGACGGGATTCGTGTCGTAGTCGGTCCCGATCCCGCCGAAGACGTACCACCACCGCGTGTCCCGCAGACGCCGCGCGCGCGACCAGACGTCGTGGTCCTGCGCCATCGGCGTCGCGCCTCCCTTCGCCGCCGCGTCGATCACCTTCCGTGCGGATTCCGCATACGGCGTGCCGGGGTTCTTTGCGACGACCTCATTCAGGATGGCGATCCCCGCGTCGGCCCGCCCCGCCGCGACGTGCGCGGCGCCGGTGTAGAAGGCGTACATCGCAGCGTGCTCGGTGTGCGCCTTCAGGCTCGGGTGCGCGAACGCCTCGACGCACTTGTCGAAGGCCTTCGTGTAGAAGTCGCAGACTCCGAGGATCTCATAGGTCTGCCACACGTCCGGGTGGGACTTCGCGTACGCCTCCAGGTGGGGGAGGGCGCGCGCGTACTGCCTGTTCATGTAGTACGCGCGACCGATTTCGAGATCGAGGTGCTCGTACTTGCTGGCCAGATAGCTTGCCGTCTCCAGTTCCACGAGCGCACGGTCGTAGCTGCCTTGCCGCGCCCAGGCGACGCCAAGGCCCGCGTGCGCCTCGGCATGTTCTGGCGCGTCTTTCAAGGCCGCGCGGAACAGAAACTCTGCCCCGTCCCACTCCTTCGCGTCGAGGGCGGCCCAGCCCTGCTTGATCATCTCCTTGACGTCAGGCTGCTGTGCGAACGACGACGCTGCGGCCACCACCAGCCACAACCCAATTCGGGACGCTGACCTCAATATGCCCTCCTCCCAACGCGGTCAAGCTACGGCCTGACCGACCTCCGTCACATCTGCGGATAGAGTTCCCTGATCTCCTTGACTACTTGGGGATCTGCGCATGATAGTTGTTCGCTTCGTTGTCGTACCGCTCGGCTGCCTCCTCGCAAAACCGGGCGCTCTGCTCGCCGTGGTCGAAGTACCACTTCCCCTCTGGGTCCGTCGCGAATCTCCACATCGCGGCCTCCTTGTGATGGTCCGCGGCGCCTTGCCGATACCGCTCCGCGTACTCACGGTACGTCTTCTCCAGCCCCTCAAACAGCTCCTTGTCGTTCTTCCTGGCGTCGTACCCCGTATCGGTGGGCGGTGGATTCGGAGGTGTCACGGTCTTGCCGCCCGAGCTCTCCTGGATGAAGCTTCGCGGGGTCAAGGCGTTGTTGGGGCAGGCGCCGAGGACGACGTCGATGAGACCAGTCGACACATCGAGGCTTGTTTGAGTCTCGGACCAGAGCCAGATCGGGGGGGACGACACGACCCCGACGCTGACGGTCGCGGCGACGTTGAAGTTCGGCGGCCCGGGCTGCGGGCCCGGCCCGTTCGCGAGGATGTACCCGCGCCCGTTGGGATCGCGCGCCGGGTCCCTGATGAACTGGTCGTTGTTGGGCCCCCCCACCACGAAGTTGCCGTTCTGCGCGTGGAGGTGGTCGACGTCGATCACGCCCGGATGAGGTCCGACGGTCTGGAACTGCGACGCCGGGACAACGACCTGCTGACCGTTCTGGTCGAGGATCGTCACGGTCTGCGCACGCAGGGACGATGCGGCGAACGCAAGCAGGGCGAGGGCGAATCCGAGTCGCGCGAACATGTGCACCTCCTATTGAGGGGGGAACGATACCGGCCGGACCGGACCAGCGCAACGAGATCATGCGTTTTCCGGGCCCGGGATTTCCGGTGGGGGGCGGGTATCCCGGTCAACCCGTCGCGGCACGACACGAGGCATCACCATCGCCGGACATCTCATTTCTTCGCTCCCCCTGTCGCGGCCGCTTGCTTCGAGAGGAAATCCGCCTTCGATTGGTCCAAATCCTTCTGGTTCTTCTCGATCATCCTCTGTGCGATCGATCTCTTCCTCCAACCAGTGCCCTCTGTCGTCGTACTTCTTGATCGGCCGCTCGTGTTTCTTCAGCTCGTCCAGGTCGTCATTGCGCATGCGCTGTTCAATGTCGATAAGCCTCGCCAGCTCGAGGATATTCTCCAGCCGCCTGGCGGGGTCCGTCCCAGTTCCACCATCCCCGCCGCCACCTCCGGTCCCGCCACCCGAACCGCCTGTCGTCGAGCCGCCGTCGGAGCCGGTCCCGCCCGACGTGCCGTCGTCGGTCCCCTTCCCATCCTTGGATCCGCCGCTGCCATCCACCGGCCCGTCGGCGAGGGTCGTGGGATCGATCCCGTGCTCCTGCGTGAACTTTGCGGCCGCGAGAAGGGCGTCGAGCAGATCGCAGTCTCCGTCGACGTCGTCCGTGGGATCGTCGCCTGCCTCTGCGGACGCGCCAACGCTCCCATACGGTGCGAAGGCGGCGCCGCCCGTGTGCTTCGGTGGGTCCTTGTCCGGATCCGCCTGGCACGGCATGGGGTCCTCATGTGCAGGCCCATCCTCGGCGACCCACGGGACGCGCGCGCCGCCGCCGGCGGAGTCGGGAAAGCAGTCACTGTCGAAGGCCGACATCCAAGGCGGGGCCTGAAGCGCACCCCCGATCGCTGTCGCAGGGTCCCTCCCCGCGGCGTTCAGCCCCGCGGACCCCGAGGGGTCGGGCTGCGTCGGGTTCTGCTGGGGCTGGCCGACGGCTGGACCGATCTGCGCGGGCGGGGTCGGGTACGGGAGCGGGTGGGAACTTGCCTGAGGTCTGCTACCCTCGTCTGAACCACGCGGGTTTTCCCTTGCCCCCGGTCGACATCGGAATACAATCCGCCCGCGTCACCTCGCTCCCCCCTCGGATCGACTTCCCGAGGTCCGACCGATCCGTCTGCGTGGACCGGTCCCTGGGACGGATGATTCACTCGGAGGGGCTCGACCATGGCAATGCGGATCAGCGGCCTGGCTCTTCTGGCGTTCCTCTTCCTGGGAGCCGTCCCGGGGCGCGCCGAGACGAGCAAATCGGAGATGGAGGTCATCATCGATTGCTCAGGGAGCATGCTGGAGCCCGTCCCCGGCGGCACGGCGAAGAAGATCGATGTCGCCAAGGAGTCCCTCGGCAAGCTGATCGACCAGGTGCCCGAGGCGACGAGGTTCGGACTGCGCGCATTCGGGCACCGGGTCGCTGCGACCGCGGGGGCCGATCGCGGCGCGAGTTGCAAGGACATCGAGCTCCTGTTCCCGATCGGGAACCCCGACCGCGCCGCCATGAAGAAGAGGGTCCAGGAGCTGAACTGCCTGGGAATGACGCCGCTGGCCCTCTCTCTGGAGGAGGCCGAGAAGGATTTCGGCGCGGGGGACATCGATCGCACGCTGGTGCTGCTCACGGACGGCCAGGAGACCTGCGGAGGGGACCCGGTTGCGGTCGCCCGGCGGCTGGCGGAAGGGGGGCTCAAGATCGTCGTGAACGTCATCGGGTTCGGCGTGGACGCGAGCACGTCGGCAAAGCTCCAGGAAGTCGCAGTCGCCGGTCATGGCCAGTACTACGCGGCGAACGACCAGGAGGGTCTGAGCAAGTCGCTCGAGAAGGCCGCGGCCCCGGTCGCCCAGCCCAAGGAGCCGCCCAAACCCGATGCCAAGCCCGCGTTCGTGGACGAGTTCGACGGCGACAAGCTGGGTGACGCATGGGAGCGGCTGAACCCGGACGACGAGCGGTTCCTTGTCGAGACGGGCCATGTCCTGATCATGTGCCGGCCCAGGGGCTACAACCAGGAGACCAAGCAGGAGATCTGCTACAACTCCCTGCTCCTCAAGCGCGCGCTCCCGGAGAATTTCGAGGCGACACTCGAAATCGAGGCGGAGCCGTGCGACGACCAGGTACTCGAGGTCGTATTGGCGCAGGATGAGAAATTCCGCATGTCGATGCGGATCAACTGGAGTCTGCGATTGGACGAGTTCTTCTTCGACTTCACCAAGGTCGTGAACGGTGAGGCGAACGCCGTCGGCCTGGGCAACAACACGAGGGGACAATGGGAAGCCCTCGGTCTGAGTGGCCGCGGCGCCATGCAATACGGCGTCCGGAAGGTGGGACGGACCTGGGAGGCGTTCCTGAAGAACGGCGACAAGGAGCTCAAGTTCGAGCACAAGGTCCTCTCGATGCACCCGACCTGCCTCGAGCTCAACGTGGGGCGGATCAGTTCCGGCGTGGAGAAGGAAGTGTGGATTCGCCGGTTCGAGCTGAAGGAGCTCACGCCGAAGTAGCCGCGAGACAGCCCCCGCCCGGGGGGCCGGGCGGCGGGTCCCCCGCGCGCGCGAGGAGCGCCGCGTCCGCGAGACCGACCGCGTGCTCTCCTCATGAGCGACGCGGTCGGACTCGCCTCTCGACCGATGGAATCGTCGGAACGCCTACTGGACGACCCGATCGTAGACGGCCCTCACGAACGTCAAGTAGGACGACTCCGTCTCGCACAAATCCGCCGCGACCTGACAGCAGATGCAGGCGGCGTCCTTCCGGAGCCCCTCCAACCAGGAGTCGTCCTCGGACATCGAGATGAATGGGCGCCAGGTCGACTCCAGAACGGGCCAACTCGGTCGTTTCCTTCCAAGCGACCCACACCCCAGGGATGTCGATTCGGAGGGCGCGATTTCACGCCCCTCCTGAGATCACGCAAGACATGCACGGCGGCCCCGAGGAGCTGGCGCTCCCGGTTCGGCCCTCCACGGGCGACGGCGGAGCTCGCGGCGTTGTAATCCGCGAAGTCTCCCGCGCCTATTTTCCGAGGTCGCGCTCGAGGGTCTCGCGGATCACCTCGGCCTGCTTCCGGTAGGCCCAATCGGGCGGGGCCTTCGCCAGCGCCGCGCGGGCGTCCGCCAGCGCCGCCGCGAAGTCGCCGGCCTTGATCCGGACGTAGGCCCGGGCATAGAGCGGATCGGGGGAGTCCGGATCGAGGCGGCACGCCACGTCCAGGTCCTCGATGCCCCCCTTCGGATCGCCCAGCTTCGCCCGCACCTCGGCCCGCGACATGCGGACGGAGACCACCTCCGGCGCCAGATCCACGGCCACGTCCAGGTCCGCGAGCGCGTCCTCGAACCGGCGATCGAGGAGCCGTACGCGCGAGCGGGCGAGCAGGAGGTGCCCTCGGAGCGGGCGCAGCGACGCGGCGTCGAGCGCCTCCGTCAGGTCGCGATCCGCGTCCGCGAGCTTCCCCTCCCGGACTGCGCGAAGCGCCGCGAGCACGGACAGGAATTCCCGCGCCAGCCCCTTTCCCCACACGCGGGCTCGGTCGGCCTCGTCGAGGAGAGCCGCCATCCGGGCGGCGGCGTGCCGCATCTCGGGCGTCTCCGGGGCGAGCGCGGAGACGCGCGTCTCCGCCTCGCTCACCGTGACGAAGGGCGCGGGCTGGCGCTCGACGTACTGCGTAAAGTCCAGCATCGCGAGGAGCGTCGCGCCGTAGGGGAGGTCGGGGTCGGCGTGCCGGGCCTCGTCCAGCCACGCGGTCCCTTCCGCGCCGCGGCCGGCGAACCAGAGGGCCCATCCCGCGAGCGCCTTCATCGTCGCCTGCGAGGCCGGGTCCGGCGGGGTCCGATCGATGAATCGCTGCACCTCGACCCAGGGGCCCCTGGCCGCCTCGCGGCTCTGCTGGAGCGTGAGCGTGGAGTCGTAGAAGGCGGCCTCGAGACCGGCCAGCGCCCGGTCCAGCGCCACCCAGCGAGCGAGGCGTAGCGTCGAGCGGGGTCCTTCTCCAGCGCCTTCAGGCAGATCGTCTGAGCATCCGGATGGACCTTCGGGTTCCATCGGGTCGGCGGGACCGGGTCGTCCTCCGCGATCGCGCGGGCGAGCGCCGGAAGCGCGTCGGCGATGAACGGGAGGACCTCGGTCAGGAGGAGGTAGAGCGTGACGCCGAGCGAGAACTGGTCGCTCGCGGGGCCGATCTCGCGGACCCGACCGCCGACCTGCTCGGGGCTCATGAAGGCGGGCGTCCCCAGGACCTCGCCGGAGAGCGTCGGGCCGGAGGTCCCCGGTCCGACCTCCTTGGCCAGGCCGAAGTCGGTGACGAACGGGTGCCCCTTGCCGTCCATCAGGACGTTCGCGGGCTTCATGTCGCGGTGGACGATCCCCTCGCCATGCGCGTAGTGAAGCGCCTCGGCGACGGCCTTCACGATCGAGAGCGCCCGCCTCGGCGCGAGGGTCTCCCGCTTGCGGAACCGCTCGAGCGAGTCTCCCTCGACAAAGTCGCTCGTGAAGTAGTGCTGCCCGTCGAGGACGCCGACGTCATGCACGGGGACGATCCCGGGGTGACGGAGGCGACCGGCCGCGCGGGCTTCGCGGAGGAATCGCTCGACTTCCCTGTCGTCGGCGAGCTCCGCGGAACGGATCATCTTGAGCGCGACGATGCGGCGGAGTTGCGTGTCCCACGCCTTCCAGACGACCCCCATGCCGCCCCTCCCGAGCTCGTCGAGGAGGCGGTACCGTCCGAACGGCCGCCCCGCGGGGCCGCCGTCGACGGAGCTGGGGATCCCGCCCTCGCGGTGCGGGGAGGTGACCGTCGGCGCCTCGCTCGCCGGGTCGGCGGGGGGCGCCAACCTCGTCTGCTCGTCCGACTGAGACGAGGTCGGCGGGCCGAGGGCCGCGTGGCCCATGCGGAGGAGCTGCTCGGGAGTCGGTTCCGTCATCGGTGCCTTTCGAGCCCCCACGCTCGCCAGGCGATGTCGAAGTCGGTCGCGTCCCTGGCGAACGCACTCGGGAGCGCCGCGTCGGGCGCCGAGCCGTCGCGAAGCGCCTCCACGTGGGTCGTCGGTTCAATTCGCCGCGTGGTCGGTCCATGGAGAGTTGGATGCAAGGGGATGGCGGTCCCCGCGGGCGGCCCCCCTCGCGCCGCAGAGGGAACCGAGGGGAATCTTACCGACGACCGGAGTCGACCGCAACCGCCGACTCGCCGCACGCCTGGCCGCGGGGAGTTCGGCGGTTGCCGTCAGCGACATTGCCGTCAAGTTAGCAATTCTTCGGGGTGAAGGACCAGACGGAACCTCATGTCAAATGGCAAATGGCAAATGTCAAATGTGCCGTCGAACAGGTTTGCCGTCGGTTCTCGTTGAGCGCGTCTCGAACCTCCGGAGAGCGGCACATTTGACATTTGCTATTTGCCATTTGACATGAACTTACGTCCGCTTCTCGCTCCTGCGCGGAGTCGACGAGCAGTCGCTATCTTGACGGCAATGGCCGTCAGCGATGGTCGGCACATGAAACCGATGGGCAGGAGTCCGTGTATTCCCCTGCAGTCACGAGACGGAGGGACCCATGGGAGTCTGGCTGGGGATCGTGTTGGCGCTCCTGGGACAGACCGATCTGGATCGCAGGGTCGAGTCGGTCCTGCCCAAGGCAGACGAGGAGCGGTGGCTGGCCATCCCCTGGCAGCAGAACCTCTGGCAGGCGCGGCTCGACTCCCAGCGCACTGGAAGGCCGATGCTGATCTGGGTCATGGACGGCAACGTCCTGGGCTGCACCTGAGGGAACGGCCAGGTGAGCCGTGCGCTCCTGAATGACCCGGATGTCGGCCGGCGCATCCGAGAGGAATTCATCCCCGCGAGCGGCGGGATCGAGAGGCTCCAGCCCGACCGCTATGGTTGGAACGAGACGGCCTCGAGCCGATGGTTCGTCGCGATGGCGAAGGAGGCGTTCGCGAACTTCGCGCCGAAGGGGTTCTGGGAGGAATTCGGGAGCTACCAGGGGCTCTACGTCGTCGGGCCGGATGGGACCCCGTACGCCTATCGGGTCGTCTGGCAGCTCCCGCCCGCGGAGCTTCTGAAGACGCTGGACGAGGCGGAGAAGGCCTACCAGGAACACCCGCCCGGCAAGGTCCGCCTCGACGAGAAGTCGATTGCAGAGGAGGCCCCCGGGGCGACCGACCCGTCGACCTCGGTGCTTCGCGTCTGCAGTCGGGTGCGCGACGGGTCCTCCCCGGGCATCGGCCGCGACCAGATGTGGATCTTCCGCGACGAGGTGGAGGAGCTCATCCGCGCGGGGGACAGCCCCGGGGTCGAGGTCCCGCTCCCCCGGCCCATCGTCGCGCGCCTGGTCCGATTCCAGCTCCTCGACAACACGCGCAACATCGGCATGCCGTTCGGAGAGAGCGACGTCCGCAAGGCCGAATTCGTCATGACCGCCTTTCGGACCGCGGAGGGTCGGCGGTCGTACTCGTTCCGGGGCGCCTATTCGAGCGAGCGCCACGACGAGGAGAACGACGAACAGGTCGGGGTCGAAGGGATCCTCGAAGGTGAGGTGGAGGTGGACCTGGCCAAGTCCAGGATCGTCCGCTTCCGGGCCTATGGGGAGGCCCAGGCGTGGGGAGACGTCAAGCGCACCGGGGCGCCCGCCGGCAAGTACCCGCTCCTCATCGCGATCGTCGAGGCCGACGACGCGATCGCGCGCTCGGTGCCCCCGGTCTGGTACGGCCTCAGCCCCATCTGGAGCCCCATCTACACCCATCCGAATATCAAGTGAGGTTCCTCGGGATCTTGCGTACGCATGCAGGATCCGGATGAGCCCTATCTCCCCACGTTCTGCTGCAGGATATCACTGGCCACCCGATTCCACTCGGCCGCCAACTGGCGCTCCTCCTCCGCCTTGTCGCGATCCTTCTTCTTCTGCTCCTCGTCGTTCTCGTCGTAGTGGTCGGTGAGCATCCCCTCCAGCACGAACCAATTCGCGGCCGAGGCGCTCGTGGAGGGACCCTGTGTCCCGTCCGGTCCGGGTACGGGCTGGGTCCCCGACGAGCCGCCCTGACCCGTGTCGGGCCGCCCGCCGCAGTCGCCCGGCGGGAGAGCGAGCCCCGTCGCGAGCGCCAGGAAGAGTGCAACCCATCGCAACTCGATCCGCATGACTCTCTCCTACTTCTTCTCGGAGACGAGGAGCCGACGCATTCCATTCAGCAGCACCACTCGGCACCGTGCCTCCGCCGCATCCTCGCCCGCGGCCGCCTTTCCGTCGTCCTCGGCCTGCCGAAGGGCCTCCTCGAGGAGCGCCGCGGCCATGGGGTCGGAGCAGGCCGCTCGCCGGTCCGAGGTCAGCTCCGCCGCGAGCGCCTTCCCCAGCTCCCCGCCCCGCTTCCGCGCCGCCTCGAGCCACTCCAGGAGCGCGCCCGCGGGCTTGTGCTGCGGGATCGCCGCGATCTTCGCGATCGCGCCCCACCCCTTCGCGAGCTTCTCGGTCGCGGCCGTCGCGGCGTCGACCGCGGCCTTCCGCCGGGTCATCATCTCGACGCGCGTCAACGCGAGCCCCTGGGCGAGCATCCCATAGGCCGAGGCCGGCGCGATCCGTGCGCACTCGGCCCACTCCTTGCGCGCCGCCTCCCGGTCCCCCTTGGCGTGGAGAGCGAGGCCGATGTGGAATCGGTGGAGCGCCGCGCGCGCAGGGTTCGCCTCGGTCGCCTTCCGCAGGCACGAGATGGCCTCCTCCCATCGCCCCGCGTAGGCGTGGCAGAGCCCGAGCGCCTCCCACGCCTGCCACGAGGCCGGCTGCGCGGCGAGGACCTCCGCGGCCTTCCCGAGGTCCCCCGCCAGGAAGAGGAGGAGTCCCGCGTCGAGGTCGGCGGCCGCGCCCGCGGCATCGAACGCCCCCAGCGCGGCCTGGACGCGCCCCGCGTGGCCGAGCGCCCTGGCGCGGCCCACGCGCGCGTCGCCGCGTTCCGGCTCGCACAGGAGACACATCCCGTAGAGGAGCGAGGCGAGCGACGAGGCCCCGGCCTCCTGGGCAAGAGCTGCGTCCCGCAGGTATCGCGTCGACGCGTCGGGCGCGGGCGCTCCGGCGCCGGACCCCGTCAGGACGAGCGCGAGCGTCGCCGCGTTCGCCTTGTGTCCCTCCATGCCCACCGCCGCCAGGGCCGCGAGGGTCCCAGTGAGCCGCGGCCCCGCCGCCTTGCCGAGGTACGCCCGCTCCTCCTCGTCCCTGCGCATCGCCTCGACGAGGTGACCCCAGACCCCGGCGGCCATCGCGTCGTCCACGCGCCCCCGGTGCAGCGCCAACGCGGCCTTCACCGCCTCCTCCCGCTCCTTGCCGGACTCCTCTATCGCGATCAGGAGGAGCCAGACGGTCTCGCGCGCGCGTTCGTAGGGCGCCAGCGTCCTGGCGGCGGCGCCGGCCCGGCTGTCGAACACGACCGTGACCGAGTCGACCCCGTCCGGGTCGGAGGCGAGCCACGCGGACGTCGCGCGACCCGTGATCCCCGCCTGGACCGCCGCGAGGTCG
>ORJL010401733.1_pt1 | contig 11032 bp, 12 predicted proteins | sample 1779941 | NCBI WGS metagenome assembly ORJL01 (sample SAMEA104232317, study PRJEB22302) | groundwater metagenome | biome: forest; feature: aquifer; material: groundwater | place: USA | collected 2011-08-07 | depth 5.8 m | reverse complement strand
CGAGGCGGACACGGCCAGCGGATTCGCGGCGCTGATCCGCAAGGACCTGCGCTGGAAGGTCCGCGTACCCGCGTACCGCGAATCGGTGAAGTACTAGCCCGCGCTGCGAGCCGCGATCGGGACGACGTTGCTCGGGCGCAGAGACTCGACCTTGTTCGCGACATCGACCAGCGATGCGGCGAGCGCGCGCGCCTGTTCGGGCGCGAGCCGCGCAAAAGCGTCCTCCAGCTTATGGTCCCAAATGGACACGCGGATCACGTCCCGCCTGCCATGCTCCTCGGGCTCGATCACGACGCCCGTCCTGCCCTCGGCGGGGTGCTCGACGTGCGGGATCCGCTTGCCAGCCCGTGTCGGTCTGGATTGTTTCATTGTCTACCCCTTTCATTTGTTGAAAACAGACTCGCATTCTTCGAGGGGGACGCGCTGCGGGCGCTGCGATGACGGTACAGCTCCGGCAGTCCCGCCGGCATGGGGCATTCGCCCGTTAGCCCGGAAACTTTGCGTCGCCACCTTTCGGTGGGTTTGCCCTTCGTAACATTGCTTATCGGCACATTCTGGAAATTAATGAGGACATTTAGCCCAATTTGGTGCCGGGCGGCTCGGTGGGGGCGCAATTGCGCGTGGTGCCCGGGGCCGTGGTCGCGGTTGTTTACTAAGTTCTTGATGCAAAATTAATCGAGCTCGTGCTTACGGTGCGAATACCGCACAACATACCCCCGCGCCTATCCTGCTACCCGTCCCTCCTCTCCCGACCCCGCCCATATACCGCTGGCGTCAGCCCTAGCGGTCTCGCTCGCGAAAGAACGCGACCTCATGCCAAAGTCCCCGGATACCATTCAGCCAGCTAGTGGTCTGCTGGTACTTTCGTTGGGCTGCAGGTGTTGGCGCGATGGCACGAAGCCAAGTCAACTGGTCGATGGCTGCCTTGATGTTGTCTCGCAATGCCACTGGCTCAAGGAGACCACTTGTTGGAACGACTGCGAAGCCGTCGAAGCTGGAGCTTTCGAACGAATTGACAGTATGAAAAGGTATAGAGTGGCACGGCTGAATGAACGCCATCCATTCAATACGAGCCTCTACTGCTCGAAATGCGTCGATGGTCGTGTGATCGGCAAGTCGACAGCGCTCTTCGAGGTCGGGTACACGAACGAGAGCCGACGGCGCAATCATCACGCCTATCCAGTCTTGCACTTGCTCAAATTGATATGCGTCTAGAACAGCTCGGCCCGCAACGAATACGCTCTCGCCGACGGCCGATCTGACAAATTCGCCCTGAGAAATAGCGCCGCGGATAGGAATGTGTTCAAGTAGTAGTTCACTCATGAGCCGAGAACAGGCGCCAGCAATCGCGACTAGAGATTCAGCTCCGTTACCTGCCACCGTGAGCACTATGCTGTCCGAAAAGACTACATAATTAACCGCCGACGCGCCTTTCGCTCGTTGCAAGCACTTAAGGTAACGCTCGACTCCCTCACCCGTGGCATCCGCTGCGACAAGGGCTGAGAATCCAAGAACGTCGAGTACTGCCACATATCCAGCAGGCACAGCAGAGTCTCCTATCGCTGATGACAGCTACTCGTTATCGCGGACGCCGAATGTCGAGCTCGCCGGCCTGCGCGGCTCTTTCTACAGGTACGGTTGAGCGGAGCGTTAGGATGCGCCTTCTTCATATGCGATGTGTACCCGTTGATTGAGTTTTGCACAATGCTCCAAGACTACAAGACCAGCGTGAATAAGCTCAATGTCCCGCTCACGGTTTTGGTACTCAGGCGCCGTCATTTGGGGTCAGAGACGAGATGCATTTGACGGACATCGATGATCACCTTAGCCCAACCAAGTCACACGTGCAGCCGACTCTTCATTCTCGGGACTAAGGACGTAACCGACCGCACTGCCAATCGTCAAAAACATTTCGTCTCCGACCCTACGTGGTCATTTTTCTACGGGAAACCTGACATCGAACAACTTTTTGAGGACTTGCTCTATCACCTTCCGATAATCTTCCACTTGCTCGTCGGTGACGAGTACGGACGCCCTCTGGTGGATCAAGCCATTGCGAAGGTCGTAGTAGTGATTAACCTTATCGAGCAACTTCTTGGAAAACTTAACGTGAGCCTGTACTTCCTTAATGACGTTAGTACGCTGAGCGAACAGAGCCGCAAGTTTCACGTTCGTATATGTGTGTGAAGGGAAGAGGTCCTTCCTGTGGACAATGAACTCCTTTAACGCGATTTCGAAGTTGCTGTCTAAGAGGACGAGCACAATTCTGTTCTTGGTCTCATATTTCTGCCGACCGATTAAATCAGCGAGCCCCATCGCTTCAATCAGTCCAAGTGTCCACGGCTTATCGCTAAGAAGCCTCGCATTGCGCTCCTTGAGCATTTCGATGTGGCTCGGATTTCGCGTACTTGGAAGCTTCGGAAGGATCTTCTTCTTATTGGATAGTGCGTCTGTGGGATCAACCGTCTGGATCCTGCCGACAGGGTGATTAAACACCATACTATCCCAGAGATGCTTCAGACGGCGCGAGACGCCGCTGTAATAGCTCGCGAAATCGATTACTCGCCGCCGGATTTGTATGAAGGCAGGATGACTAAAGTTTACGCCACTCTTGCTACTGTTCCATGGCATCAGCTCAGCTGGACCATAGAATTCAATCAGTACTCGGCAAAGTGAGGCGTCAGGATGAGGCACACCGGCTTCGGCGGACACGAAGTAACCAACGTCGCGCACCTTGAGTTCCTTCACGATCAGCCGGTGGTTGCAATAGACGTAAACTCCGTAGTTATCCAACTCCGGATCGCGGTCAAGGATAAGCCCCCCGGATAACGAAACATTCAGAAACTTGCCAGCTACTGGCTCAATGGTGAACACGGCTTTCCGCGGCAAATAGTCAGGGGGATATGCCCAAGCATCGAAAGCGGTCGGCAAGACCGGCGTACCGTTCAATTCAATTACGCAGCCCTGTTTGATGAACCAATCGTAAGTTTCGCCAAGGTGCTGGCGAATGCGCTTGACGTCACGATCGTCGAATCCTTGGCGGACTTTCGTAACGTCAACGGTCGTAGTTCCGCGTTCGAGTTCCGGCACCTCATAGATGTCGAGGTCCCAGCTTGGAGACTCTATCCACTCATTAGTGAGATCGATTTGGATGCTTTTTCCGTCGTTGTGGCGGGTCCGAATCTCAACTAGTTCTCCGAGTGCTACGCCCGCGCGTTTTCCTCCGACGCCGAATATGCCGATGAGCGCGTCGCCTGCGTCGTCGCGACTGGCACCAGGTGCAATGAGCAACTGAGCCTCATCCTCACTTACCCCACCCGCATTGTCACGCACCTGAATAAATTGCCGATCGGGATCGAGCACGATGCTGATTGCCAGCCCGGGCTTCTTGTTGTTCGCAATCCAAAAGTCCAGTGCATTGTCGACAAGCTCACAAAGACCAGTCTTAAGATCGTAATCGCTGATGATCGATAGAAAGAGACGCTTCTTTGGCGTTCCGTCAATCGTCGTCAACACCGTCTTCTTCGAGACTTTCGCCAAGTACCTCTCCAGAATCTCGCTTGCCGACCGCCTAATCGTTCGCTTGCCCTGACGCCTGCCATAACCGTCGAGCTAACCCGCCCGCAGCGACCAGGAGCCGCGAGCGCGGTTTAGTGGTTACGCAGAATCTTGTGCCGCCCAGCCTGTCAGGAGACGATTAACGGATTGAAAAACAGGGGCGACTAAGGTCGGGTCAATTGGTTCATTGGCACCATGGGCGATCCGATTGCGCTTACTCATGAAATCGCGGAAGAGATCAACCTCGTCAACCGATACCTCGCCCTGTGAGTACATGTGATTTAGAAGCATCGTAGCGGGGAGTCGTTCAACGGGAATATTTTGAGCAATTGCCCGTTTTCGAAGTGCAGCCTCAAATATGCTCCAAAGATACAGCATTGCGGGTTCGAGGGCGCCTTCTGCAATGAGGGCCTGCGCTTGCTGCAGCTTTGTCACCAGCTGCGGCCACGTAGCCAATTCACTGCTCGTCGTCGGAGTCATAGATGAATCAACATCGTCTAATGTCACAAGCAAGAAACGCCAACCGGGATGACTTGAGATCTCCTGAGCGAGTGACTGCAAGCGATCAACGGAAATTCGAGACGCCGTTGTTTTGACTTCGACTATCAGACCAGTGTCCCCCCTGCGGGCTATCAAGTCCGGTTTGTAGTCGCCAAGATCGAAAGGTAGATCACTACTAGCCGGCTCCCTAAGAACAGTAAATCCTTGTTGAGCGTAGGCAGAGGCCAACGAAGTAATCTTTTCCTCGTGTGCCGCTTTCGCAGGGCTATTCATAAGTAACTCCTTAGGTCTTGCGCGTCGCTGACTCTCACATAGACACATTCATTTCCCAGAGCAACTCCAGACTGGAGCAATGTCGGGAGAGTTGTTACATCGATGGGCTCTGCCAAAAATCGACGATGACTGTCGACATCAGACACCAAGAAGTCATCCTGAAAGACCAGCCCAACAAGAGCATCTTGAATCGGCTTGATGATGTTGTCTATGTCTGCCGGTGAACTATCGCAAAGATACACAATCGAGAATCTGAGCGGAGGTGAGGACACTGGAGGAGTGCCGTTGGCCCATACTTTCCTTGCCTCCCCATGCACGAAGCTCTTCCATGCTTGGAGATTTTTTCTATTCTTCGTTTGATGCGAAACAGGTCGTTTCGGAATCAGGAATTCGAAGGGCTGCATAGGAAGTTGAATACGAAAGGCCTAAGGCCGCGCATGATCGGCGTACAAACAGCGAGTGCGGCGCCGCTGATTGTGCGTCAGTGTCAATGCGCTGACTAGTGGTCTCCAGTCAGAGACGACTGTTGATGTACTCAACGGTGTTCTCATATTTCCGCTTTACCGATGTCGGTAACTCACTGTACGGGCCAAAGAGGGGAACGAAACCCTGGTAGAACTGTTCCGCGGTGAACGGCGTTGGGGCGGTGAACGATTTTTGGCAGATAGCCGGCCAGTTGATAACGTGACGTCTTTCCCGGCTCCCGGTCTTCATGGGAACCTTCCACTCATCGATGGCTGAAAGCCCGGGTGTGACTTCCAGCGACAGCGCTGTGGCTCTCTCGGCAACGATGGGATCGATGACGATGCCGAGCCACTGCGTTCTTTCGCCAAGATTATAGGCTTCGACCAATGAAGGCCCGGCGAAGAGCTCCCAGTCCAAGTTGAATCGGAATACCCCGTGCGCAATTCCGCCCCGCAATGGCACGCACTTCTGTAGAGAGCGACTGAAGAGCTCCGTGCACAGTACCACCACCGCGTATAGGTCCTCAGGCTCTTCTCCCAAAGTGAACAAGATAACGGTGTCTGAGAACATAAAGGTCCAGACCCGATCTCGGATCTTGAGTTTCTTGCTAAGGACCTCGATCTCCAGTCCAAGGATTTCTTCCTTCGCTTGAGCTAGGTCTGAGAGAGCTCCCCAAGCTTGATCTACATCGCGTAGCACTAGCTCAGACATTCCGAGCATGTCGAAGTGCGCGACGTACCGAGTATCTTTCGCTCTCATCCCGTAGCTTGGCTCTCGTCTTCGGAGATCCCCAGCGTTGTGGTCCAGTACCAGAATCCGGCGGACACACCCCGCTCGTGATTGTCCCCTGCAACCGTAGGTTAGGCGTCCTCGGCAATTGCCCGATTGCGTTGTACTTGATATTCATAGAGATCGAGCCAGCTCTTTCGACCAGCTTGTAGTTCGACGAATCTTAGTTTGGGTGTAATTTCCACTGCGCCTGGAACAACCTTCAATAAGCGCCGGACCGCCGAAGCAGCATGACCGGGAAGGACACCATCGCGGAACAGCAACAGATAGAAGACCGCGGGGCCGAAAATGTTCAACCTAAGAGTGTACTCGTGTTCACCGGGGATTCCTCCGTAACAAATTCGAACTAGGAATGGATTGAGCAGCTTGGAACCACCGGAAACCCGAGCGAAAGATTCTTCTGCAATCCGCGATTTTCCAAAGACCTCCGGCGCCGCGAGGTACGCGAGACAGGCAACCCGATAGCGTGGAGGTGGCGTAGATTGCCCGCGAACGAACGCGATGTAATCCTCAAATAGAGAGCTGTGGGCGCCATCTGTGCGAGAAGAATTAAATGATACCTTTAAGAGCCAGCGGAGAAGCGGCGCGTAGTCGTACCTTAAAGTCAACGTCTTCTTTGTGTAGTTCTGGACGAACAGACCCGAGTCACTGAGCAGCCGCTTACCGTACGAGTCGAGCTCACTTAGCGTACCGTTGTTGCATTCTGCGCAAACATCCTTGACCTTAGCCTCTCCACGAACCATTCCTTGCACAACTTCGTTCCAACCGATAACCGACTGCTCCAACTGCTGCTGAAAGGCGTACGTAAATGCAGGAATGACGTGCTCTCTTGTTGCTTGTCGATCCTGCTTGCAATAGGCACAGACAGTCATCGAGGCGCCTAGCGTCTTAGTCTACGGCGTGCCAGAAAGGTGGCCAACACTCGCGCGGCGCTTCCAGCCCGTACGCACCACTTTAAGTCAGTCGTCACCTTACCACCGACACCTTGGGTTTTCAGTTACTTCGACTTCGGCGATGTCTGTTTCGATGGACGTGATGTCCTTGATCGTGTTCGTTGATGTATCTAGCGAAACCTTTGCGGTACCGGTGATTGGCGCCGTTTCCAGAATCCATTCCTTCTGTTCCTCGGCCTCTCCGTGTTCGTAGCCCCACTCGTTCCACTTAAGCAGATGCTCCGCTTCGAGTTCGGCGTCGAAAGTCAATGTGCATTCGCCCGCCCCGAAAGCTACGATTCGAACGTCGGTTATCGACGCGCCGTGAATCTTAGATCGCTGCACCGTGTAGTCACTGTCGTGGTGAAAGTACTCAAGACCATCAGCTTCTTCGAAAAGCGCAGTTTCAATTACGCTCAAGTCTTCGAGAATAGCCCTGCGCCACTTCTCTGTATTGGCCGCGTCGGAAAGCAGCAACTCCGTGAGCGTAGGGAGTGACTTGAAGTAAAGGAGCGAGGAAAACCGGTTACATGCCAGCCTGAAGTCAGGGTCTTCCGAAACGACTGCGACAACGCTGTCATTCTTCCTAGCGTACGCCTCGATGATCGCGATCGCGAAGGCATCTGGAAATTCTTTTCGCTTCTTCCCTTCTCGGAATGGAGGCGAGATCGAGTCATACCACCCCATCACCTTCTTCACATCTACGTCCGCGTACTCAAGCTTCAGGAGATCAAACTGCTTCAAGAATTCCTGCCACTCCGCCATAGCGATGCGCATGACTTCCCAGTCAGGAATGTGCAACGACATTCGGGAAGGAAAGTGCTTCCATTTGGCAAGGAATGGTGCGCGCCTTCTGGCTTCATCAAGCGCCTTCAGTGCGTCCTGAGAACGCTCGCGGATCTGCCGGACAATTTCACGTTCAGTCGGATCTGGAAGGAGAAGTTTCAGTGCGTGCTTCTTCGATACTGGAATGAACGATGCGAGGGCGGTCGACGAAAAATTGTACTGCTGCCCAGCGAAGACACTGGTGTCGAGGAATACGGCTGAAGGAAGCGACATCTCTTCTACAAATAGCGTGGCGCCCACCGGCGCGCCGGGCACGGCGGCCGATGATGGCGCGACGAGTCCGGCGCGTCTGGGCGGGGCGAGAAGTTAGAAGTCACAAGCGACTCAGCTCAGCGCTCTCTTCAGAGATGGCGCAACCTGATAGACATGTGTGACGCCGCCGATTAGCTTACTTTGCCGCACATGCCCGTTGGCTTCAAGCAGATCAAAGGCATGATCGACTAGGACGACGGGTTGGCCAATTGATTCGGCGATAGCCTTATTGTCGGAAAGCCCGCCGTTAACAAGACACAACGCAACGTCTCGAATCAACTTGTCGTAGCCGGACAAATAGATGCGCAAATACCTATCGAGACCGTAAGTCGTAAGTTGATAAGTGTGCGGCCCCGGAGCTAGGACTCGGTGCAGCTTGATAAAGCCCTGTTGATCTAGGATTTCTAGCGACTCGGAAAGAATTGTTTCGGGAATCTCAGTAGCGGTTCCTGCGCAGAAAACCTTGGTCGGTTCGATGAAGAGATTGCTATCAGCAATCGCTCGCTCACACGACACTTTCAGCACAAATGCATCCGTTCGCTTTAAGCCGGCAATTTCGTGAACGATCGACGACGAATACGCAGGTGGTGTACCAATTGCCGGTTTATCACGCGTATCGTGAACAGCTGCAACTACTCGGTCTACGGCGTCTTCGAAATGGCTCAAATCGGCTACGCGCTCCCAGACCACGGTCCTAAGGCTTTCTGGTATGTCGCAGTTATCGATGACCACCGGTATCAGCTTAGTTCCCGTCGTGACTCGTTTAATTGTCGCGGCATTAAGTTCCTCGCGAACCCACTTCTTCTGAACGCTATGTACTGACAGCACTACAATTACCGCCGATGCATTCTTTAGCCCTTCCTCAAAAATCTTATCGACTAAGCTGTCCCCTGGGAGCATTTCCCATCGGTCTATCCATACGTCCAACCCGTGTGCCCGTAGCGCTGTCGCAAACGGTAAGACAAAGCGCTCTTTGTCCTCGCACGCATGGCTGAGAAATACCTTCTTTGTCATTGCCCGGCTAAACGTATCGTGACTTCTAACTCTTAGTGGTTGACAGATTGCCAACTAGACCGGATACGCTGACATGCCTCATGCAGTTTCGTGTTGGTCGCGCGCACTTCCATAGACATGTCCAATACTCCTCGCAAAAGGTGCTACTGGAACGATGGTACGCTTGGAAGTCGGCCCTGTCCCATAGGCCAGTGGAGTGAAGATGACCGCTTAGGGTCGGGTACAGCCGCTCGGGACACCTAAATGGTCTTGCGTCACTACCCAGATCTACCCCGGTCGGAAAGCCAATATGCTTCAGAACTCCACGCCTGCTACGAGTCAGCCTCGCTCCTTTGCATCGAAGACTCGCACCCTGGAATTGAACAGCCGTTGAACAATGAACCGATCCGAGCCGCTCAAGCCGAGGGCTGGGCCTCTCCTTCCGAAGCTCACTTCCACCGGCCACTGCACTCGCCAAGTGTTGCGATCATCTTTGGCGCCGGAAAGACGACCAGAACTGAGTAATGCGCGCACGCGCTGCTCAGACACGCCGAGCCATTTTGCTGCCTTCTTTACCGTGACAAATTCAGCCATCAAACACCCCGGAAACCCATTGGAATCGTGCGCAATAGTTTTAGACCTCGTGTAAAGAAGGCTTAACCGACTGATGGGCCAAGCCAAAGTGCAAAAAAAGATCCCGTCGCCTGAGTGTCATTTTGACACTGAACGGCATTGTGTTACTGCCATTGGCGCGCCCCGCTGGCGGTGCTCGCAGAGCTGCGCGCCGGCAGCGGGGCGCAGGCGTCTAGAAGGGGTCTTGCAGATGCGTGGGCGGGCACTGCCGACACTTTCCCTCACCCTCGGTCCCTCTCCCGGGGGGAGAGGGATGAAGAGGCGGCGTGCGCCACCTTTCTGATCGGGGTTACGTTCGCGCCGGCGGCGAGGCCGTCGAGGTAGTCGGCCCATGCTTGCATCATCTTGCGTCGCTCGGCGAGATACTCGGCATGGTGGTAGGCGGCGCGGACTTTGTTCGCTTCCTTGTGCGCCAATTGCCGCTCGATGACGTCGGCGTCCCAGCCCTGCTCATTCAGGATCGTTGATGCCGTTGCGCGGAAACCGTGCCCCGTCGCGCGTCCCCTGTAGCCCATGCGGTAAAGCGCAAACAGGATCGTGTTCTCGCTCATGCAATTGCGCGGATGGTGCTCGTTCGGAAAAACGTGCTCGCGCCTGGGGGTGATCTGTTGCAATTGATCGAGCGCCTCGAGGGCTTGCGTGGAAAGCGGGACAAGGTGTTCGGCGCGCGTCTTCATGCGCTCGGCGGGGATGCGCCATTCGCGTTTGTCGAAGTCGAACTCGGTCCACTTCGCCGCGCGCAATTCGCCGGTACGAACGAAGGTCAGCACCAGCAGCTTCAGTGCCAGGCGCGTCATCGTATTGCCGTCGTAGGCGTCGAGCTTGGCGAGGAACTCGGGCAGGTCCGCTTCGGCCAAGCGCGCGTAGTGCCGCTCTTCGCGCACCTTGAGTGCGCCTTTCAGATCGCGCGAGGGATCATACTTTGCGCGCCCGGTCGCGATGGCGTAGCGGAATATCTGCCCTGCGACGATTCGCACTTTCGAGGTCAGTTCCAGGGCGCCGCGCTTCTCGATGCCGCGTAGCACGTAAAGCAGCTCGGGCGCATCGATCTCGGCAATGGGGCGCGCACCCAGCCTCGGGAACAACTCGCGCTGAAGGCGCACCAGCACCTGCCCCGCATGGGAGTCGGACCATCCGTCGCGCTGATTCTCGTACCACTCGCGCGCTACGGTCTCGAATGAGTTGCCGGAGAGCAGGAGCGCCATGCGCTTCTTGGCTTGACGCACGGCACAGGGATCATCACCTTCGTAGAGCAAAGCCCTTGCCTTCGCACGTCGCCTGCGCGCCTCGGCGAGCCCGATTTCAGGGAACACGCCGAGTGCAAGGAGCTTCTCCTTTCCGCCGTGGCGAAACTTCAGCCGCCAATACTTCGCGCCCTTCGGCGACACCAGGAGATACATGCCGTGGCCGTCTGTGATCTTGTAGGGCCGCGCCTGAGGCCTTAAGTTGCGCACCGCCTTGTCTGTCAGAGGCATCGGGGTACTTTTCCAAAGGGTCGGGGTATCTGGACGAAAAGTACCCCTTTTTTGGGCTGGCTGTCAACATACGGCTTCGGACGGCTTCGGGCGATCTATCGCCTATTTCTCCTGTTAAATCAGGAAAGTGTAGGATGTTGTCGGATGCTAGCGGACGTTATCGGATCCTAGAGATGGTGCCCGGGGCCGGAATCGAACCGGCATGACCTGTTTGGGGTCGAGGGATTTTAAGTCCCTTGTGTCTACCAGTTTCACCACCCGGGCTTTCGGGGCGTCGGGACGCGCAGTCGGCCGCGCGAAAGTATCCCACAGGTG
>ORJL010389556.1_pt1 | contig 11032 bp, 9 predicted proteins | sample 1779941 | NCBI WGS metagenome assembly ORJL01 (sample SAMEA104232317, study PRJEB22302) | groundwater metagenome | biome: forest; feature: aquifer; material: groundwater | place: USA | collected 2011-08-07 | depth 5.8 m | reverse complement strand
GGAAGGGGACGGCGGGAGCGGGACGAGGGTGAAGGGGACGACGGGATTGGACACGCTGTTCAAGGTATTGACAGCTTAGAACCGGCGTACTATCGTGGGCAAGGTAGCAGATGGCACTCCATAGCCGAAGGGCGGTTGGGTGCCCGAGCTGCGGTCCTTTGCGGGGGGAGGGGAGATCCCCTCTCCCTTTGGGAGAGGGCGAGGGTGAGGGCAGGCGGGCCTCGATGTTGGTGGCGCAGGACGGACAGAGCGGGAGGGGCGGGGCTTCAGCAGTGGCACGGTTCAGGTATTGACAGGTCAACAGAACCGTTGTACGGTCACGCAAAGGGGCGGGTGGCGCTGTGGTGATAAGTGCGGAGGATCTGAACGCCGTTCTCCGGTCGCTGGCGCAGCGATATAGCCAGGGGGCGGCGGAGGTGCTCGGGGGTCGACTGAGCTCGGCGGCGCTGTTTGGCTCCGTCGCCCGGGGGGAGGCCGGGGCGGGCTCTGACATCGATCTCTTTGTCGTGCTGAAGGAGGCGCCGGCTGGCATGCTGCCGCGGCGGGCGTTGCTGGAGCCGGTCCGCCAGAGGCTGCAAGGTGAGCTGGAGCCGCTGTGGCGGCAAGGCGTCTACGCTGACTTCGCGGAGGTCATCCGCACGGAGGGGGAGGCTCGTTGTTCCCACCCGCTCCACCTTCCATTGGCCACGGAGGCGGAGGTGCTGTTCGATCGAGCAGGCTTCCTGGAGGCGGTCCTGGCACCGGTGCGGCGACGGCTGGAGGCCGGTGAGGCGCGACTCCGGATCCTCGGGCGGGTGCGCTACTGGGACTTGCGCCCGCAGGTGACAGCCCGAGCAAGACGCGAGAGAGACACTGGCAGCAGCCGGAGGGGTCGTGGCGACGTGCCGGTCCTTGATAGCGCCAAGCGGGGGGCAGTGCTAGGAGGCATGAAATGGACACGCTGTTCAAGGTATTGACAGCTTAGAACCCACGTGCCATGGTGGGCAAGGCATCAAATGGCACTCCATGGCTGGAGGGCGGCTGTGTGCCCCAGCCCCGGTTCCGGTGGGAGGGGGGAGATGCCCCCTCTCCCTTTGGGAGGAGGCGAGGGTGAGGGCCGGCGGGCCTGGATGATAGGGGCGCAGGACGGACAGATGGACACGCTGTTCATCGGGAGGGTTGCATGATGGCGGAGGGTGCGGGCGCGCCGGTCGTGTACGCGCATTCTTGTAACGCGCAGGGGACGCGGCATGGGCTGGTGGAGCATCTGCGCGGCGTGGCCAGGCTGGCTACAGCGACTACGCTAACGCCCCCAGCCGTTCGACCCCTGGCAAGTGGAACACGCAGCCCTCATGGGTCGGTTCGCGGCCGACTGGAGGCGGACGGCAAGACCGTGTTCACCGAGAGCCAGAAGTACCAAGGTCTTAGCGACCGTCGAGCAGATCGCAGCGCAGCTTGGCGATGGAGTTCAACATGAGCAGTGCTGAGCTGGTATCCCCGGACGGCGCGAACCGATGGCTGCGTGAGGCGTTGGGGCTTTCCAATGGGGATACGCCGTTCCCTTGGCAGGAGGAGATCCTTGCGCGCTTCGCCAATGGGACGATTGAACGGGCGCTCGATATACCCACCGGGCTCGGTAAGACCGCCGTTATGGCGATCTGGCTCGTCGCCCGAGCACGCGGGGCGGTGTTGCCCCGCCGGCTCGTCTACGTTGTGGACCGGCGCGCCGTGGTCGACCAGGCAACGGACGTAGCAAGCGGGCTCCGTGAGTACGTCGACCGCAACCCAGGGTTCAAAAAGGCGCTCGGCCTGGGAGCGCGCTCGTTACCGATCTCGACCCTGCGAGGCCAGCACGTTGACAACAGGGAGTGGCTCGAAGACCCGGCCTTGTCCGCCATCATCGTCGGCACCGTCGACATGATCGGATCGCGCTTGTTCTTCGAGGGCTACGGAACGTCTCGAAAGATGCGGCCGTACCAGGCTGGCCTCTTGGGAGCGGATACCTTGGTCGTGCTCGATGAGGCGCATCTGGTGCCACCGTTTGAGAAGCTGCTCGAGACGGTGGCCGATGGCGACGCGGTGTTCGGTCCGAGCGACAGGGCACTACGAAACCTCATCCCGACCTTCAAGTTGCTCTGTCTGTCTGCGACCGGCCGAACGCTCGCGGGCACGGCATTCGAGCTCCAGGAGGCGGATTTGAAGCACTTCTTCGTAAGACGGCGGCTCGATGCACCCAAGCGCCTGACACTTGCGCCCCTCGACAACCACAAGTTGGCAGACGTCTTGGCGGAGCAGGCGTGGAAGCTCTCTGGCAATGGGACACGTGCGATGCGGATCATCGTGTTCTGCGATAAGCGCAAGGATGCGGAGGACACGAAGAAAGCCGTTGAGAAGCTAGCCAAGGGCGACAAGAAGGCGGGGAGCCCCACCATCGGAGTCCATGCGGAGCTTCTCGTCGGTGGGCGACGGGTGTTCGAGCGCGAGGCGGCAGCACAGTGGCTGAAAGACCGCGGCTTCATCGCGGGAGCCCAGGTCGAGCGATTGCGGCCCGCGTTCGTATTCGCCACCTCGGCCGGGGAGGTGGGGGTTGACCTAGACGCCGACCACATGGTGTCGGACCTCGTCGCCTGGGAGCGCATGGTGCAGCGGCTAGGCCGCGTCAACCGGCGCGGCGATGGCAAGGCCGATGTGGTCGTCGTAGTTGAGCCTGATCCAGACAACTTCAAGGATGCACTCGAAAAGGCACCGGAGAAGCGAACGAAAAGGGAGAAGAGTGTAGTAGAAGCGGTTGACCGGTTGAAGGCGGTGCAAACCCTCTTGGACCGTCTGCCCCGCAAGGATGGCGCTGCCGACGCCAGCCCAGGAGCGCTTCGGGCGCTGAAGCAGAGCGCGCAGCATGATTCGAAGGTGCAGGCAGTCCTTGACGCCGCAACCACACCTGCTCCCCTCCGTCCCGCCCTCTCACGTGCGCTGGTCGATGCCTGGTCCATGACCTCGCTCAAGGAGCACACGGGGCGGCCGGAGGTCGAGCCGTGGCTGCGTGGCTGGATCGAAGACGACAAGCCACAAACAGGTGTGGTCTGGCGAACGCATCTGCCAGTAAGGACGCGCGGAAGGGCTGCTACGAGCCAGGAAATCGAAGCTTTCTTTGAGGCCGCGCCGCCACATGCGAGCGAGATTCTCGAAACGGAAACGTACCGGGTTGTTGAGTGGCTTGCTGCTCGTGCGAAGGATCTGGCTGGCCCTCCGGGCGGCCAACCAGCGAATGGGGTGGAACCGGTCGCCAAGGAAATCGACGATGCGGAAAGCGAGGAGCCCGCAGATATTGGAGATATCGAGGGACTGGCTGAGACGGACGCAACCGAGATCGACGACCGGGCTGGGAACGATTATGGCGAGCGCGCAGCCTTTTCTGGGAACGATCTCCTGGCCTTTGTGCTAACCGCTGCTGGGGATCTGGGCACGAGTCTGCCGATGAAGGACCTCCTGGACGGTTCTGACAAGAAGGTTAACGAGGCGAGGCGGGCGGCACTTGAGCGCAACCTGTGCGGCGCGACCCTTGTTGTCGATGCTCGAATGGGAGGGCTAAAGGACGGCCTCCTGGACCATGCGGCGAAGGACCGACCTTGCACCGTAGATGACGGGAAAGCATGGATGCCGCCGTTGGACTCACCTGAGCCGGTGGTTCGGTTCCGGGTGCGCGTCGTCGGGGCCGGGGAACCGGCCGCCCTGGATAAGCAGTGGAGGGAGCGCCTCAGGTTCGCCACTGACACATGGGAAGATGGTGAGCCGACACGCTGGCTTGTCGTCGAGAAGTGGCGCCACGACGCTACGACGGAGGAGGATCGGTCCGCAGGCCGACCGCAGATGCTCGACGAGCATCAGGAATGGGCGGAAGGCAATGCCCGTGATCTGGCGAGCAGGCTCAGCCTACCCGGCGAGTACGTCGAGATGCTTGCCATCGCGGCGCGCCTGCACGATGAAGGCAAGCGGGCAAAGCGCTGGCAAAGTGCCTTCAAGGCTGACAAGGATGGGGTCTACGCCAAGACCCGCGGCCCCGTGAACATTGCTTTGCTGGACAGGTATCGGCATGAGTTTGGGTCGCTGCCGTTCGCCATCAAGAACGAGCGCCTTAACGCATTGCCCGACGAGCTCAGGGACCTGGCGCTCCACTTGATCGCCGCTCACCACGGCTTCGCGCGCCCCCTGATTGGCACCGATGGTTGCGAAGATGCCCCGCCATCCGCCCTCGCAGGGCTGGCCCAGGAAGTTGCGCTGCGTTTTGCGCGACTCCAGAAGCGCTGGGGGCCTTGGGGGCTGGCATGGTGGGAGGCGCTCCTGCGCGCGGCGGACCAGCAGGCCTCGCGTGAGAATGACGCCGCTGATTCAGTTGCGGCGAAGGAGAGGGTCTGATGGCCAAGGCCTCCATTCCGGTGGACCTGTTCAATCCCGGCCAGGTCTTCGCATGCCTCGGCTTCCTCGAAGCCGCCGACGTGCTGCTCGGCGACGCCGAGGGCGGGTTCGACTGGAGCAGTGAGGCGGACGTGCGTTTCTTGCTGCGCACGGCGGGCGACGAGAACCCGGTCGCGGTTGTACTCGCGTTCCTGGCGACTGCGAGGGTGCTGTCGCAGGCTCCAAAGGGATCACGGAATAGCACTATAAGGTGGCAGGTACCGACTGAGGTGCTTGGGGACAACATGCCGTTTCCGTTTCCCGACCCGCCCAGCCCCGCCACATTGCCCGCTATTCTAGAAAGACCAGCAGCCTCCGTCAGCGGGACGGCAAGGCTATGTATTGAGCACTGGGGCGAACCTGAAGCAACGGGTCGAGATCCAGTCAAGTTCTGGGGCGGCTCGGCGGGATACCCTGGCGCTGCCCTCGCGCGTGACGCTCTTAGTCTCGTTCGAGATCAATGTCTTGCCGCCGTGTCTGATCCGTTCAACCTACGAGCGGAACAGAGCAGCAGTTTCCGGTTCGACTGGCGCCGCGATTACATCCCGATCGACGCTGGCTTCTCGCTGAACAGCCACTCCGGAAGGATCGCTGCCGTCGGGTTTCCACTTGTAGAGATGTTCGCGGCGCTCGGCCTCAGTAACGCGCGCCCGACGAAGCTGGACCACCTTCAGTACCGATATGGCGTTATCGGTACTTCACGCGCAGCGATGGGTGGTTTGACAGGTCACTCGTTCTTCGCCCCGAACCTCTTGCGCGCAGCGCTGGGTGGGTCGGTTCTTCCGTTTCCACGACGGAGTTTTCGGATGCGCTTGGGCTGGCCCGGCAAGGAAGGCCAGGCTCGCGCCATCACTACAGTGACAGAGGAGGCAGCGCGATGACCAATCCGACGCCACCGGACGAAAGGCAATCTACCTCTTTGAAGGTGACCAATGAGCTTCTCGACGCCTGGGCCACCGATCCAAAGGGGCCAGTCGCACTGCACCTGAAGCAGGAGCTCTTGCCAGTCGAGGGTGAAGGGGGCGTCATCTTCCCGCCGACGTACGCCGACATCGGCTACAACATCGACATGCTCTCTGACGGGACCAGGGTCGCGACGATTGACAGCGTCGGGTCGCAGGCGAATCGAATAGAGCCCATCTTTAAGGCTCCGGCGGACGCGAAGCCGGAGGACTGGCTGGTGCCGCAGATCATGATCGTGCTCCACGAGAAGACGGGCGAGGATCCCTACAAGGAGAAGCGCTCAATCCTCGATCTGGCACATCGGAGCGCGGATGCAGTCGTGCAGTCGTCGCCCACTCTCGCGAATGATATAGCAAAGGCGTTCGCAGCGCTCAAGCGGAATGGTGACGCTGGGCCCCTGTGCGCGATCGCGCCGACGTCGCTCGTGTTCGGCGTGTGGGACTCGCGCGGCGGTACAGGAGAAAAGCGCCCGCGCCTCGTGCGAGCCATCATCCGGGCGTGGGACGTGGAGCCGCTCCACGCCGCGGCCCAGTTCAACTCAGTCTGGAAGGCGCTCGACGAGGACCAGCGGGCCGACCTCGAGAAGGAAGCCAAGGATAAGAAGACGAAGCTCTCCGAGAAAGGTCTGGCAGACGCCCCGGCGACCTTCCGCAAAGTCGGCACGACTGCCGCGAGGTACCTCCAGGAGTTTCGCGACGGAGCTCCGAATCCCGAGCGTCGTGTTCTCGGCGGCGTCTTGGCAAAGGGCCGGATCGAGCGCGAAGTTACAGTGAATCTCGTCGCGCTGCGCGGCCTTCGCGGCAAGGACACCGAAGAGACGGAGCACGTCCAAAAGTACTTGCTGAGCCTCTCACTGCTCGCGGCAACCGCGGACATCGACTTGTTCCTGCGAGAAGGCTGTCATCTCCGCTACGCCGGTGAGGATGTATGGCAGTCGGTTGCCCGCCGCGGTGACCCGGAAGTGGTGGACCTCGGTTCGGCAGAGGCGCGCAATCTGATCCGGGGATACGCGTCCAACGAGGCCAAGCATTTCAAGCCAAGATGGCCGGAGAAGCTTGAACACACCTTCGATCTCAAGGCAGCGAGGAAGCTGCTCGCGAAGAAGGACGAGGAGAACTCCGGCGAGGAGTGAGAAATGTCCCGCGCCCTTCTCATCACGGTCCGCCTCCACGACAGCCGCTACCACGGCATGGGCGACGGCCCGCCATCTCCTGCACGGCTGTTTCAAGCGCTGGTGGCCGGCGCCGGTCTGAGCGGCCCGCTCGGCATGGAGGACGACAAGGCGATGGAGTGGCTCGAGAGGCGCGACCCGCCGACCATTGCCTCTCCCGTCATGGTGAACGGGAAGAGCTTCAGAAACGCCGTCCCGAACAACGACCTCGATACGGTGGACGGGAATCTGCAACGCATGGCGCAGATTCGCACGTGGAAGCCGATCACACCGCGGGTCTTCGACGTTGGTACTCCCTTGCTGTACGCATGGAGCTTTGATAAGGACGACGAGAGCGACCGCCAGGCGCAGCAGATCTGTGCGATCGCGGAGCGGCTCTATCAGTTCGGACGGGGCGTCGATATGGCGTGGGCGTGGGGCGAGGTACTCCGTCAGGGCGAACTGGAGGCGCGGCTCTCGAATTACCCGGGGCTAGTACACCGTCCGTCGAACGGCGGCACGGGGAAAACCCTCGCGTGCCCCAAGCCGGGAACGCTGGAGAGCCTCAAGGAACGCTACGCGGCAAGCAGCCAGCGGTTCAGGCCGGAGGGGACGGGAAGCGTAGCCAGGCATCTCTTCTTCCAACCGCCGAAACCTCGTTTCGTGCAGGTCGCATACGAAAGCCCGCCGTCACGCCGACTGTACGAGCTTCGCCAGGGTACCGCCGATGCCCCGTTTGGTGCGTGGCCCCTGGCGCGAGCATCCAGGCTCGTCGGCTGGCTGCGCGATGGAGGGGCCAAACGACTGCGGGACGCTCTACCCGACCGAAGCTCGGAGATCGAGCGGATCCTGGTAGGGCGTAAGGCCGACGGCGCTGATGACGGGCCGACCTCCTTACGAGTAAGGATCGTCCCCTTGCCCTCCATCGGGCATTACCATGCCGATCAGCAGATACGCCGTGTCCTGATCGAGGTACCGGCGGGATGCCCACTTCGTGCCGACGATGTGTACTGGGCCTTCTGCGGACTTGACATCGTCGATACAGAGACTGGCGAGGTGCTGATTCTGACCCCGACTGCCGACGAGAGCATGCTCGCCCACTATGGGGTAACGGATGGCGTCCGCTCCCGCGCCTGGCGGACCGTTACCCCCACCGCGCTGCCGGAGCAGGCGAGACGGCGCCGGATCGATCCGGCGCATGTGACAGCGGAAGCAAAGGATGGTGCGGAACGCGCGGCGGAGGAGGCACGCGCGGCAGCAGCAGTCCTCCAGGCTGTGCGCCAAGCGGACGTACGCACCGGCGCCGAAGCGATCCGGGTGCAGCGAGAGCCGTTCGAGGCCCATGGGGAACGAGTGGAAGCATTCGCGCCGGGGACGCGCTTTGCGAAGGAGCGACTCTGGCACGTCGAGATTGTGTTCAGCGCGCCCGTGGCGGGACCGGTGATCATCGGAGACGGTCGCTTCCTCGGTCTGGGCGTGATGGCGCCGGTTCGGACGCAGCAGGGAGTCTACGCGTTTCAGGTCGAGGGCGGCCTTGCTGCGACGGCGCTGCCGTTCGAGGTCGCGCGGGCGCTCCGCCGCGCCGTCATGGTGAGGGTGCAAAAGGTGCTGGGAACTGACACGAGATTGCCCACCTTCTTTACCGGCCACGAGGGCGACGGCTCGGCCGCGCAAACGGAGCGGAGTCCGCATCTGACGTTCGTCTTTTATCCTGCGGCTGGTCAGCTCTTGGTCGTGGCGCCTCATGTCGTCGATCGGCGGGCGCCGACGCGTGAGGAAGTCCGGTACCTGGGAAAGCTGGAAGCAGCGTTGACCGAGTTTCGCGAGCTGCGGGCTGGTTCGGCTGGGTGCTTGATCCTGCGTGCGACCTCCGTCGATGTCGATGCGGACCCGCTCTTCGCAGCCTCGCGGACCTGGGAGAGCGTGACTCCATACCAGGTCACCCGTCACGCGAAACAGGTCAGTGCCGCCGAGGCACTATCCGACGACCTACGCACAGAGTGCCGTCGTCGTGGTCTGCCCGAACCGCGCGTAACGCCCCGCGAACTCCGGGGAGTACATGGGGTAGGCTTGATCGGCGGTGCGCACCTGACGTTCGAGGTGGCCGTCCAGGGCCCCGTCGTCCTCGGGAGGAGCCGTCATCTCGGTGGTGGCCTGTTCGTGGCAACGGAGTGAAGCCGTGGGGAAAGCAACATACGCGCCGGCCCAAACCTCCATCCCTGCGCCGCCGCCCGACCTCGTGCCGGCACGGATGCTGAACGAGTTCGCCTACTGCCCGCGGCTGGCGTACCTGGAGTGGGTCCAGGGCGAGTTCGCCGACAGCGTGGACACCGTCGAGGGCCGCTTCCAGCACCGCCGCGTGGACAAGCCCTCGGGGGACCTGCCGGCTGCCCTCCCGGACGGGGCTGCCCTCACCCTGACCCTCTCCCAGGGGGAGAGGGGAGAGGACGGCGAAGCACCCGGCAGGATTCACGCCCGCTCCATCATGCTGTCCGACGAGGATCTGGGGCTCATCGCCCGCCTGGATCTCATCGAGGGCCAGGGCCAGACGGTGGCGCCCGTGGACTACAAGCATGGCACGGTGCCCCATGTGCCGGAGGGCGCCTGGGAGCCGGAGCGGGTGCAGCTTTGCGTCCAGGGTCTGCTCTTGCGGGCCCATGGCTACACCTGCACCCAGGGCATGCTCTACTTCGTGGAATCCAAGGAGCGCGTGCCTGTCCCCTTCGAGGATGCCCTCGTAGCCCGCACGTTGGAGCTGCTGAAGGGCCTGCGCGCCATGGCCTCCTCCGGGCAGATTCCACCGCCCCTCGTGGACAGCCCCAAGTGTCCCCGGTGCTCGCTGGTGGGCATCTGTCTCCCTGACGAGGTCAACCTCCTCTCGGTGGGTGGGCAGGCCATCAAACCGGACGACGTGCGGCGCATGGCTCCAGCCCGGGACGATGCTCTGCCCCTGTATGTCCAGAGGCAGGGCGCCGTCGTGGGGAAGTCCGGCGAGCTGCTGGCGATCACGCTCAAGGGGGAATCGCTCGAGAGGGTGCGGCTGATGGACCTCTCCCACGTGGCCGTGTTCGGCAACGTCCAGGTGACCAGCCAGGCCCTGCGCGAGCTCTGCGACCGGAACATCCCCGTGTCCCACTTCACCTACGGCGGATGGTTCCAGGGGATCACCACAGGCATGGCGCACAAGAACGTCGAGCTGCGCTGCCGGCAGTACCTGGGCGCCATGGCGCCGGAGGTCTCGCTGCCCATCGCCAGGCAGATGGTCTTCGGCAAGATCAAGAACAGCCGGACCCTGCTACGCCGGAACCACAGGGAGGCGCCAGCCGCCATCCTGGAGGAGCTGGACCGGCTGGCGAACAAAGCCCTTGCCACCGACGCCATGGAGAGCCTCCTGGGTATCGAGGGCGCTGCCGCGCGCACCTATTTCTCCGAGTTCCAGGGCATGCTCAAGACCGGCAGCGTGGCCTTCGACTTCCGGGGCAGGAACCGCCGCCCTCCCCAGGACCCCGTGAACGCGGTCCTCTCCTTCCTCTACGCCATGCTCATCAAGCAGGCCATGGTCACCGCCCTGGCGGTGGGCTTCGACCCCTACCTGGGCTTTTACCACCAACCCAAGTACGGCAAGCCCGCCCTGGCGCTGGACCTGGCGGAGGAGTTCCGGCCCCTGGTCGCGGACTCGGTGTGCCTGGGCCTCATCAACAACGGCGAGCTGGCCCCGGGCCATATGATCACCCGTGGCGGTGCCGTGGCGCTGACGCAGAACGGCCGCCGCCAGGTCATCGAAGCCTACGAGCGGCGCCTGGACACCCTCATCACCCATCCTCTGTTCGGCTACAGCATCAGCTACCGCCGCGTGATGGAGGTGCAGGCCCGGCTCCTGTCGCGCCACCTGCTGGGCGAGCTACCGTCCTATCCCGCCTTCAGGACCAGATAGCCTTGCGCCGCCGATTCCTGGTCTGCTATGACGTCTCCGACCCCAGGCGTCTCGACCGCACCTACAAGAGGATGAACGGGTTCGGCGAGCCCGTGCAGTACTCCGTGTTCATCTGCGATCTGTCGCCGAAGGAGCGCGTGCTGCTCGAGCAGGCGCTGACGGAGATCCTGAACCTGAAGGAGGACCGCGTGCTCATTGTGGACACGGGGCCAACGGATGGGCGGGGACAGGGAGCCTTCAGCGTGATGGGAAGACCAAGGGCTTTCCCTGGCCGGGCTCCTGTGATCGTCTAGCGAAGTGTTGGGTACGGCTGCTCTTGCGAGAGGTTGTGGCGTGAAGCCTGGACGCCTCACCGCTCGCCGGAAATTGCACTGAGAGGGGAGAGCAGGGCGAGAAAGGGGGGTTGGGTGTCGCACAATGCCCATGCATTGATGAGAAAAGAGCGACAGTGGCATGATATTGGTGAAAATGAGGCGCCAAGAGCGGTTTCCATGGCCGAAAGGCCGTGGCCCCATTGAAGCGGTGTTGTACAGCGGCGCCACGTCGAAGCCGTT
>ORJL010326657.1_pt1 | contig 11032 bp, 5 predicted proteins | sample 1779941 | NCBI WGS metagenome assembly ORJL01 (sample SAMEA104232317, study PRJEB22302) | groundwater metagenome | biome: forest; feature: aquifer; material: groundwater | place: USA | collected 2011-08-07 | depth 5.8 m | reverse complement strand
CAGGATTAGTAATATTTCTTTTCTGGTTTATACCAATGGTAAACTCAGCCGGAGGATTGAGCGAATATATTAATCTATATAAAACAAACAGTCCTCTGCCAAATATCTCAATTGCCCAAAATATATTTCAATTTTCTTCTTACTGTTTTTTTATTTTTTCTCCATTAATCTTGATATTATTTTTTCTGAAACCCAAGAAAAAACTCTTAAGTGAATTAACAGACTCTGATAAAAATATAATATTTATTTTATTGCTTTGGCTGGTTCCTTCTTTAATCACATTTATCTTATTTACATACCATAAAGGATATTTTTTGATATCTATTATTCCTCTTTATGCATTCATCGGCTTATTATTGGAAAAAAGATTATTGAAGTATTATGGAATATTAATTGTGCTTGTAGCGGAAATATTATTCTTCATCTTAATCCCGAATAAAGAACTTCCGGTCCAAAGTATTATTAAGCCGGTTTTAAGAACAAAAAACTTATTAGAGACATGGACAGATAGAACATTCTCTTCTTACCTAATGGCTTATTCAAGAATAAAATATCAAGATGATCTAATTGAAGAATTATCCAGCATAGTTGAAAAGAATAAATCCAAAATTATTTTCTTAGATCCTACAATCTATTTATCGGCTCGCGGGATGCAGTTAAAATATCCTGGTGTAACTTTTATAACGATGGATTTTCATAAACCAAATTCATATTACGAATATAAGGGACTTGACATTTCCGCTAAAACGGGATTAGATAATGTTTTGGTCAATTCATTATTAATTACTCGAAGAGATTTTTACGAGATTTATCTGAGCGGCATTGCGAAAAATGTAAACGATAGGACAAATTATATTTCTATATTGATAGAGGAAAGGTATAAGGATTCAATAATAACTAAGTACCAAAATTTATTTATTCGATGAACTAATATTTGTTAATTCACTCCATTAAGTTTTTTTTGTAAAGCATACAATTGGCGAATAAGCAGAATATACCGTAACATCAAATGAACGGACTCTCCAGTAATAAGCAACACCGCTGAATAATCCGGTTAAGTTTGCACTCACAGTATTGCTTCCTTATTGTTTTAAAGCTTACTATATCTACCCCTACACAAACTTCGCTATCATATCAAGCAATGATTCTTTTGTGAACGGCTTTGAAATGTAATCATCGCAGCCGGCTTCCAATGCATTCTGCTTGTCTTGATCAAATGCATGTGCCGTTACCGCTATTACCGCTATGTGCGAGTATTCCTTTGATGCTTTTAATTCTTTTGTTAATTCCAATCCGTTCCTACTTCCTTTTATTGATATGTCCATCAATATTATATCAATTTTATTCTTTCTTAATATTTCTATTGCTTCATCAGAGGAATCGGTTATTAGTGTGTTATAACTGTTTTCAATAAATCTTTTTATTGTTTCCTGGTTTATTGAATCATCTTCAACCAAAAGCACTAACCGGTCTTTTTTCGTTTCCTGAGTTTCAACAACATTGGCAATTTTTTCCGAACCAGTCTTTTCTTTAACAAATTGAACTATCTTTCCAAAATTAACTGTAAATGTTGTCCCTTCACCTTTTTTACTTTCAACTGAGATTACCGCATTGTTCAAATCCATAAACTTCTTTACCAAAGAAAGACCGAGCCCAACGCCTTCGTATGCTCTTCCGTAGCCCATTTCCTCCTGTCTGTATGGCTCGAATATATGATCTATATACTCTTTTGTCATTCCTATTCCGCTGTCTTTTACATCAAGCATTATTTCATCACTACCGTTTTTGTATAGAATCACTTTCACAAATCCTTTCTTAGTGTACTTTATTGCATTATCTATTAAGTTGGATATTGATTGAGTTACTGAATATTCATCGGCAAGTATAGTTGAGTCTTTGCATCTGTTTTCGAATAACAGTTCGAGGGATTCTGATTTTGCGGCTGTTTGAAACTCTCTAACCAATCTTTCACAAATTGATGAGAGTTCTATTGCTTCGGGACTGACAGGTAATTCGCCGGTTTGGAGTCGTGAATAGTTTAGTATCATATCAACCGTTCTAATTATTCGTTTGCTTGAATCATCAATTCCATAAAATAATTCTTCGTCTTCCTCTTTAATGTGCTGTGCATATATATCTTTAATTAAGCTCGTCATTCCTAAAATACCGTTCAATGGGGTTCTTATTTCGTGGGACATATTAGCTATAAAAGCATCTTTCAATTTGTTTGATTGCTCAGCTAATTCTTTTGCTATAATTAGTTCTTCTTCCGCCCGCTTGCGTTCGGTGATATCTCTATTGGTAGAAACAAAATGGGTGATGCTGCCGTGCGTATCTTTGATAGGCGTAATCGTCTGCTCCGAATAGAACAGCTCGCCGCTCTTTTTTTTGTTGATAGGGACGTAACTATACACCCTACCAGAGAGAATTGTTCTCCATAGGAGCTCGTATTGGGCTTGGCTCTGACTACCAGACTTGAGTATTCTCGGTGTTTTACCAATTGCTTCTTGTTTTGTATAACCCGTAAATTTTTCAAAGGCAGGGTTCACATATTCGATGATGCCATCCCTATCTGTAATAAAGACGATGTCTGCAGTTTGTTCGACAGCGCTGGAGAGTTTCTTAAGTGTTTCCTCCGCCCGCTTCCGCTCGGTGATGTCTTCTATCACTAAGAGTTCTTCTTCTTCTTCTTCTTCTTCTTCTGCAACACGTATTCCAGAAAGCGTCAGATTGAGAGTCAGTTCCCCTTTCCCGGGAATGGAACATGTGCACTCCAAATTACGGAACGGCATTCGCACAGCGATCGCATCCCGGCACTTCTGCGAAAGCCCAATTGTCTGAAGCGCTGCATCAACGGTTTTGCCAACGACTTGCAGACGTGTTACGTTGAACAGCTCACAGAAACTTCGGTTGACAGAGAGAACTTCCGATTCCTTTCCGATGACAAGTAAACCTGATGGAACCGTAGCAACAATGTTTTCTGTGAAGCGTTTGCGTGCCTCTAAATTTTGATGCGTCCCCTCAATCGCTTCAGCCATCTGGGAGAATGAGCGTGCCAGCAAGCCAACCTCATCTCGTGTTGAGACCATCGGCCGCTGTGAATAATCGCCGTTCGCAATTGAGTTTGCCGCTTTCGCTACCATTGCAATTGGTTTTGCAATCTTCTTCACAGACAGATACGCAACGACTAAACTTACGAGAAAGCCGAGAAAGAACACGGTATATATGATGTTCAACATCTGTTCCTTTGCAAGCGCCGATTGGATTCTTTGTTCTTCAATAGTGCGGAATACGATGTCAAAGAATTCAGTTGTCTTCCGGTTCACAGCATTTCCAAACGTGTAATCCATTATTTCCATCAGCGCTGTAGCTTCCGGAGAAGATCGCGGGCTTGGAATTGCGAAGATTTGATTCGCATACACATATATGGAGTCTAAATCGGCGGCGATCGAATCGGCTATGGCAAGTTCGTAGCTTGAAAGTTCGAACTCACGCAGTTTTTTCTTGTAGTTCTCAACTCGAGCACGCTGCTGTTCGAACAGATATCGGTAGTTATCTTTTTCCGTAATGATATAGTCGTTAGCATACATAATAAGCTGTGCGATGCTAAACCTTACGTTACCTGCGGCACCCTGTTTTGAGGCCTCTTCGGTGGTTTCTTCAAGGTTCTTAATTACACTGTTGTAGACTTGTAAGGTGATGCCAATAATCGCAGCCATCAGTATGAGGAGGATAAGAAACGCAAATGCGATCTTTCGGCCTATGGTGAAGTGATAACTCTCTCTCTCTCTCTCTCTCTCTTCTGCAATAAATATTCTTGCATGGAGTAAATTTCGGAAGAAGTTCTTAAGATTTTCCCGCAAACGGGACAAGTGTATAAAGAGTTTCATTGGTCATCCTCCTAATTTATTTGTTTTCGGTAATTCGCCATACGTAACTTTGAAATGCTTGAGAAGTTGTTTTTCCAATTGTACATAATCTTCGGTTAAACAGTACCGGACGTAAATATCGGAGCCATTAGTAAAACGCTTCAGGCACGCGTTCTTACCATTACTGCCTGAGTAACTCAGCAAACGCTTCCGGATGTTTTTCGATGAGCCGATATACAATACATCGGATCGATGATTCGCATACTGAATCTTGTTGGCACTACTCAACTCATATACTCCGCCTTCGGAGTGAATTCGGTTATATTGCCCTTTGGAAAGCTTTACGTAATCGCTGAATCGTATATCCTTTCCGTAGTAGCGAGTCCCGACAAGTCGGGATTTGTAATCTGGAATACTGAGCAGTTTTCTGCAATTACAAATCACTCGAACCGAAAGATGAATGTCGTAACGCTTCCGGAGAATAGTTTGAATATCCTTATCGTTTAGCGCTTCGTCGGATTCATCAATCATTTTCTTAATTACAGTTGCAAAGAACCTTTTCCTGGTAATGAAGAGCTCTCTCAGGCTTACAATTTTTCCATCCTGAGTCTGGAGCGGTAAAACAGAGACCAATCTTGATAGTCTCGATCTATCAAGCCAATGACATGGAAACAGTGAAAGGAATCGCTTAAACGTCAAAGGCTTGATATCCGCTTCTTTTCCACTCTCCCAAAACTTCTTCTGAAACTTGAGAATTCCACCGACAATATGTTCTGAGAGTTCATTTCTCGTATTAATCATTTTAACAATAACTGCGTTGCGGTTCGTTTCATTTATGGGATATCGCTTCAACAGCCGCTGATCTGCTATCTCCAATCTCAAATCTCCATTTTTCGTTATAACCTTCGCATAAAAAGAGAGGCGCTTTCCTTGATTATCCTCTGACCCATTGAATTTCCGCTCGATATACCTCACATATTTTTCTAAAGGCATCTTAAGTATTTTCGACAATGTTATTTTTGCAATCATCGAGCCATGCAATGGAGATGAATTTTTTTTCAGGTGGTGAGATAATAAAATGGTAATTATCATCCTTTATTTGTGTTTCTATCTCACCCCCTGAATTAGGTCTTTTGGGGAATACGTATCTTCGCTATACCTCCCCTTACAATTTTGCTATGCAACCGCTCGATTATTTTTTTAAGCAAGTTTCTCGCTAAAAGTAAAAATAAAATTAAGGATTCTATTATTATCTTAGTATGAAATATTGTTAAATGCAAACATAATTTATAATGTTAGTATGTATCAAGCATACTTAAACAATAGATGTATTCCTTGTCATTCTTTACGTATAACGTCCGTATAACAAAGCACATGACTTGCTTTATCACGACGTCTTTTTTACTGAAGAGAAATAGACTATTCGATTGACAATATTTGATATACTTCCACTGTGATAGTTAGATTATATTTATCTTATCGACCTCTCAACTTATTTTGTGCGATAGGGGAAGGAGCAATAAGAGTGCCTATGAAATATTGATGATTTGGGAAGCAACCGCTTTTAAAGACGAACTATCATTGTTTTGAATTGAAAAAGAGTCTCGAATCTATACAGCGATTTTTGGTTTGAAGGAAATTATTCAGCAGAAAAATTTTCACCACGAGATTGGATTTGTGAGACAGAAGCAGATCAAGAATAACTTGAGAACTTGATTTGTTTATTCCGTTGATAGCATTATTTTTGTACCGAAGAAAATTCAATGGCGCGTTCGTCTAGTGGTCCAGGACGCCGCCCTCTCAAGGCGGAGATCACGGGTTCGACCCCCGTACGCGCTACTAAAGGGAATTTTTTAATTTCCCTTTTTTGTAAAATATTTTTAATAATTCAGAAACATATTATCAATAATCAACCTGTAGAGAAATTGCAAATTAATGACAAGAGATTTTTAAGCGATGGTTGATAAAAAAGATAGATCACGTGCAAAAAAAATATTTGATATTCTTTCAAAAGAATACCCGGGTGTTCGCCCTGCATTAGAATATACATCGGCATTTGAATTATTGATCTCAACAATTTTATCTGCCCAGTGTACAGACGAGCGCGTAAATATTGTAACGATGAAACTTTTCAAGAAATATAAAAAGCCTGAAGATTATCTAAAAGTATCGGCTAAAGAACTTGAGAAAGATATTTTCTCAACCGGGTTTTATAGACAGAAGGCAAAAAGTATTCGTAACTGCTGCGCACAACTTATCGAAAATCATAACGGAAAAGTTCCTAAAGATTTCGATGAACTGATAAAGTTATCTGGTGTAGGCAGAAAGACAGCATCAGTTGTTGCAGGTAATGCATTCGGAATTCCGGCAATTGCAGTTGATACACACGTTAAGAGATTATCTAACTTACTTGGATTTATCAACTCAAACGATCCGGAAAAGATTGAGTACCGCTTGAAAGAATTATTACCTGAAAGTTATTGGATCAATGCTTCCCACTGGTTAGCAGCACATGGCAGGAATATTTGTTATGCTAGAAAACCAAAATGCCATAATTGTGTACTGGCGGATGATTGTCCTTCTTTCAATCCGCAATCAAAATAGAAGGAGTTAAAATGAGTTCTGATATTATGAGAGACAGAAATTTTTGTTTATCTATTCTTCAAGAATATACAAAGAGCGATAGTTTATTAAAACATGCTTATGCTGTTGAAGCTTGTGTAAAAGCTTATGCTGAAAAATTTGGTGAAGATGTTGAATATTGGAGCTGCGTTGCCCTGCTTCACGATTTTGATTACGAAATGTTCCCAACAGCAGAACAACATCCGTATAAAGGATCGGAAATATTAAAAGAAAAAGGATTCGATGAAGAATTCAGAAATGCGATAATGTCTCATGCAGATTATACAAACATTCCGCGCGATACACTTTTAAGAAAAACTCTTTTTGCATGCGATGAATTAGCCGGATTTATTACTGCTGTAACATACGTAAGACCGAGCAGATCAATTGAAGAAGTCGAAGTGAAGTCTGTTATCAAGAAAATGAAAGATAAAGCTTTTGCCCGTGCTGTAAACCGCGAAGATATTACAAAAGGTGCCGAAGCTTTAGGTATTTCTTTGGAAGATCATATAGGATTTTGTATTAGTGCAATGAAAATGAATAAGGTCTTGCTCGGTTTATAAGGATAACAGATAACGTTCTCATCCTCCGAACCATAGTAAATGAAACGGAATAAACTCCATATATAAAATGTGATTTAATTTTATGGTAATTCTGTTTTGACTTGACATCAAGAGATATCTTACCTAAATTTTGCTCGGAAAATTTGGAGAAAAACTATATAGAGTTTGTTTACCGCTTTTGAATTCTTATACTGAAGAAAATTTTTTGATAACATTATTAAATCATTCAACAGAGCGATGAAATACAAATTCTTTTTAGTTATTCTCTTTTTTGTTTTAAATCTGATTGCTAATGCTCAGGATCTAAGAATTTTATCTTCCGATAGAACTTCAATTATTATTGAATACCGTCCTATCTATAAAGACACCCTAACTATTTCAGTTTCAGGTAATTCATTTATAAAATTAAATCTACTTGGCGGATTTATTGAGAATATTACTAAATCCGGACTTCCACAAATTCCGGTGAGAGAAATCAATGTTGGTGTTCCGTCGGAATTGGGGAATACTATTCAAATTTTAAGTGCAGATTATTCTACATTGAACGGACAATATGTGCCTGTCCCTCAATTACCAAAAGATTCACTTTCGTCTATTGAGAATTATATCGTAGGTGATAAGTATTCAAATTTTTCCGCACCGGATATAGCGGCATTTGGTGAATATGGATTATTTAGAAACTTGCCTGTGCAGTCAATTAAAATTCATCCGGTTATTTTTGATGTATCATCTAATGTTATTAAGATTTACAAAAAAATTGTTATAAAAGTTTCGTTTGCATCTTCTCCTTCTAATAGAGAATTAATACAGGATAATACTCTTCAATCCATCGTTCTAAATTGGGAGACAGCTAAGAACTGGGGAATCTCTGAAAAAAAATTACTCAAGACATCAACTTCAGTTTTAGCTGCAGGTGATTGGTTTCGATTCGAAGCTCCGGATGAAGGTATATATAAAATAGATAGAACTTTTTTACAAGCAATTGGGATTGATGTTAACGCCGCTGATTTTATTCCAAGAACAATAAAAATCTATAACAACGGAGGTTATCCTCTTCCGGAAGATTTAAGTAAATCAAACAATCTAGGAATGATAGAAAACGCAATTACTGTTTTTGGAGAAGAGGACGGCAGGTTTGATACAAACGATTACATATTATTTTATGGAAGACCTCAGGAATTTTGGGAATATAGTTCGTCCGCAAAAAATATTGCCCGGATTAAACAACCTTATTCTAAAAAAAATTATTACTGGCTTACTTACGGCGGTGCAAACGGAAAGCGTATTACGAACAAGCAATCAACTAACTTTACAAATGCAAAACCACAGACTTCAACATCAGCATTTAAGAGTCTCGACAAAGACAGTATAAATATTGGAAGAAGCGGAAGAGATTATTTTGGAGATCAGTTAGATAATAGTACTAATAGTTCTAAAAGCAAAACATATCTTACAACTCTAAGCGGTATTGTTCCATCAAGTATTATAAAATATAATTTCCGTGTTGCTAATGCATCAACCGTTGTTACACCTTACCGGGTTGAAGAAAGCGGAAACCAGATATATTCCGCATCTATATCGGGAATTTATAGGTATGTATTTGGTATTGAAAATATCGGTGCCGCAGTTTATGGCGGACAATTATCTGGTGAAAGAAGTAATCTAAAATTTTCAATCAATACACCATCTTCAAGCGCAAGTTTATATATAGATTATTTCGAAATAGCTTATCAGAGACAACTGAAATCAGTTTCAGATTACCTTTTATTATTTTCAAAAGATACAACCGCTACAATTGAATATACATTAAGTAACTTTTCCGGCAGTTCAATCCAGACTTTTGATGTTACCGATCATGCCAATGTGAAAAATATTTCTAATGCTGTAATCAGCGGTGGACAATTTAAATTTCAATCTGCAGAGATTGAAGGTAAAGTCAGCAGATATCTTGCCGTAACATCGGCAGTTTATAAAACTCCAATAAACGGAGTTAAGATTACCAACTCAAACATCCGCGGTAACATTGCCGGAAGTGAAATGATTGTAATTACATCTAAAGTATTTAAGACTCAGGCAGAACAATATGCTGCTTATAGATCTAATCAATCGCCTTATAAATTATCTACACAAATATTCTACGTTGATGAGATAATAAACGAATTTTCTTGCGGTTCTTTAGACCCAACAGCCATTAGAGATTTCCTCAAGTTTGCTTATGACAATTGGCAAATAAAGCCAGCATACGTTTTGTTGTTCGGTGATGGCGACTATGATTATCTCAACGTGGAAAAAATAAATAAGAATTTTGTTCCTGTTTATGAGACAGCCGAATCACTTTATGAAATACTGTCTTACCCAACAGATGATTATTATGCGCGTATCTCCGGTAATGATAAACGAATTGATATTGCTATTGGGAGATTAAACATTCAAACAGCCGCTGAAGCCGGTGTGGTTGTGGATAAAATAATTAAATATGAAACAGGACTTGAAAAAGGATTATGGAGAAATAATATCACACTTGTTGCAGATGACGGACCTCAAGAAGTTGGTTCGGATGATGGAAGTTTGCACACATCACAATCCGAAAATTTAGCTAATTATAGAATTCCAAAATATTTTGATCTTGATAAAATCTATTTAGCAGCTTATCCAACAGTTTATACCGGATTGGGCAGAAGAAAACCGGAAGTTAATAAAGCAATTATAAATGCTATTAATAACGGTACATTGGTTATAAACTTTATCGGACACGGAAACCCCGGCGTATGGACTCATGAAAGTGTCTTTGAAAGATCAGCATCAATACCACAACTGAAGAATCCAAATTATTTTTTCTTAACCGCAGCTACTTGTGATTTTGGAAAGTATGATGATCCAACGGAACAGAGTTCAACTGAAATTTTAATGAATAAGAAAGATGCCGGCGCAATTGCTGCTTTTTCAGCTGCAAGAGTTGTTTATGCAGATGCAAATGCAGCAATAAATGATTCACTATACACACGTCTATTTCAAACACGGGAAACCGGAAATCTTCCGATTAGAATCGGTAAAGCATATATCCTAGCTAAACAATTCCGTACTGGAGATAATGATGAAAAATTTCATCTGTTCGGCGATCCGGCTCTACGTTTGAACGAACCACTCAATCCTACTTTAATAGATTCTGTTAATAGTAAGTCCTTAAAATCTGTTGTGCAGGTAAATGCATTAGGACCTGTTAAGATAAAAGGAACAGTAAGAAACACTAACGGAACTTTAGCCCGGTATAACGGCGATGCAATTATCAGTATGTATGATTCCGAACGATCACTTTATCTAAAAGAAATGGATTACTCAGTAACAATGCAGGGCGGATTGATCTATCGCGGAAAAACTTCTGTTTCAAACGGCGAGTTTCAAACGGAATTTGTTATACCAAAAGATATTTCTTATGAAAATAAAAATGGAAAAATTGTAGCATATATTGCTAACAGTACAACAGACGGTATCGGTTATTCGACTAATGTAATTGTTGGCGGCACAAATCCTAATGCTGTTAACGATGGAAAAGGTCCGGAAATCTCTATCTATTTTGACGATATCACATACGAAAGTTCATATCTCGTTAATCCGGATTTTACATTAATAGCAAAACTTTCGGATCGAACCGGATTAAATACTACAGGAACCGGAATCGGCCATAAGCTTGAAGCAATCTTAAATGATGATGAAACTAATCCAATTGATCTTACAAATAGTTTTATCGGCGATTTAAATTCCGGCGGTAAATCCGGATTAATAAAATATAAATTTACCGGAATGACACCTGGCGATTACAAAATAAAAGTTAAGGCATGGGATGTGTTCAACAATTTCTCTTCTCAAGAAGCTAACTTCTCCGTTGTATTGAGTGATAAAGGAATTGTGCTGCGTGATGTTGTAAACTATCCGAATCCGTTTTCATCAAATACAACATTTACTTTCCGGCATAATGTT
>ORJL010155655.1_pt1 | contig 11032 bp, 7 predicted proteins | sample 1779941 | NCBI WGS metagenome assembly ORJL01 (sample SAMEA104232317, study PRJEB22302) | groundwater metagenome | biome: forest; feature: aquifer; material: groundwater | place: USA | collected 2011-08-07 | depth 5.8 m | reverse complement strand
GAGAATGCCCACGTTCTACGCGGCGGCGGTCTTTCCCTTGCTCTTCGCTTTGGCGCAGGCAGCGCACATGTTGCTTTGGTTCTCGGGATCCTCGATCAGACCCTCATCCATGTTGTGGCAGATCTTCTGACACTCGGCGCAGATGAAGTAGATGCCTTCGATCGTCTTGTTGATGCGCTCGCGGTTGAGGATTCGGCCGCGGAGCTTCTGGATGCGGATGCCGAGAAGGTCTTCGTATTGGCGTTTGATCTTGCGGCGGCCAGCTTCGTCTCTTGGCAGCTCGCCGTCTTCAGCTTCGGCGGTGACTTCGTCTTCGAAGATCCGCAGCCCCTTCTTGGCCTTGTCTTTCTTTGGCGTGCGGCCCATGGACGCTTCTCGCGACGGTCTCAGGTGCGTGCGCTATAGCCGCAGTTCTTCTCGCACACCCAGAAGAAGCCCTTGGGGCCCCAGCCGGTGAAGTACGTTACGCGGCTCTCCGAGCCACAGCTGGGACAGGTATGCTTGTGTTGAACGGCGCCGCCTTTTTCTGCGGTCTTCGCTTTCTTCTCAGCCATGCTCTACTCCTTGACGAACGGTGGGCGATGCCCTGCTTCGGATCTCTGGTGCGATGCCCGCGCGGGCGCGAAGGTTGCGCCCACTGATTCTCGTGACACGGGCGCGCTCTTAGCCAAGGGGTGGAAGAGTGTCAACGCGACCGATTCCGAGGTAGCGTGTCAATTTGAGATTGTAGGAGCACGGCATGCCGTGCTTCTACGGCTGTTCTGGCGCGGCAATCTCAAACTGAACCAGTGCCGATTCCCAGCTCGGCACGGAACGGATAGGTTCGGAGGGTGCGTCTCCTATTGGTTATCCTCTGGCTCGGTGCCGCCGCCGCCAGCGCGCAGGTTAGTGGCGATGCGGACTGCAATCTTCGCCTCGACGCCGCGGACATCGCGGCGGAGGTCGTGGCGATCTTCAACGGAAGCGAGTGCGCAACGGCCGACAGCAACGCGGATCGACACCTCAGCGCGGCGGATGTCACCGCGGTGGCACGCGCGCTCGGTGCGGCGCCGACGCCGACGGCAAGCTCAACCGTAACCGCGACGCCGACCAGCACGGCCACGTCGACGGCAACGCTGACTGTGACAGCGACGCCGAGCCTGACGCCAACGACGACGCAGACACCGACCGTAACCGCGACGCCGAGCACGACGCCGACCCGTACGGTGACAGCGACGTTGACGCGGACGGCAACGCCCACCCGGACCGCCACCCATACGCCGTTCCCGACGGCATCGATCGCCTGCCCCACCGCGGCGGTCTTGCGGGTGTCGATCGCCGACGAATCGTCCGGTGCGGCGCTCGAACGCCGCCTGCAGGGGCGCCGGCTCCTCGCCACCTGTCGCAACGAGTCCGACCTTGCCGAAGACTATTCGGTCGATGCCGTCTCCACCGAGACCATGATTGCGAATCTCGCCCCTGGGGTTTGGATTCACTCCCTCGGCACGAGTCTCGGCCAACAGCAGCATCAAACCAGCCTCGTGCTCGCCAATACGTCGACGAATCAGGTCTCGTTCGTGGCCTACGCCAGCGTCTTCACCGTGAGCACGACGGAGGATCGCAGCGGCGCCGGGTCGTTGCGCGACGCTCTCGAGGCGGCGCCCGGCCTGGCCAAGCCGCTGCTGATTCAGTTCGACGAAACCGCCTTTCCACCCGGCCAGGAGACGATCATCAAGCTGCTTCGAGCCCTGCCGCCGCTGGCGGCTTCGAACGTGACGATCGACGCCACGGCTTCCGACGGCGCTGCCGGCGCTCGGGTCGTGGATGTCGCTGGTCTCAGTGCCGGCGGTCTCTCGATCACCGGTAGCGCGAACGCCGTCATCGGCCTCAGCTTCCGCAACGCCGGCGGTAACGACCGTGATCTCGTATCGATCTCCGGGCCTGGGGCGGAACGTAATGTGATCGAGCGCTGCGTGATCCAGAACGCCTCGGGTGACGGTATCGGCATCGACGGCGGCGCCGGCACTGACTTCGAAGTTTCGGCCAACGTCATCCGCGGCTGCGAGGTCAGCGCCGTGGACGACAAGGGCATCAAGGTCACCACCGATTCGTACGCGCGTCTCGAAGACAACTGGGTGCACGACAACGCCAACGGCGGCGTGCAGGCGACCTTGAGCGGCCATGTGGTGGCGCGCGACAACCTCATCGAGCGCAGCGGCGGGGCCAGTGCCCAGAACGGCTTGGCGGCCAACGGTGCCGCCCCGACCTCGCTGCTGATCGCCAGCGAGGTGCATACGGACGGCAACATCATTCGCGGCAATGCGGCGAATGGAATCTCCGTGCGCGGCCACTCGCACGCGGTGTTGCGCAACGACTACATCAGCGACAACGCCAGCTCCGGCATCCGCGTCTTCGATCAAGGTCTCACCCCCGCGGCCAGCGCCGTCGTCGAAGGCAGCGCCATCGCCTGTAACGCCATCAACGGCGCCGTTGTCGCCGACAGCTCGACGGCGGATTTCGGCGGTGGCGAGCTCGGCAGCGCCGGTCATAACGCCTTCACGCAAACCGGCGAGACCGATGCCAATCTTCGCAACGCCACCGGCGTCGATGTGTTCGCGCTGAACAATCAATGGGAGCATTGCGGGACTGGAACCAGTTGCGACGAGGCGGGGATTGCGGCCCACGACCTCAGCGATCATGGCCTGCATACGCGCTTCTCGCCGGCGCAGGCGCACCGCAGCCAGCTCGCACCCGTGCCGCACAGCACGCGTCCCGCGAAGGCGTTGGCCGGTGCCGTCGTGCGAATTCTGGGCACCGGGTTCAACGCCATCGATGCTCACGCCGACGGCGTCGACTGTCCCGACCTCAGCGTTCGCAACAGCTGCAACCCGGTGCGCGGCAACTGCGTGCGCATCGACGGCGTCGCGGCGCTCTTGGAGGCGGTGACCCCGACGATGCTGGCCGTCCGCATGCCGTTCTCGTGCGTCGAACCCAAGCTGCTCACCGTGCAGACCCAAGGCGGCGGTACCAGCGCTCCCATCCCAATCTGCACGAACGGAGAGAGCGGTGACGAACCGTAAGCGAGCCACGGCGCCGGAGAAGGGTACCCACAAGGGGTACCCCTACGGAACCTTGCCGATCGTAGGGGCAACCCTTGTGGTTGCCCTGCTCGGCGCCCGCTGGGCTTGCCACCGCTGCCGGCGTTGATGTACCTCGGCTCCCACAAGCAATGGCATCGTTGCGCAACTTCCTGCGGAATCCGATCCGGCCGAGTCGCACCCGGAGCACCGCCTTGCTGTTCGCGAAGTCTGTGCTCAACGCGATCCTCTTCTTCGCCGTATTCATGATCGCGCTGCCGGCGGCCGCACAGTGGCTCCTGCCGATGGCGCTGCCGCTGCCCGAGGTTCTGCGAACCTGGGTCGCCGGCGCCCTCGCTCTTGTCGGCATGGCGACGTGGATGGTCTGTCTGGATGCCTTCAGCCGCGTCGGGCACGGCACGCCGCTGACGCTCGATGCTCCCCGCGACTTGGTCCGCAGCGGTCCCTTTGGGGTGACTCGCAACCCCATCATGTTAGCGGAGCTGTTGGTGATCTGGGCAGAGGCGCTGTACGTGGCGAGCGTCGGCGTCTGGCTCTACGCCATCGCCATCAGTGTGCTTGCTCACCTCGCGGTGGTTCGCATCGAAGAGCCTGAGCTGCGCAGCCGTTTCGGTGCGGCGTACGACGAGTATTGTCGCGACGTCCCGCGCTGGATGCCGCGGCTGAGCCCACGGTGTTGAACGGTACGACGACTCGCGCTCAGAATCTTGCCGGCGGGCGAGGGGAGCGGGTCTACAGCTCCTCGAAGGGAACCTCGCCGATGCGCTCGCGGATAGACTCCAACATCTCGCTGAATGGCTTGGAGCAGTGCGTCCCCTCGTATGAGATCAGGCAGTGTTCGGTACGCAGATAGAAGTGGTCGTTACCCGCCGGCGGCCGCAGAATAATTTTCTGCTCGTTGCCATCGGAATCGACGAGGACGAGCGTGAGCGCCCCTGGTTGCGCGAAGCCATCCTCGAGGCGGAAGGCGGGCGGGCTTCCGCCGCTGTCTGCGAACCCGAGCATCGCGGACAAGCGCTGGAGACGCTCGGCCGGCATCCGATGCGACGCGTCGAAGGCGGGGGCAACGGGTCGCTTGGCGTGGTCGTCGAGGCTGTCGCGTGCCCCTGCGTCGCCGGCGTCTAGAGCGGCTGTCCATTGATCGCGCTCGCCGAGGCGAGCCGCGTCGCCCTGCGCCGCGTACCGGTCATGGAGCTTGGCGAACTCGGCAAACATGATCCGGTAATCCGCGTCGCTCATGGCCGAGCGATTCTGATGGCGGTCGTCTCGCCACTCGGGCAGCGGCTCGAACGTCTCCACCGGCTCATCCGGGAACTCGACCGTCGATGGATCTCCGAGCACCGTGCCGGGCAGAGGGATGTACCCATTCACGCGGATCTGGTCGAAGCCGATCGTCTGGACCATCTCGATGGTCTTCTCGGCTTGGCTGCGTGTTTCGCCGGGCATGTTCCACATCAGGAACGCGGAGGCGCGGATGCCCGCATCCTTGACCCAGGCGATCGTGCGCACGATGTCATCGTCGCTGCAGGCCTTGTTGAGGACGGTCTTGCGGAAATCGACGTCACCCGATTCGAGCCCATGGTAGAGCTGCGTGCAACCCGCCTGTGCCAGGAGCTGGATGCGCTCTTGATTGAGGGTCTTGGGGTGCATGAGGGCGCGGAAGGGAAGGCCAACCTCGACCGGGAAGCGCGCCGCGAGCTCCTCAAGCCAGTCGTTGGCGAACGGGAATTGCGGATCCCAGAATTCGATGTCCGTGGGGTGGTATTGGTCCCGCAGTCGAGCCAGCTCACGGCACAGGTGCTGCACCGTCCGGACATTGACGAACTTCTTGTTGCGCAATCCGTTAGTGGCCTCCCACGCCGGGACGGTGCAGTAGTGGCACGCAAACGGGCAGGTTCGGCTGGTTCGCGTCGGGAGGAAGGACCTGCCCGCTTCGGCCTGGATCAGCGGGCTGGATACGATGGAGTAGTCCCAGGGCGGCAGATCGGCGATGTCGAGCTCGGGATCGGCGACAGGGATCGGATCGACGAAGCGGCCGGCGGAGCGAACCCAGAGACCCGGGATGGTGGCGATGCGCCGCCCCTGCGCGTGTGTACGTAGGAGCGCCAGAATGGCGCGCTCGCCTTCGCCGATGCCGATGGCGTCGATGCCCGCCCACTCGGCCACTTGCCGAGGGCGCACGGTGGTGTGGTAGCCGCCGATCGCCGTGAATGCCTTGCTGTGCTTCTTGATCAGGGGGAAGAGGGTTCGAAATCCGAGAATGTCACGCGTCATCATCGTCGCGCAGACGATGTCGGGGTCGTAGGCAAGCACCTTCTCGAGCACGCGTTCGACCCGCTGTCCGTCTTCGATCGGGTAGACCTCGCACTCGAAGCCGTGGTGGCGAGCCACTCCAGCCACGGCCGCCGCCGATGTATTGAACGCGAAGTCACGGTTGAGTGGAAAGAGGATCAGCGTCTTCACGGTGCCAATCCTTCCGCGAGCAGGTCGCCGCAGCCGTAGAAAATGTCGTTCATCAGAAACCAACGCTCCGTCGAACTCTTCGGCCTCCTGAAAAACGCGGGTTAAGCAGGGCTCAGACCCTCGCCTCGATATCAGGCGGCCCTAGGGAACGGCAAGCGTTATCGGAGGGCTGAGATTCGGAGTACGGTTGCGCCTCGGATCGTAGCCGCGGCTGCCAAGGCCGTGGCAGGCAATGTTTGTCTGCCAGCAGTGTTTGCAGGGCGCCCGACGCCACGCTCCGCCGAGGTTGCTTTGAAAATGGGGGCTGGAGACTCGGGGGGGGGGGGTCGGGGAGAGCCGGGAAGGGCCCAGGCCCCGGCCCCCAAGCCCCCAGCCCCAAGCGAGTTAGGAGACAACCTGCCGAGCGCGGCTACGGTCCTGCGAGCAGAGGCTCTAACCTGTTCCGAATCTCAGGCATGGACGCAACGCGTTGACCATCGATTTTGCGTGCTGCTATGAAACGACATCTTTATGCGCGCCGCGACCAGCATCGTAGCTCCGAGATCGTACGGTCTGAAACGAAGCTCGCCGTCGGCGCGATCATGGGCTCGGTCGGCCCTCGCTTCCTCTCGTCATGCCTGAGTGGGCATCGTTGGGGCCCGCGCTTGCCGCTCTCCACCTGATCGCCGCGGCGTTGCTCATCGGCGTCGCTTTGGCGTGGGGCCGACACCATGGCCGGCGGCTGCTCATGACCTGCGGTTGCCTCATGGTCGCGGCGGTCACGCTCATCTTTGTCACGGCGATTCGTGCTCACGACATTCCCATCGAGTGGATCACGATTCTCCATGAAGGGATGGAGTATAAGAGCATTCTTCATCTGTACGCGGGCGCCGCACACGCAGGCCCGAATTTCACGTTTGTGGTGTCGGCCGTCGCACGAAATGTCCCCAGCCTCTACGACGTCGTCTGGCTCAACCTGTTGCTCGCCCTGATCAATGCGGTGATCTTTCTTCACCTTGCGGTCTACGTTGCGGGACGGGTCTGGGCACTCGTCTGGACCCTGGTCTTTGCGCTCAATCCGGCGACCTTTCTGGCCTCCTTCTCGGAGCTGCCGACAAACCTTCTGGGGCTGTATTTTCTGGCCGCCGTTGTCGCTTGGGCGGTATTGACCGATCCGCTACCGCAGCCGCGGGTGATGCGGAGCGCGGCCTTTGTGCTCTGTGCCGTACTCACGTGTCTCGCTGCTCTCACGCGCCCGGAGGTCGCGCTCGTTGGAGTCGTCGCGCTGGCGCTGCACGCTGGACATGGGCTCGTCGATGCCAAGGTGTGGTCGGCCGCGGGGCGACTCTTGCGCGATGCCGGCGCGGCGCCGCTTGTGTTTCTCAGCGATCATCCGTCGGCGGTGGTGGTGCTGTGTGTGGCGGGTGCGTGGCTTTCCATGGCCGGGATCCCCGGAGTGATCGGCCGCTCCGAGGTCGCTGGTCTCTATCCATTCAACCCGTCGATCCTGTCGCTGTACGTGTTCTTGCCCATGCTGTTGCTGCCGGTGGGCGTCAGTATCGCCAGCCTCTTTGGCTTCGTGCACGCAACCATTCATTTTCGGCGCTTCGGTGGGCTGGCTCTGTCGCTCTTCATCCTCGTCCGCACCTACTTCGCTGCGCAGAATCAATACTACGAAACCGGGCGCTACCTGAGTCATATCCTTCCGGCCCTCTTTCTTCTCGGGCTCTACGGCAAGGGGGCGTTTGAAGACATTGCGCGCCGCCTCTTGGCCCCGAGCTGGTACCGCGTGGCGTGTATCGGCTACCTCATGGCGTGGTTCACGCTACCCCTGCCCGGCATCGCCGAGCTCTACATGCGGCCCGAGTACGACTGGAACGGCGGCTTCTCGCAGCTGATGCTCGATCGCAACGCCCAACGCGAGGTCCGCCATCTGCTCGCCTTGACCGCGAAGAATCCACAGTGCGTCTTTGTCGCTCGCGTTGTGGAAGATCACGGGAGCGCCCGGCTTGCGCCGCAGTACGACTATGTCGTTTTCGGGGCGCCGGTGAGCCAGCCCATCTCCGTGCCGGAGAAGGAAGCGCAGCTGGAGGACGTCATCGCGCGCTACGCCTCCGGCGCTGCCTGTGTTCGTCTGTACTTCGGTGGCGACTGTAATCTCAACTTTGCCGATCGCTGCGAGAGGTTCATCGCCGGACGGCGCCGCATCGAGGAAGCGCGGTTCTGGTCGCGTCCCTACAACAACACCTTACAAGCGGGATACGCCGCCCCGGAAGTCGTGCTTGCCACCTACGCGTGGCCTTAGCTCGTTTTCTTACGAAGCTCACCGCAGAGGCACAGAGGACACAGAGAGGATCTGGGAGGAACGCAGGTCGTGTCGCCAACTCCGGTGCATGTCGAAATCGATCCGTGGCGCGGAGCCTTCCACATTCTGTGCGCGCTGTCCTTCGCCGCTGTGGCGTGTCTGCTTGCCGTCCACCTTTGTCGCGGCGTCTCCCGAATCCGAAATGCAAACGACGAGGACCAGGGTTGGACCAAGCTGGCGCTCGGGGGATTTGCGCTTGCCCTGCTCGTGCGTCTGGCCGTGCCCGCACAGCTGTCGAACTGGTATGCGGCGATCCTGCCAGCCACGGGGGATGCGCCGTGGGAGCGCTTCGGCCCCGGCACCTATGTGTTTCAATCGCTGCTGCGGGCAATCTTGCCGTGGACCGATACGACCCTATTTGTCTCCAATGCGTTGCTCGGCGCGGCCCTGTTCCTGCCGTATGCGGGGTTCCTGCGCGAGCTGAAGCTCAACGTCTGGGATGCCGGCGCTGCGATTGTGTTGCTGGCCCTGTTCCCCGCGCACGTGCAGATATCGGCGTCGGCGAGCGAGCACGTCTTGAGCTCGACTCTGACCGTGTTGGCTCTATGGGCTTGGCTGCGCGGCTTCGCGAAGCGCGATGTGGTCCTGCAGATCCTCGCACTCGCTTGCCTGCCGGCGGCAGCGTTCGTTCGCGGCGATGCTTGGCCGCAACTCGCGCTGGTGGCGCTGTGGCCGGTGCTCGCTTACCCGCCGTCCTTGCCCTGGGCACATCGCCGCATTGTTCGTTGGACGGCGGTGTTTGCGGTCGTATGGCTGGCGACGGGGGCGGCTCTGCTCCCTGCGCTTCAGAATCACCCGCTGCCGCGTGCCTTCAACTTCTTGGGAGCCGTGCTCGGACTCTTTCCGCAGTTCTTCGTCTACGCGTTTCAGCCGCCATTCTGGATGCCGCCGCTCATGCTGGGCTTGGCTCTTGTCGGTGCGGTGGTGCTGTATCGAACCGATCGACGGCTCCTTGCCGGTGTTGTCGCATCGCTCTTTCTCATCTTCGTCCCGATTGGGAGGGGCTTGGGCATCCACATCATCGAGGCCCGCTATTTCCTCGTTTCGTTCTGCATCGTCGGTGTCTTGTCGGCTGTGGGATTCGGCAAAGTGCGACGCCTACTCGATCAACGCTTGCGGACCCGGTGGTCGAGCGCGCCTGTCGTCTTGGGACTGCTGGCGGCGATCACGGCGACGTCGGCGCTCCCGGCGCTGACGACGAGGTACGCGTTTCAGGACGAGTACAGGTTTCTACGCGGCTCGCTCCAAGCGCTCCCCGATGGATGCCTGGTGTTTTCCATCCCGGCGCGCGACACCCGTATCGAACGCGACGTCGACGCGGGGTTGGCTCTGCCGAGCTCGCCGCTGACGATCGTCTATCCGCGCTTGATCTTCCGCGAGCTGCGTGACGGCCTTCCCGAAGTACGGGGCGACCAGTGTGTCGCGTACTACGAGTCGGCGCTGTGTTCGATCGAGGAGACGCCGGCGGTCAAGCGGCGGTTGCCCGAGGCGTATGACGTGATTCGCGGCCGCTGTGAGGAGGTCCGTTCCTCGGGGAGCTTTGACCTGATTGCGGAAGCGGAGGTTTCGCCGTTGGCGCTCACCGACGTTTTCGGAGGGCACTCGCCAACAGTGCGACTGTCGCGTTGGCACCTGCGAGGTCGGTGAAGCAAGCGGTCAGCGGGTGAATGCTTCGGTAGATGCACGGCATGCCGTGCACCTACAGCGCACTCCTTCTCCCAACATGTTGGTACGAACGATTCCCTAGAGGCTCAGGTGTCGGTGGGGAGCAGCCCGTCAGCGACCCACGTCGATGCCGAGACCCGGCGCCGGCTGTTCCACAGCTGCGCGAACACGAAGAAGCCGCCGCGCACGAACGAGACGAGCCTTCCGAAGGAGCGGATGTCGGCGAGGTGCTCGATGATCTTGCGCGGCCGCAGATAGAACCTGCGCAACGCCTGCTGCTGCAGCTCGATCATGCGCTCCTGCGACACTCCTTGCAGGTGGTGCACCGGTGGCATGTAGGGGCCGTACTGCGCGTAGTCGCGGTTGTCGATGAGGCCCTTCTCGTCGAGCTGGTAGTAGACCTCGCTTCCGGGGAAGGGCTTGAGAAAGACGAACTTCGCGTACTTCGGATCGAGCTCGATGGCGAAGTCGACGGTTTCGCGAATGCTCTCCTCCGTATCGCCCGGTAGGCCGAAGATGAAGAAGCCCCAGGTTTCGAGCCCGATGCCCTTGGCGATGTGGATCGCCTTGCGCACTTGCTCCTTGGTGATCCCCTTCTTGACCAGCTTCAGGACGCGGTCGTTGCCGCTCTCGATGCCGAAGCCGACGTTGCGCAGGCCCACCTCTTTGAGCGCGATGAGGATCTCCTCGTTGACCATGTCGGCGCGCAGGCCATTGGCGACCTCGAGGTGCAGCTTGTACGGCTCCTTCTTGAGCAGGTCGCAGAACTCACGCACGAACTTGCGGTTCGCCGTGATCACGTCGTCGAGGAAGTGGATCTCCTTCACGCCGTACTCGTAAACGAGCTTGCGGATCTCGCCGATCACGTTCATGGGCGAGCGGAAGCGCGTGCGCCGGCCGAAGATGTTCTTGGTCTGACAATAGGTGCACGCGCCCGGACAGCCGCGCGACACCATGATCGCCGCCACCGGCAGGACGGTCGCGTGCGCGGGCGCGTAGCGGTCGAGGCCCTTAATCAGATGGACGGCGGGGTAGGGATAGTCATCGAGATCGGGCACCAGGGCGCGCGCGCCGCTCGACACGATCTTGCCGCTGCCATCGCGATAGACCAAGCCCTTGATCCCCGAGAAATCCGTGTTTCGGGCCAGGATCGCGTCGACGAGTTCGACCGCCGTGAGCTCGGCTTCGCCAACGACCACGAAGTCGAGCACCTCTTCCTTGGCGCACTCGATCGGGTCGACCGTGGCGTGGATGCCCCCCAGGAGTGTCGTGACCTTCGGGAAGCGCGCTTTGGCCGCCTTGGCGATCTGCAGCGCATTGCCATAGGTCGGGGTCACCGCCGTCAAACCCAGAATGTCGAACTGCCCCTCGTCGAGCCGATTCAGGATCGTGTCGAGGCTGGCGTTGTCGGCATCCACGTCGATGATCTCGCAGGCGTGGCCGGCGGCCTCGAGCATCGCGCCCACCCACATCACGCCGAGCG
>ORJL010206584.1_pt1 | contig 11033 bp, 9 predicted proteins | sample 1779941 | NCBI WGS metagenome assembly ORJL01 (sample SAMEA104232317, study PRJEB22302) | groundwater metagenome | biome: forest; feature: aquifer; material: groundwater | place: USA | collected 2011-08-07 | depth 5.8 m | reverse complement strand
GTAGTTCCGTCGGTTGCGGCTATCTGGCAGCGTTGTCGTACCCATCAGCCCCGGCTGGTAGACGTCGTCCTGCGCGAGGCCCCCCTGCGGGGCCGGTCATGCGCCGAGGACGAGCGCGGCGTTGGTGCCGCCGAAGCCGAACGAATTGGAGAGCACGATCCGCGGCGCCATCTCCATCGCCTTCCGCACGACGGGCAGGTCGATGACGAGCGGCTCGGGATCCTCGAGGTTGATGTTCGGCGCGAGGAACTTGCCGCTCATCATCAGGATGCAGAAAATCGCCTCCTGCGCCCCGGCGGCGCCCAGCCCGTGGCCCGTCATCGACTTGGTCGAGGAGAGGGGCGGCACCTTCCGGAAGACGTTCCGGATCGCCTCCACTTCCTTGAGGTCACCGACCGGCGTCGACGTCCCGTGAAGGTTGATGTAGTCGATCTGGTCGGCGGAGACGCCGGCGTCCTCGAGCGCGAGCCTCATGACCGCCTCGGCCCCGACCCCGTTGGGGACGACCATGTCCTCTCCGTCGCACGTCGCCGCCGCGCCGCGCACCGTGGCCAGGATCTCCGCGCCGCGCTTCTTCGCGACCTCCGCCGACTCGAGCACCAGTATCGCCGCGCCGCCGCCGAAGACGAACCCGTCGCGCTTGCGGTCGAGCGGGCGCGACGCGCGCGCCGGCTCGTCGTTGAAGGCGGACGAGAGCGCGCCCATGCCGTCGAACGCGCTCGCGCAGTAGGGATTGACGTCCTCGGCGCCGCCGACGATGACCACGTCCTGCCGGCCGCTCCGGATCAGGTCGAGCCCCACCATGATCGTGTGGGCCGACGTCGAGCAGGCGCTCGTGATCGAGTAGGAGTGGCCGTGGATGTGGAACATCGTACCGAGGTTGGCGGTGAGCGACGACCCCATGATCAGCGGAACCTGGTAGGGGCCGACCTTCGAGCCGCCCCGCTCGCGGACCCGGTCGCCCAGCGCGATGGCGTCCGGGATGCTGGCTCCCCCGCCCGTCCCGAGCACGATCCCCGTCTTCGGATCCTCGATCTGCCGGGGCGTCAACCCGGCATGCGCGACCGCATCCTTGAACGCCGTCGCAGCGAGCACCGCGGCGTCGGACATGAAGCGCGTTTGCTTGCGGTCGAACGTCGCGCGGAGCGGCGCAGGATCGACCCATCCGGCCACCTGCGAGCGGAGCCTCGCGTCGGCCCATGACGGCCGCATCGAGACGATCCCCGACTTCCCCTCGCGCAGCGCGGCGAGGGTCTGCTCCGGCCCGCGCCCCAGGGGACTCAGGATGCCCAATCCCGTCACCACGACCGTTCTCATCACGGATCCTCGCGCTTCAGATGGGCGCAGAGGCCGACTCTCCAGGTGCGGTCTGAAGGGCCAATGTCCTGGAGGGACGACCGCCCCTGCGCAGCCACAGGCTACGGAGTCCCGTTGGAGGCGTCAAGGGGCCTCGATCGATCGGCGAATCGGCGAGTCTCGCCTCGCAGAAGAACTACATGTCCCTCTACCTGATGGGAGTCTACTGCGGAGGCACGGAGGGGGGCGAGAGCGCCGACGCGAAGTGGTTCGCGCCGAGGGAGCCGGCATCAGAACCGTGCGCAGAAGTAGCCGAGCTTCCGCGCGCAAATGACGATGGTGGCGGCGCTGCAAAGCAACACGTAGGCCGGACCCCAGCGGTTCAGGTCCAGAGGGCGGAACCAGCAGAGCGTGCCGAGAATCGCACTGGCCGCGAGAGAGACCAGAAAGGGACCTGTCGGTTCGGCGCAGAATGCGAGGTCCCAGGGCAGGGGCCCGAATTGATCGACGGTGCTAGCCAATTGCTGGCGATCCACGAAGATGAACGGCGTCGCGAGCACCAGAACAACCGCGTGGGCACAGGAGAAGGCCGAGAGCATGCCCGGCGACCGCTTCAAGCCAGCTGCGACGGGGAAGAGAAGCGGCACGAAAGCGACGGCGGTGGAATGCTCCTGACACCAAGACCACCAAAAGCCGGGCGATGTCGCGCGGTACGCGTGCGGCCCGTAGGTGAACGGCAGCTGCGCGGCCATCAGCCAGACCAGCAAGAGCAGGATGAAGGAGAAGCCCAGACCGGGGACGACGATCGCCGCGATGCGCCCCTTCCCGGGAAGCAAACAGCCGATCGTTCCCACCGCGAGTCCCGTGAGGCCGAGTGCGGCGACGATCCAGGGGGACTCGAGCGGAGATAACGCGGACGTCAAGTCCGGGATCTGGACCCCGTAGAATTTGAACGCCGAGATCCCAATGACCGCAGATCCGGCAAGGACCTGCGGCAGCAGCGTGAACAGAAACAGCCGGCCCAGGGGCGCAGCGTCCTGAATCCCCACGTCCTGTGCCACTCGCGATCTCCAGATCGGGCGCGCCTTCTTGCCCCCTCGCCCCATCTAATGCGCGAACGGGGGCGAAAAAGCAAGCGCCCGCGGCGGCAAGACGGCTACGGCAGGTGTCCAGCAATTCCTCCACCCGCTCATCCGGACGCCCTTTGCAAGCTTGGAAATCGCCGCCCGGCAGTTCCAGGGTGGGGTTGCCGACGTGGTAAACGACCCTCACTCCGGTGGGGGCACTCCCGGTCGGCTCCGGATGCCCCATTCCACGCCGACCGGAGGGCGAAAACGTCCGTGGCGAGGCCCGCCGGCACCAAACGGCGCCGGTCAATTTCCAAACGGCGCCGGTCAATTTCCAAACGGCGCTGGCCAATTTCCAAACGGCGCCGGCCAATTTCCAAACGGCGCCGGTCAATTTCCAAACGGCGCTGGCCAATTTCCAAACGGCGCCGGCCAATTTCCAAACGGCGCTGGCCAATTTCCAAACGGCGCTGGCCAATTTCCAAACGGCGCTGGCCAATTTCCAAACGGCGCCGGTCAATTTCCAGATGAGGCGGGCCGGTTTCCACGCAGCGCCGGAGAATCCCCAGGCGATCCCTGCCGTTTTCCCGACGGCGCCAGCCGATTTCCCCGTGGTGTCGGCCATTTGCCAGGTGACATCGGCTGGTTCCCAGTCCACATCAGCCGGTTTCCCGCCGACACCAAACGCCAAACGCCCGCCGGCGCGTCGCGACCTGTTTCCGTTCGCCGCCGCATGACCCGGCGGGCGAGGTTCTTCCCGTTCTTCTGGTTCTTCCGGCCCGCATCTTGACCGCCCCCGCCCCGCGGCGTATCCTACCCACCGCTTCGACCGCGAACGGCATCGAGGAGCTCGAGCTCACGCCGGCGGACCTGGTCCGCAGTCTCGCCGTGCCTTTGCAGCCGACCGACGGGGTGAAGCAGCCGGGCCCTGCGGCGCGGCGGCCCGGCGGGGTCCGGGAAGCGGGCTTTCGCGTGCGGACGGGCGAGAACCGGATGGACGGCGAAGTGCTCGCGAACCTGCATCAGACCCTCACGCCCGCGGAGCCTCCCACCGGCCCGGTCGAGCCGGGCTGGATCGTGGGCACGCTGACGGTCCACCCCAACCTGCGCGCGGACCGGGACGGCGCGCGGCCCACGGCGGACGACGCGGTGCGGCGCGCGGGATTTCTGCTGCCGGAAGACGCGATCGAGTCCGACGCGCCGGAGATCCGGGCGCGGGCTGCCGAGGGGATTCCGGACGGGACACCGCCGCTGGAGGCCGCCCGCCGGGCCGCCGACTGGGTGCACGGCTCGATGAGCTACGAGAGGCGGGCCTGGCGCAAGGCAAGGCGTGCCGAGGAGCCGACGCAATGACAGGCACCGGAGACGAGGCGCACCGAAGCCCGCCGCCGCGAGCGCCCGGCCGAACCTGCTCCGTCCGGGTCATCCTGCTGCTCGGCGCCCTCCTGATTCTCGCCGGCCCGCCCGCTCGAGCGCAGGGGGGCGACCCCATCGCGCTCGCGAAGAAGCTCGGCCACGCCGACGCCAAGGAACGCATCAAGGCCGCGCAGGCGCTCGCGAAGCTCGGGGAAAAGGCTTTGCCTGCCCTGGCCGCGCTCGCCGCGGTCCTGGTCGATCCCGACGCAGGGGTGCGCAAGGCGGCGTGCGTGGCCCTGCGGGCGATCGGCGGACGCGCGGCGGGCCTGGGCCGGACCCTGCTCGACGCGCTCGTCGATCCCGACGCGGGGGTGCGCACGGAGGCCGCGCAGTCCGCCGGGGCAATCGCCGCCAAAGGCGCGAACCTCACCCCGAGCGCGATCGAGGCGCTCGAACGCGCTGGCGACCCGCGCCGGCTCGAGGAAGCGCGCGCGCTGCTCGACTTCCGCGAACGGGCGGTCGGTCTTCTCCCCGCCCGGCTGCGCGACCCGGAGGCCGCCGTGCGCCGCGCCACCGCGCGCGCTCTCGAGTCCCTGGCCGCGTCCGCGCGCCCCGCCGCCTCCGACCTGCGCGATGGGCTACGCGACTCGGACGCCGAGACCCGCTCGACCTGCGCGCGCGCCCTGGCCGCGGTCGGCGGCGGCTCGCCCGAGACCTTCTCGGCGCTCGCCGACGGGCTCGACGACTCGGAGGCCGCGGTCCGGCGCGCGTGCGCCGAGGCCCTCGGCCGATTCGGCGGACCGGCGCGGGAGGCCGTGCCCGCGCTCGCCGACGCCCTCGACGACTCCGACCGCGAGGTCCGCGCGCAGGCGCTATTCGCGCTCTCCCGCATGGGACGCGACGCCGCCCCGGCGGTCCCCGACGTGATGCGCCTGCTCGAGGACCCCGACCCGGCGACCCGCATCCGCGCCGCCGAAACGCTGGGCGCGGCCGGCGGCGGCGCCTCCGCTGTCCTCTCCGTCCTCACCCGCGCCTGCCGGGACCCGCACGAAGGCGTGCGCACGGCCGCCGTCACCGCCCTCGGCGCCGCCGGAGCCAAGACCGCGCTGGTCACCAGCGACGTGCTCGATCTCCTCGAGGACCCCGCCCCCGGGGTGCGCGCCGCTGCGGTCGGCGTACTCGCGCGTTTGGGACCGATCGGCGACCTGACTCTCTCCCGTCTGGTCGACGTCCTGGAGGACGACCCGGACGACGGGGTCTTCACCGAGGCCGCGCGCACCGTGGCCAGGCTGGGCGCGCGCGCAGGCCCGGCGGTCGCGGCCTTGACCCAGGCCGCTCGCTGCGACCGCCCGCGCCGCCGCATCGAGGCCTGCGTCGCGCTCGAAAAGGTCTACCCCGCCCTCACCCCGGTGGTAGTGAAGTCGGTGTGCGAGTGCCTGGAGGCCGAGACCCCCGCCGTGCGCAGCCTCGCCGTCGACGCACTCGGGCGGATGAAGCGCGAGCCTGCGACCGTGGTGCCCGCCCTGGCGAAGCGGCTCGCGGACCGCGACGCAGGAGTGAGGCTGGCCGCGGCGCAGAACCTCGCCCGCTTCGGCCGCGAGGCCTCGGCCGCGCGCGGCGACCTCGAAGACGCCCTCCGCGACGCCGATCCGCGCGTCGCCGCCGCCGCGCGGGACGCCCTCGAGCGCATCGATGGCCGCTGAGCGGTCCAAGGTAGTCACTTCGAAATGGAGTCCGGATTGCGGGTCGTGCTCGCGATCGCACTCGTTATCGTTATCGTCCTCGAGTCTTCGACCCAGGGAGTTGCGCGCGGTTCCGTCGAGAACGAGAGTCGCGGCGGTCGCCGGAATCTCGCGTCCCACCATCCCGCCTGCTACAATCCGCGGGTTCCCTTGACCAGGAGGAGGCCCATGCGTCACGCCCTCGCTGTCCTCGCGTGTCTCGCCTTCGCGGCCCTTGCAGGCGCCCAGGAATCCGAGCTCGCCAAGATCACCGGCGAGACCTGCACCGTGCTCGAGACCACCCATTTCCGGATGGACACCTTCATGGACGCGGCAGGCAACCAGGCCCTCGCCGAGAAGTGCGAGAAGGCGTACGAGATCTTGGGCAAGGTCTTCCCGATCCCCGAGACGGGCTTGTGGAGGTCCCGCTGCCGCGTCTTCGGGTGCCAGTCGGAAGACGCCTGGTTCAAGCTGAACGACACCTTCAAGGGGGACCAGCAGACGAAAGAACTGCGCAAGCGCCTGGCGCACACCCGCCAGCGCGGCAAGTCACCCATCGCCGCGGCGTGCATGGACCACATCCCCTTGGGCCAGAGTGGCTTCGACCAGGCGATCCTCCACAATGTCGGCCACGTCGCGATCTGGGCCGCCATGAAGGAGGCGAAGCCGCCGATGTGGATCGATGAAGGCTTCGCTTCCTGGCTCGAGATGGCCACGACCGGCCATGCCTTCGAATATTGCGTGGGCAAGGGCACCTCGGCCGTCGACCCCAAGAAGGACTGGAAGAACGGCGACCTCTGGATCATCCTGCTGAAAGAGGGCGCACAGTGGAAGAAGGACGTGCCGCTCGACCCGCTGCGCAAGAAGAAGGACTTCAACGACATGTCGCACGAGGAGCGGGCCAAGGCCTGGAGCATCGTCGACTTCCTCATCGCGACCGACGCCGCCAAATTTGCCAAGTTCATCCTGGCCCTGAAGGACAAAGTACAACCCAAGACCGAATCGGGGTCGGCCGAATACGGCCCTGGAGCCGACGAGCAGGCGCTGTGCGAGGCATACGACCCCAAGTGGTCGTTCGCGGCCGTCGAGCGTGAGTGGCGTTCCTGGATCGCCAAGAAGTAGCGCGGACCCAGGACGACGAACGGGGGCGAAGCCCGATGATCTGGGTCTTCCCCTCCGTGGGCACGCCGGAGCAGTGCGTGATCCGCGGTCGCGCCTTCCGGGCCGAACCCGGGCAGGGGTCCTCCGTCCTCTCGCGCAACGTCCGCTCGCTCGCGGGCGCTCAGGAGTGGCCCGGCGCCGCCGGCACGGTCGCGTTCCTGGGCCGAAGCGCAGGCTTCACCGCCGACGACGAGGGTTTCTTCGCGGCCGCGTTCGCCGCCGACGGGGACCCCTTCCCCCTCGGACCGCACGAAGCCCGGGCGACGCTCGCGGAGGTCGCCGCCGACGAGGCGCGCGGCGCGGTTCACGTCACGTCCGCCGACGGGCTCTCGGTGATCAGCGACTTCGACGACACCCTCGCCGAGACCCACGTCACCCAGCGGCGCAGGATGGTGACGACCGCCCTGTTCAAGGACGGCTCGACTCACCCGGCCGTCGCCGGCATGGCCTGCCTCTACCGCGCGATCGCGCGGCGGACCGGTGCCGCCTTCCACTATCTCTCGGGCTCGCCGATCGGGTTCCTCCCCCGCATCCTGCGCTTCCTCGAGGTGCACGCGTGTCCCCCGGGAGCGGTGCGATTGCGCCACTGGCAGACCGAACCGATGGACCCGATCGCGTTCAAGCGCCCGCTCATGGAAGAGATCGCCCAGGCTCTGCCGGGACACGGCCTCGTCCTGTTCGGCGACACGGGGGAAAAGGACCCCGAAGTCTTCGCCGAGGTGCGCGCGACGCACGGCGCACGCGTCCGGCGGACGTTCCTCCGCAACGTCGGCGACGAGCCCGCCGACGCGCCCCGGCTGCGCGAGAGCTTCGTCTTCGAACGCGCCTCCCAGGCCGCCTCGGAGGCGGGGCGGCTCGGCCTGCTCGACCCCGCCGACGTGCTCGAAGTCGCGCGCGCCGAGGCCGGGCTCGAGACGCGGTGAGGCCACACGACAGTGTGCCGAACGCCGGCGCCGGACAGGACCGGGCGCGCCAGGAAGGCGCTCCCGTCCCTGAATCCCGGCTGGCCATGTATCAGGAAGCCGCGTCGGCCGAGACCCGGGCTACTTGCGCCACTCCAGATGGATCGACTCTCCCAAATCGGTGAGTCCCATGCGCGCGTGCAGGTGGAGCGAGCAGAACCGGGCTTCTCCTTCGGCCGGAGGAAGGAGCCGGGGCGGTATGCCGGCGATGACTCCCAGCGGAATGACTACCTCCCCCAGGAGACGCGGTGTGAGCATACCCAGGTCCACCGGCCCGTCGGCCCCGAATCCTTCGGCGACCACACCCGGCGGAGCCGGCTGGACCCGCAGCCCGGTGCAACCGAGGCGCAGCGCGTCGAAGACCAGGAGCAAAGCCGTTCGGCCGCCGCGCGGCCCCTCGCTTTTCCACTTCGACAAGCCTCGAAGGAACCCCGTCGCGTATGTTTCGCGCGTCCATCCACGCCCCAGCACCGGGAGTGCAATCTCGACCGCGTCTTCCGTGGTCACCGATGCGATCGGTCCGCGGTCGGCGGCTCCGTCGGGTGCGGGCGTCGGGAGCTCTGGTCGCCGTTCGGTCCAATCCCATGACTCGGCGGCGAGTCGGGACGCTTCCAGGGTGGCAGGATCCACGTCGTCGAGCCCGGCGGGAAATCGGGCGAGCGGCGTGAAGTGGCACCACGGGTCGTCAACGCAGCGATAGACCTGCATCACCTCGCGTCCGGACTCGCGCGCAGTGCGGACCACGGATTCCGGTTCCGCGGCGAGGTAGGGCCCGTAGGCGCGCACCTCGTCCTTCCCGTCTCTCGCCCAGTACGCGTACTCGTTCATGAGAAGTCCCCCCGGCTCCACTCCAATTCGAGCGTCTCCCCGGATTCGGACATCCCCAGGCGCGCGCGGGTCCGCCATAGGACGCCTGCGATGCCGAAGCTGGACCACGCCTCGACGGGACTCGGGGGGGCGTAGGGAGAAATGCCGGCAGCGCAGGCGACCAGCGCGATCCAGCCGGGCGTGAGGGAGCGCCCGAAGCAGGAGCGCGCGTCGGCCGGCTCCACGCCGAGGGCTTCGGTCCAACCCAGGCGCGTGCCCATCGACCAGCGCAATCCGCGGGCGCCCTGGCGAATCGCCTCGCGGAGGTCCGACTGGAGGCCGGAGCGGAATCGCATGCGGGACGGATCCGCGAGATCGAGCACGGGATCGAATCGCGCGGGCACGACTCCGGGCAAAGCCAGCTCCCTCCCGGTGACGGACCGCAGCCGCTCGGTTGCCGCCACATCGGAATTCGAGGGATGGCTGATCTTCTCCAACTCGAGCGACTCGTGTCGTTTCTCGGCCCGGTGCTGCGCGGAGTAGTGGCGGAGGGAGACCGCAAAGACCCGGTGGTCGTGCTCCCGCGGCTCGTCGGCGCAGCGCAACAACACGACTTTCCGCTGCGTGACCTTTTCGATCCGCTCCGTCGCGTCGTCGAAGGCCGAGAGCACCTCGATCGCATCGGGCGTCACGCGCCAGGGAAGGACGACCAACCGCGCGGCTTCGACGTCGGGCAGGATCCTGCGGCATTCCTCGGCCGGGACATGGACGTACGGCAGATCGACCCGCGCCAGGGACGCGAATCTCTCGCGCGAGCCGTGGCGCGGCGTTGGTTGCGGCGGAGGCTCCTTCAGGAACTCGAAGAACCACGGGATCGCGTCTCTCACGACCTGTCGGATCAACGCGCCCCTCTCGATCTCGACCCACCGCCATCCGAGCCGTCCGTCGAGCAAGCCCTTCCGGACCAACTCCCGCAACCGGGTCCAGGGAAGGCAACGGCCGAGCGCGTGGCTCGATTCCCCGAATCTCGGCACGCGCACGACCTCCGGCGGCGGCAGATACGGGCGCGAGAACAGCGGCAGGAAGTACGGGTCGGGCACGGGCGCCAGCTTGTACAGCATGACGACATGCCGGCCGGCATCGCGGGCGGCGCCCAGCACCTGGTCGGCGGAGCCGGCGCGGATGGGTCCGTGCACCTCCTCCCGGCCGTCTGCGAGGCAGCGGGTTGCGTAGGTGGAAAGGGTCTCGGGCGCGGGCACGTCAGGGTCGCACGAAGTACGCCGCCGCGGGGATCTCCTGCTTGGCCGTGCCCGGGCCCGACCAGAGCACCTGGAGTGCCTCGCCGCCGGTCCCTTCGAAGTGCTCGACGCGGATCGCGTGCTTCCCCTTGCGCAGGCGGACGACGCCGCGCTTTTCGGTCGGCCCATGCGGACCATCGTTGTCGACCACCAGCTCTTCGCCGATCCACAGCCGACTGCCGTCGTCCGAGACGGTGTAGAAGGACCAGGCCCCATCCGCCGGCACCTCGACAAAGCCGCGGAAGCGCAGCGCGAAGAGGTCGACCCCCGCGCCGGGAACCTTGTGCGTGATCGCCCCGGTCCAACCCCGCGCCTCGGGAGTCAGGGGGCTGAAGTCGGGCAGCAACGACCAATTGCCCTTGAAGGCCTCGAAGGCGATCCCCTGGACGAAGTCCCCCTCGAGCGCCGGGCGCGCGCTCACCTCGGTCGGCGTCACCGTGACCCGCAGCGTCTCGGCGCCGCGGCGCAATTCGAGCGGGAGCGGTTCTTCAGGCTTGCGGTCAGCCGCCAGCAGGTAGAAGTCGAGCCCGTGCCGCACCGGAGTTCCCGCCACGCTCGCGACCACGTCGCCCGTCCGGACGTCGGCCGCGTGCGCGGGTCCACCTTCGGGGGCGGCCGTCACCTTCGCCTCGTCTGCGAACGCGTCGAGCGCCATCCCCAACCGCCAGCCGCGCGAGGCCTCTTCGAGCATCATCTCGGCGAACAGACGCCGCACGCGATCGATCGGGATGGCGAGCCCGATCGCTTCGCCGCTCACCTTGGCGCTCACCACGCCAATCAGCTCGGCCTTCTCGTTCAAGAGCGGACCGCCCGAGTTCCCGCCGTTCACCGCAGCCGTGGTCTGGATGTGCCCGGTCTCCGCGTACCCGGCGGCCAGGCGGCTCACGATCCCCGTGGTCACCGTGTGCGAAAGGCCGTTCGGGTTGCCGATCACCACCACCGGATCGCCGACCTGAAGCGAACCGTTGCGCCCCAGCGGCACGGCGGGCAGCGGCCGGTCGGCATCCACCTTGATCACCGCGATGTCCTCCCAGGCGTGGCGGGCCAGGATGCGACAGGGAAGCGACTTGCCGTCCGAGAAGACCGCGGTCAGGCGTCCTTCGCCGACCACGTGGTTGTTGGTGAGGATGTAGCCGGCCGGGTGGATCAACACGCCGCTGCCCGCATAACCCTGGTCCACGCCTTCCGGGCTGCGGGTGATCCCGGCGATGTCGACCGTCGCCGGGTAGCCGAGCTTGATCGCCTCGCGCACCGCGTCGGGCGGCGAAGCCGGCAGCGGCTGGGCGGCGGCTTCCGGCTTCGGCGGCGTCACCGTCTCGTCGGCGAGTCCGGCGACACCGGCCGCGAAAACGGCGAGCGCGACCC
>ORJL010652956.1_pt1 | contig 11034 bp, 6 predicted proteins | sample 1779941 | NCBI WGS metagenome assembly ORJL01 (sample SAMEA104232317, study PRJEB22302) | groundwater metagenome | biome: forest; feature: aquifer; material: groundwater | place: USA | collected 2011-08-07 | depth 5.8 m | reverse complement strand
CACCGGCTTGAATGGACTCAAACGAGGGGCATTGGCATTTGCGGCCAGTCCCCCAATCGCGAAGCTTCCCCCTGTGCCAAAGACTCCGCTTGCCCCCGGTCCGATGGTTGCGACGCTCGGCATCGTCGTCGGAAACAGCCCGGCATCGAATTCAAGCAATCGCTGTGTCGATCCAGTCTCACCCCCATTGTCCGAAACGAAAACATTGCCGCTGCTGTCCAGCGTGACGTATCCAGGATTGCACAGACTATTGGCTAGAGGGGCCAGGTCGCGCCCATTGCATCCGGTTGCGGTTGCAGAGGTCTGACCGAGGATTGCGTCGACCACGGGTCCCGCCTGCGGATCGCGACCGCCTTTGAGGTTGGCGATGCGAAACACGCGGCTGTTCCACTTGTCGGCCACCCAAACGTCATCACCGCCGTTGCCGGCAGCGAAGTCAATCTCGTTGGCCAACGCCGCTGTCACCATCGTGCCGGGGCTTCCGGCGACTTGGTAGCCGCTGAACTCCGCGGTAATGGTAAGGGGAATGGTGCGTGCCGGTACGCACCCGCCGCCCATGCAGTTGGTCAGTGGGCGGTCGAAGATCTGGATCTCCTCTCGCGATCCAAGCCTGTGCATGACCCAGAGCTCCGAGCCAACCACTTGTGGAAAGGCCCAACTATGGGTGAAGGTTGCCGTGTAGAGGTCAACCTCTCCCATCTCGTCATCGGCGGCCATGTGCGAGGTCGCCGTTGCGATATCGAAGTTGTTCCAAATCAGCAGACGGTGCCCATCTGCTGCAATGAGCTGGTTGCCATACGGTGTGACTCCGTCGCCGAAACGCAAATCGTCGGCACCGATGCCGGCGCGGGTCTTGGGAAAGATCTGTTGCGCAGATGCGTCCTGAGCCGTCTGGCTGGCCGATAGGGTGTCGCGATGATAGCGGAACAGCTGGCCAGTATTCCCTGCCCACTGATTGAGTGCCCAGAGGTCACCGGAGGCATCGACAGCGCTGCCCGTATTGTTCCCGACGCGAGTCGTCGACAGCTTGATCAACGACGGGTCGTCCAAGTCGAAGCGATCGATGAAGAAGCAGCTATTGCTTACCCACAGGGCATGCGACAACGAGTCGATGTAGACCTCGCGTGGCAAAGCTATGAAGTCCTCTAGGTTGCAGGTGAAGGACACCGGCAAGGCGCGCGCGGCGCTCATGCCGGTGTAGAAGCCCAACGCCGGGTCTGGCACGTACTCCAGGACGCGGGAGGAGTTAGTTCCCGGGCTGGCATCGGTTACGTAGATGCGGCCAGTTACCTGATCGAAGGTGACATCGTTCGGTCTGGTGAGCTGACTCAAGCCGCGACTCACGTCACCCGGTATGTTTGCCTCGCAACTTGGCTGGCCCAGCACGACGTCGGCGGTGTCTTGGATCACGCCATCCACTCGCGGAAACCGCAACACCCGTGCATTACCCGGATCGGTTGCCCACAGGTTACCTGCATCGTCAAGAGCAACCGCCCCGAAGCCCTCGAGACACAGGGACCGGCAGCCGTTGCCGCCACTGAGACCAAGGCCACGGTTGCATAAGTTCCCGGAGAAATCCGCCTGACCCCAGACCTGGTCAGCGATGGAGTCGGTCGCGAATGGGTCGTCGAATACGACGATACGGTTATTGTGCCCGTCGGGCACATACAGTCTCCCGATTCCGTCGACCTCGATCGCTGACGTGAACACGGTCTCACCAAGACTTATCTGCAAGGGCGGAATCAGGCATAGGCTGCTCGCCGATGCCGGAACGCGCGCCGGATGGACCTGGCCAGTGCCGTCACCATTGCATCCCGAAGCGTCAACCAAGCTGGGCTGGCCCAATACCCTCACCGCTTGCACGTTTGGGTCCGGTACGCAGATAGCGTCGTCCGGGCAATCGGCGTCGGTGCTGCAGTTGCGGTCCTCGGCAACCGCCTGAAGCGCCGCTGCGCTCATCAGGCCTACGCTTCCTTCGCCGACAAAAAGCCAAGCGGTACGCGGAAAGATCCGAAATCTCACGTAGCGCGCCGTCGTCGTGGGAAAGGTGACCGACGTATTGTACAAACGATTTGGGTCCTGGGTGTCGCTCACCTCGACGTTGTCGGCGCCGCCGTCGGGAGCACCGTTGAAACCGGTCGGAGTGTCAGCCGTGAACACTTCGATACGAGCGGCCGTGTAGCTCGGGGTCGACGCGCCACTGTTGAGCGTGGCCGTGTTGAATGGCTGCGCGCTGCCAAGATCAACCGTGATGTCGACGAACGCCGTAACCGACCAGAAGCCAAACGAATCACCGCTTTGCACGGTCGTTGCGTTCTGCCCATCTGTGAACTCGCCACCCTCGTCGGGGTAGCCTGACGAAGGTTGCGAAGACATTGTGTAAGTGCGACCGACGGCCAAATTCGTGCCTACAGCGACGCCACATTGGCCGATGTGATCGAAGCCAATAACCCGGTTGTTGTTGCTGTCGGCGACATAGACTCTGGTCGCTGTTCCCGATCCCGAAGCATCGAGTGCAATTCCTCCCGGCCACTGCATCACCGAAGCCGTAGTCTTTGCGAAAGCATTTTGGCCGAAATCCGGTTGTCCTAGGACCAGGTCCGCCCACAGATCTCCACCGCTGCCGCGATGTGGGGAGGCTGCAAGCTGCGCGCTCACACAGTCGGAGATCAGGTCGGGACCTGACGCCATGTCGGCCACCACTCGGTAGTAGTAGGTGGTGCCGGCTATCAGCCCCGAAGGCGCAACAAAGCGCAGCCGATCATCTACCGGCCGACCCGTGTCACCAAAGGCATTCACGGCGCTGGAGACGGCGTACGTCGTCACGCTGCTGAACGAGTCCGACGTTGCACGTTGAATCAAGTACTGCGTCGCCCCGGGCTGTGGCGCCCAGGTCAAAGCGACCTCGATCGTGGTCGAATCAACCTGGCGTGCCGAAAACGCCCCGGTCCCACAGTCCGCCGTAGCGGGCCCACCCTTGCTGAGTGCGAGACAAGCCAGTCCTAGCGCAGCAAATCTCCTGAGAATGTCCCCATGCATGGCCCGACCCCCCTCTCTAGGCACATCTGAACCATATATCCGGCTATCCGCTCTACACGCAACGGCTGGTTTGCTGCGCTGCCGCAGTCGACAGGGAAGAACGTCTAGGTTGGAGACACTCCCGGCTACTCCGACTGCCCTAGGTTGGGATGCTCTGGTGGGAATTGACTGGCGGCGTAGTTTCAAATACGCGTTCCAACCGACGATGATCAAGAATCTGGTCTCCTGTCTGATCGCGATCAGCGCCTTCGCCGGCACGGCCATCGCCGCTCAATGTCTCGGAGATTCGAACGGTGACGGAAGCGTTTCGCTGGGCGAAGTCACGAACTGCGTCGGCAGCTACCTCGGCAGCTGCACCGCGGCCGCTCCATTCTGTTCCCGCTTCGAAGACAATCGCGATGGTACCATCACCGATCATCGAACCGAGCTGATCTGGGAAAAGAAGATAGGACTCGATGGTGCGAGCGACTTCACCAGTCTACACGACGCTGAGAACGACTACCGCTGGGCAAACGCATGCTCTCTCAACACCAGCAAGCTCTGTCAGCCCTCCGCCGCTGCTTCCGCAGCCTGCACTGCCGGAGTGGAAGGCGCGACGTCGCTGTGCGGACAATGCGGCCCCGGTGAGGGAACCTGCGATTACTACCCGTTCGTGACCATTTGGGAGTGGGTTGTTGCGCTGAATGCTTCGAACTTCGCGGGGCACAGCGATTGGCGAATTCCCACCTTCAAGGAGCTCAAGCAAATCCTGGATACGACGGATGCGACACCTCCGCTCACGAATGTTGCCTTCGATGGATCTCAGTGCGGGCCATCGTGTTCAGACATCACTCAGCCCTCTTGCAGCTGCACCCGTGCCGACTACTACTGGTCCGCGTCGATGGCGACGCCGAGCTTGACGGATGTTTATCTGGTCAATTTCTTCAACGGCGCCGTGACCTCCGGCGTGGGGTTCACTGACTACGTTCGAGCAATCCGCACGCCCTGACGTCGTTCGGCGGCCATAAGTCCGTACACGTACCCAGCGAAGCGGTACACGTACTCGTGCTCGACGACCAGCTAAGCGCGAGAGGATGAAGGCGTGCACGGGTACGGGTACGAGTACGGGGATGGCGAACGCGGTACCATTCCGCGCGATTTGGATACCGGGGTTCGCTTCGAGTGGCAAACCGACGCTGGTCCCGAAGCGGTGCCGTTCTACGATGTCGGCGGCTGAAGAGGGTATCTGGTTCCTGGTTCCTGGTATCTGGTCTGATCTCTAGCAAACCGAGGACGGTCTCTGGTTCCTGGTCGGACTTCCTGACCAGATACCAGATACTAGATACCAGGAACCAGATACCCTCCTCGTCCGTTGCGGTAGCCTCCACGAATTGACACAAGAACGCGGTGTCGACACCGAGCTCGCGTCCGAGCCCTGAGATCTTGCTGGCGCTGCCGCCGTGGCGCGCCATCTTGCGGCTGGCGGCGCCGACGACGTTCGTCATGTCCATGGCCGCGACGTCGAACGTTCTTTACACCTACTACGTCAGCCGTCTGGGCGCCGAAGCGATTGCGGTGGTCTCGCTCGTCTTCCCGGTGGTTCTGCTGGCGATCACGGCCATGGGTGGAGGCATTGGCGCCGGTGCCTCCTCGGCGGTGGCGCGCGCGCTCGGGGCCGGCGACCGCGAGCAGGCGGCGTGGGTGGCCGAGCACGCGCTGTTGCTCGCCGCCGCCATCGGCATCGGCTTCGCCCTCGCGGTCCAGGTCGGGGCGCATGGCTTGTTCGCCTTGATGGGCGGCCGTGGCGCGGTTCTCGAGCGCGCCACCCAGTTTGCAAAGATCCTGTTCGGCGGCGCCATCATCCAGTTCACCGGCGCCATGTTCGACAGCATCCTGCGCGCCGAGGGCAACGTGCGCATCGCCTCCATCTGGTCGGCAGTGGCGATCGGCTTGCAGATCGTTCTCACTCCGTTCTTCATGTTCATCGTCGGCTTGGAGCTGCCCGGAGCCGCGGTGGCGATGCTGGTCAGTCAGGCTCTCGCCACCATCCCGCGCGCCTACTGGGTGCTGGGCGGCAAGGGGACGGTCCATCCGCGTCTGCGCATCAGTCGCCTATCGCTAGCTCCGCTCAAGGACATCCTGCGCGTCGGCATCCCGGCCTCGTTGGCGACGGTGATCACCTACACGGGCACGATGGTGTTGACCGGAGTCGTGGCGCGTTTCGGCGACGCCCACCTGGCGGCCTATGGGCTGGGGACGCGGCTGGACTTCCTACTGCTCAGCTTCGTCTTCGGTGTCGGTGCCTCGGTGTTGACCCTGGTTGGAATGACCACCGGTGCCGGGCGACCGCAGCGCGCCTCGCTCTATGTAAACGCCGCGATCGCGATGGTGATGATCATGCTCGCGCCGCCGGCGCTGGTGCTCGCCTGGAAGCCGGCCCTGTGGCTGCACATCTTCACTCAGGAGCCCGATATCGAAGCGGTCGGCTCGATGTACTTCCGCATCATCGGACCGTCGTATCCCTTTCTCGGCGTGGCGATGGTGGTGTCGTTCGCCTTCCAAGGCCTCGGGCGCGCGACCGCACCCCTGGCCTGGGTGATCTTGCGGGTCGTCGGCGTCCTCGGCGCGGCGATCGTCTGCACCCGATGGCTGGGCATGGACGAGCACGCCGTCTTCGCCGCCGTGGCGATTGGCAACGTCCTCTCGGCAGGGGTGATGACAGCGATGTTCCGACGTCTCTCACCAAAAGCAACGGTATCTAGTATCTAGTATCTGGTATCTGGCAGGACGGTATCTGGTATCTGGTTTGAATTCAGACCAGATACCAGGAACCAGATACCAGATACCGCCGTCCGTTGGTCTGACTCAGACCAGATACCAGGAACCAGATACTAGATACCGACCTGCGTTGGTCTGACTTAGCGCAACTCGAAATCCACCTTCTCGATCGTGCCTGCAAACGGGAAGGGGGCGCGCAGGTAGTAGTAGTAGCCGGGCGACACCGGCAGGCCGTTGTCGCGGCCGATGTCCATGCCGGCGAAGCCGGAGTAGCGCAGCGGCACGGTGTGCTCGAACTTGAGCTCGGCCGTCGACTTCCCATTCACGAGCAAGCGGCCGCTGCCGCCGGTGCCCAGCTCTCCTGGGTGGTCGGGGGTGAACTCGTAGCGCAGGTTCACTTTCCCCGACGGCAGCGCCTCGGACGACTCGAGGTGGTCGAGCTTCAAGCCGAGCAGGCTGTAGGTGAAGCGCGGCCGGCCCGCTTGTACGTACAGCGAGAAGCCACCGAGAAAACTGCCGTTGGCGACGATCACGCCGTCGCGGCCGAGGCAATACGAGGCGAGACAGAGCGTGTCGGGAACGTCGATGTCGGCACTGATCGCAAACGGCCGGTTGTAGATGTCGGGGATCATCCCCGGCATCACGTTCTGCATGCCCGGATAGAAGGAGAACGTCGTGCGCTCGGAGGCGGGCGCCTTGATGCCCCAGAACATGGCGATGCTTCCGAGCAAGGGCAGGACCTCGTAGCGCTCGGCCTCCGACCAGAACAGCGCCCGCATCTCCTCGACGCGGGCGGGCTGCTGGGCAGCAAGATCGTCGGCTTGCGAGTAGTCGGCGTCGAGGTTGTACAGCTCGCATGGGTCCTTGTCCGGGTCCCACGCGCCGGGTGCAAACTTGGCGCGGATCTCGAGGTCGATCTTCCACGGGACACGCGGTATCCGGCAGCTCAGGAACCAGCCGTCGCGGTACATACCGCGGTTGCCGAGCATCTCGAAGTACTGCTGGCGGTGCCGCGCCGGGGCGGCAGGATCGGCAAACGTGAAGGCGAAGCTGGTGCCGTGCATCGGCATCTGTGCGATGCCGTTGACGCTGACCGGGGCGCGGATGCCGCTGGCTTCGAGGATCGTCGGGGTCACGTCGGTGACATGGGTGAACTGGCGGCGCAGGCCGCCCTTGTCGGCGATGCGCTTTGGCCACGAGATCACCATAGGGCTGCGGATTCCTCCGAGGTGCGACGCCACCTGCTTGCCCCACTGGAACGGAGCATTGCCGGCCCAGGCCCAAGCCGCCGAGTAGTGGGGTAGGGTGCGGTTCTCGCCCCAGACCTCGAGCCCGCCGTAGGCGTTGATGGCCTGGATCTGCTGCTCGGCGGTGAGCGGGACGCCGGTGAGCGCGGTGATCTCGTTGAAGGAGCCGGTGACGGTGCCTTCCATGCTCGCACCGTTGTCACCGAAGATGTAGATGATCAGCGTATCGTCTCGGATGCCGAGAGCCTCGAGGGCATCGATGACACGGCCAACCTGGTAGTCGGTGTTCTCCTGAAATCCCGCGTAGACCTCCATCTGGCGCGCAAACAGGGCGCGCTGATCGGCGGGGAAGGAGTCCCATGCGGGTAAGGCGTCGGGTCGCGGCGTGAGCTTGGCGTTCGCCGGGATCACGCCGAGCTTCTTCTGGCGCGCGAAGGTCTCCTCGCGCAGGCGGTCCCAGCCCTGATCGAACTTGCCTTTGTAGCGCTCGCTCCACGCCTTGGGGACATGATGCGGCGCATGCGTGGCGCCGGTGGCGAAGTACAGGAAGAAGGGACGCTCCGGCGTCTGCGACTTCTGCGCGCGCATCCAGCCGATGGCGCGTTCCGTCATGTCGTCGGGGAAGTAGTACCCCTTCGCGGTGGGGACGCCGACGACGGAGTTGTTCTCGACGAGGAGCGGGTCGTACTGGCTGGTCTCGCCGCCGAGGAAACCCCAGAAGTAATCGAAGCCGAGCCCGTTGGGCCAGCGATCGAAGGGACCGGACGGTCCTTGCTGATCGTCGGGGGTGAGATGCCACTTCCCAAAGGCGGCCGTGGAGTAGCCATTCTGCCGGAGGATCTCGGGCAAAGACGTGGCGGCCTTCGGCCACATGGCGTCATAGCCCGGCCAGCCGTTATGCGCTTCGGAGATCGATCCGAAATGCATGGCGTGGTGGTTGCGTCCCGAAAGCAGCGCGGCGCGCGTCGGCGAGCACAGGGCGACGACGTGGAAGGCGTTGTAGCGCAGACCGTCGCGGGCGACCCGATCGAGGGTCGGTGTGTTCACCGGGCCGCCGAACGTCGACGGGTTGCCGAAGCCGGCGTCGTCGATGAGGACGAGAAGGATGTTAGGCGCCGCGGCTGGTGCTTGAGCTGGCTGAACGTAGTCCGGCTTCGAGCCGGCGAGGGTACGCGCGGCGACTCCGGTGAAAGCAGCATCCGGTCGCGGCAGGACCTCCTGCGCCGTCGCGGCGGAGGCGAGCCCCGCCGCGAGCACAAGAATCCCAAAGGTTCGCCGAGGCTGTAGGGTCTTCGAGCCGGTGTCTGGATGGTTGAAGTGCCGCATCGGTCCTCCCAGGTTGGGCCTACCAGCAGGCGCGATCGTTCAACGGAAACGATCGCCGCATGCCACGCCGGTCGTTTCCGGTCAATGTGGGGATAACTGGTGCCTGACGGTATCTAGTATCTGGTATCTGGTATCTGGTTTGAGTTCAGACCAGATACCAGGAACCAGATACCAGATACTGCCTTCAGGATACTGCCTTCAGGATACTACCTTCAGGATACTGCCTTCAGGAAGTCGAGGAGGATGCGGTTCACTTCGTCGGGCTTCTCCTGATGCACGAAGTGGCCGGCACCGGGGATGATGTGTTTGTGCAGGCCGGCGGGGAAGAAGGCTTCCATGCCCTCGGTCAGGTATGCACCCATGCAGCCATCCTGAGCGCCGTGAAAGAACAGGGTCGGCACCGGCACAGGTGACATCCCGAGCATCCCCTGCAACTCGTCGAGGGCCGGGTCCTGCAGCGCCGGATTCAGTGTGCAACGGTAGTAGCCGAGAGCGGCCTGGAAGACGCCGGGGGTGCGAAAGGTGGCTTTGAGCGCCTCCATCTCTTCTGGCGGGTAGCTCCAGCCCGGCGACCAGTCCTGCCACAAACGTTCGATGAACCGGAAATCATCGGCCGGCACCGCGGCCTCGGCAAACGGGGTCTGGAAAAAGAACATGTACCACGAGCGCCGCAGCTGATCGTAGTCGCCGAGAAACGCGCTCAAGACGGCGGGCCCGTGCGGCACCCCCGCGGTCACCAGCTTCTTCACCTTGTGCGGCGCGATGATGGCAGCGCCGTAGGCTGCCACGGCGCCCCAGTCGTGGCCGAAGACGTGAGCGGAGTCGTACCCGAGGGCGCCGATCAGCTCCACCGCATCCTGGGCGAGGACCGCGCTCTGATATCTGCTGTCCGCCGCAGCTTCGCTTGGAGCGTAGCCGCGCATATAGGGCGCGACAGCGCGAAAGCCGGCGGCGGCGAGCGCCGGCAGCTGATGGCGAAACGAACGCGCGTGGTCGGGAAAGCCGTGCAGACAGAGGACGAGGGGACCGTCGCCGGCTTCGATGGTTGCGAAGCGCACGCCGTTGGCAGTCACCGATCCGACCGTGAATTCATTCATGGGGGCACCTCTTCGAGGGTTCAAGGGTTCAAGGGGTCAGGGGTTCATGCACAGGTCCTGGAACCCTAGAACCCTTGGACTCTTGGACTCTTGGACCCTTGGACCCTCTCAGATCCCCAGCACGTCGGCCATTGAGTATCGTCCGCTCGGCTTGTCGACGACCCAGAGCGCGGCGCGCATGGCGCCGCTGGCCAGGCAGTCGCGGCTTTGGGCGCGGTGGGTGAGCTCGATGCGCTCGCCGGTGCCGGCGAAGATGACGGTGTGGTCGCCGACGACGTCGCCGCCGCGCAGGGCCAGGATGCCGATCTCCTTCTTCTGGCGCTTGCCGATCACCCCCTGGCGGCCGTAGACGGCGTCGGCATTGAAGTCGCGGCCGGTGGCTTCGGCCAGGGCGCGACCGAGTTGGACCGCGGTCCCGCTCGGCGCATCGATCTTCATCTTGTGGTGCATCTCGACGATCTCCGGATCGAAGCCGTCGCCCAACGCCCGCGCCGCGGCGCACATGAGCTTCTGCAAGACGGTTATTCCGACGCTCATGTTGGAGGCGATCACCGAGCGTGTCTGCACCGCCAGGGCGTCGAGCTCGGCAAGCTGCGGCGCATTGTAGCCGGTGGAGCCGATCACGATCGCGCTCTTCTTGGCGACGGCGCTGCGCAGATGCTCGATCGCGACCTCGGCGTTGGTGAAGTCGAGGGTGACATTGTCGGGCGCGGCCCCCGCCGCGTAATCATCGCCGATCGTCACGCCGAGGCTGCCGGCGCCGGCGACAGTGCCGGCGTCCTGGCCGAGGGTCGGGTTGCCGGCGGCTTCAATGGCGGCGGCCAGGCGCGCGCCTGGCGTTTGCGAGATGAGGTTGATCAGCGCCCGGCCCATGCGGCCGGCGGCGCCACAGACGATGATGGGTGTTGGCATGGTTGGACTTCGGGCCTCCGTGGGACAGGGGGTTAGGGGGTTAGGGGGTTAGGGAAGCCCCCTAGCCGCGTAACCCCTAACCCCGTAACCCCCTAGACAATCGATCCCAGCTTCCATTCCCGCATTACCGCGCGCAGCTGCTCGCGGCCGGCGGCGGTCATCGACAGCAGCGGCAGGCGCAGCTCGTCGCGGCAGTATCCCATCATTGCCAGGGCGGCTTTGATCGGGATCGGATTGGTTTCCAAGAACAGGGCGCGGATCAGCGGCAGCATGCGGAAGTGCAGGGCGCGCGCCGCCGCGAAGTCGCCGCGCGCGCACGCGGCGGTTACTTCAGAGCTCTGTTTCGGCAAGATGTTGGAAACCACCGAGATGACGCCGCGTCCGCCCGCCGCCATGACCGGCAGGGTCAGCGAGTCGTCGCCGCTGTAGATCTCGAGGCGATCGCCGCAGCGGCGTGCGACCTCCTGCACCTCGTCGAGTGAGCCGGTGGCTTCCTTCAGCCCGACGATATGCTCGATCTCGGCCAGGCGCGCGATGGTCGTCGCCTCGATCTTCGAGCCGGTGCGCCCGGGGATGTTGTAGACGATGAGCGGGAACTGGGTCTGCTCGGCGATCGCTTTGTAGTGCTGAAAGATCCCTTCCTGGGTCGGCTTGTT
>ORJL011772348.1_pt1 | contig 11036 bp, 13 predicted proteins | sample 1779941 | NCBI WGS metagenome assembly ORJL01 (sample SAMEA104232317, study PRJEB22302) | groundwater metagenome | biome: forest; feature: aquifer; material: groundwater | place: USA | collected 2011-08-07 | depth 5.8 m | reverse complement strand
TTCTTATTCAGCAATCTATGCTAGATAAAGGCACCTGCCTCCGATATTACAAACGGAAAGAAATTCAAGAAGCGATGGTAGAGCATGCCCTCAATAAAGAGGTAGGATTACGTTATGGAGAAAGTTTCGGCAAGCGCCCGGATATCTTAATGTACCCCCAGGAAATCTTAGAATTAGCCAAACGGGGCGCTACATCATTTCATAGCAGCGAAGAGATCTGGTCTAATCCCAAAGAGTTAAACAGCGAGCTAACCAGAAAGGAATTAGACGAACTAAGGATAGGCTGGGACTTAGTTTTAGATATAGACTGCAAATTTATTGATTATAGCAAAATTTGCGCGCATTTGGTAGTCCAATTCTTAAAATATTGCGAAGTAAAAAATATTTCCTGCAAATTTAGTGGAAATAAAGGTTTTCATTTGGGTGTACCCTTTGAAGCTTTTCCAAAAGAGATTAATAATCTAGAAACCAAAAATCTTTTTCCCGAAGCGCCTAAGAAAATCGCTTTTTATCTTAAAGAGAATATCAAAGAGCAATTAGCCCAGAGAATCATGGACTTTGAAGGAAATGATTTTTCTAAAATTATGGAAAAGACCGCTGCCAAGAACGAAGAGATTATTTATTATCAAAAAGATCAATGGGGAACTTTAATTCCTTGCCTTAATGTCGAACCGTTCTTAGAGATAGATACCATCTTAATCGCCTCTCGCCATTTGTACCGCATGCCCTATAGCTTGCATGAAAAGTCCGGGTTAGTCAGTCTTCCTATTGATCCAGAGAAAGTATTAGAGTTCGAGAAGAATAGCGCTCATCCAGATTTAATAAATATCTCTGTATTTAAATTCTTGGATCGGAAGAATATTAAAGAGACCGGCCGACGTTTATTGCTCAATGCCTGGGATTTTGAAGTTAAGACCGAAGAAAAAAGGGAAGCTATTAATTCTTCCACTTTCGAAGAGGTAAAAATAGAAAGCCCCATCAAAGAAGACTTTTTTCCTCCCTGCCTCAAACAAATTCTCGCTAAGGGCCTGATTGACGGCAGAAAAAGAGCCGTCTTCATCTTGATGAATTTTCTAGGGAAAATTGGTTGGGAAAAAAAAGAGATTGAGAATTATATTATGCTCTGGAATAAAGATAAAAATAAAAGTCCTCTGCCAGAAAATTATATTCGAGGACAGATCAGGTATTTCACTCCCGGCGAAAAGCTTCCTCCCAACTGCGATAATGAAGCTTATTACAAGAATCTGAGCGTCTGCCATCCGGATACACTTTGCGGACGATTAAAAAATCCGGTGAATTATACTATTATGAGATGGAAAAGATGGTTAAGAGATAATGAAGAGAATAAGAAAGATAAAGAGAATAGGGAAAATCAAGAGAATAAGAGAGATAAACAAAAAATAAAAGATGAAAAGAATAAAAACGGTAAAGAAAAGAAAGAAGAATAAATTATTCAATCAAATTTAATTACCAAATCTTTTGGCTACCTCTGCAAATCCAAATAAGCTTAACCCTGCCCGTTGAATTAAATCCATGGTGTTCTTCACCTTCGGCTTGAGAATAAAATAATCCTGTCTCGGAATAATACCATCAACAACACTATCTTGGAATCGTTTTAGATGAGGAACTGCTTCCTGACTTCTCCCCAAACTAAACAAGCATTCCGCCACATATAAAGAACTGATCCCGATATCTTTTTGAGATCCGATCAATCCTGCGTAATCTAACGCGGAGAATTGATCATCTAATGCTTTCTGCACCTCCCCAGACTCAAAAGAGATCAGTCCTAACCTCTGTCTAGCCTTATAAAGTGTATTCATAGAGTTAGGCTGCTGGGATTTAGTAGATAATTCCATCACTTTCTCCTCAGATTCAATTGCTAAACGAAGAGGGCTTACCTCTTTATTTTTCCTATACAAATCAAAAGCTGCCTCGCCCTGATGCTGATAGGCTTGCACTAAACGATCCATTGCCTCCAAAGCAGAAGAGCTGCGCAAAGATCTTTGTAAATCATCATTCTCTTTCGGAAGATCTAGGTTTAATAGCTCTTCGCAAATACTAATCGCCCTTCGATAACAAGCTAAAGCAGTTTCGTAATTGCCTTCCGCCTGGAAGATTAATCCTCTTTGGTCCACCGCCTGGGCATGGATTAAAGTCCCATTATCAATAAAAGTCAGTGCTTCATCCAGACTAGCATGAGCCTGTGAAAAATCTTTAAATCCCATCCGGTGAACGTCGGCTAGATTAATTCTGGCCAGAGCTCTCTGGTTTGGGTCGGTAGTAATTGCTAAAGCCAGCTGATAATCATTTACAGAACCATCATAATTTCCCAGCGTTCTTCTGGCGATTCCTCTGCGATTATATAATTCTGCAATTAGACTCTCTTCAATTTTGGGAGCTTCAACTGTATTATAATCTTCCAGAACAACAGTAAAATGCTTTTCTTGTTCTGCCCAGGGCATTCTTTTCCCCTGTTCTAATAATTCTTCGATAGTTGTTGACATAAAATGATTAAATCAAAAAATCATTTATAAAGATTATCCAACTAAATTAATCGATAATTAAGAGGAAGAGATTTAAATAATCAGATAAAGTAAATTTTAAGGTTAGCCTTTCCTGAACAAGTAGAAATTATGATTACCCGCGGTTTTGGATATAAGACTTATTATTCCAGAACTGATAGAGAGATAGATTTCCTGGATTTACATCTACATTTAGGGCGGATGGAGATTGAATCTAACCGATACGACTTAACCAGAAATGAGGATGATCTCAATCAAATTAAGATGGACCTAAAGTTAATGGCAGAACTAGCCCAAAGCAAAGAAAGAAAAACTTATCACTCTACAGCTGAACTCTATACAGAAGTTGATAAACTAAAAAAAATAGAAGATAACAAAGATAAGTCTGAAATTACAGGCCTCGCCACCTTTTTAAAGTAGGCACCAATTTTTGGGCATGGGCATAAGCTTCCTCTTTGCTAACTTTCAAACGTGCATAAATAAATCCAGCAGTTTTTTTAGTCATTTGGTCTTGAGTCAAGTTCTGAATAAATTCTCCCCGTTGATAGCAGTAATTGCAATAATCCTTGCTTTTCGCCCTATCCATCTCTGTACCATAACCATCGGGATTAGAAATCAATGATCCGCAGCTTTGGCAGGATATTTCTTTAACTAAGGGTTTGGCATTAAATTTTAATTCTGGAAATCCCATTTTTATTCACCTCTATTTTTAAATTAATTATTAATTCTAAGAGCAGACTATTTATCTTAAGCTTATAAAGGTTTGGGGAGTGGAGAAGATAAGTGTTAAGTTCGGAATTAACCCCAACCCGAGCTAAAAGAAAAACTGAAATGCGCCCTAATTAAAACCCAAACGAAACCTTTATAAAACACCCACTTATTTTAGAAGATAATCAGTCCGAGTTCACGCGCTTTATAGGACTAAACGAGTCTAAAACAGTGAATTCTTAGGGCTATCGTATAAAACTTAAAAAACAATTTCAAAAATGGCCGAAACCCAACCCAGACCAGCAGATTTCAAGCATATTGTTAGAATCACCAATGTGGATATTCCCGGAGAGAAACAGATCCGTTTCGCTCTAACTTATATTAAAGGTATCGGCATCAATCTTGCTGACGCCATCTGCAATCTGGCTCATATTGACCGTCTTACTCCAGCCGGTATGCTTAAAGAAGCAGAAATTGTTAAACTCAACCAAATTACAGCTAATCCTTTGGCTAACGGTATTCCTAACTGGATGGCTAATCGCAGAAGGGATTATGATACTGGCGAGGATAAACATCTTCTTACTGGAAATTTAAATTTTGCTCAGGATAATGATCTTAAACGCTTGAAGAAAATCAAGACCTTAATCGGGGTTAGACATATCCGTGGCTTACCTGTACGGGGCCAGCGCACCAGGTCTAATTTCAGGAAGAGTAAAGGTAAAGTGGTTGGAGTCAAGAAAAAAGCAGCCACTCCAGGAGCAGCTCCAGCTAAAGGCGAAGCTAAAGGCGGAAAAAGAGATAAAGGTAAAAAGTAAATTAAATTTAACCGAGATCAACAAAAATGGGAGACACCAAAAAACCAAAAAAGAAGTATGCAACTCCGATGCATCCTTGGATCAGAAAGGACATTGAACAGGGTAAAATCCTAAAGAAAGAGTATGGTTTAACCAATCGTAAAGAAATTCTTAGAACTGCCTCTTTCTTAAAAAAGTATAAAGATATCGCTAAAAAATTAATTGCTGATAAAACCGCTCAAGCTCAAGTAGAAAAGAAACAGATGCTGGATAAGCTCGCCCGCCTGGGATTAATTCCTCAAAACGCAGATTCCGATCAGGTCTTAAGTTTAGAATTAAAAGATATCTTTAACCGCAGATTACAGAGTATTGTTTATAGGAAAGGCCTGGCTAGAAGCATGAAACAAGCTCGGCAATTTATTACTCATCGGCATATTGCCATTGGCGATAAAGAAATTACTGCTCCCTCTTATTTAATGACTACAGAAGAAGAGAATAAGTTAGGATTTAAATTAAAATCAACCCTAGCTAAAGAAGATCATCCGGAAAGGATCATTCTCCAAAAGAAAGCAGTTAAAGTTCGAGTAGAAGTGAAAAAATTTGGTGATAGAAGAGACCAGAAAAAGAAATACAGAAAAGAAGGAAATTATCAATCTAAGGGTAAACCTAAAAATGAAGCTGAAAAACCAGCTAAGAAAGAAAAAAAGTAAACCCAAAAAATTAAAAAATAAACTAAGATCAAACTGATTAAAAATGAAAGACGATAAAGAAATGGTTGTCCAGGAAAGAAGAGCTCCCCTACCTACCTTCCAGAAAATCCGCTGGGGCATAGCTCATATCTATTCCAGCTATAATAATACCATTATTACTGTTACTGATATTACCGGTACTGAAACTATCGCCAGAAGTAGCGGCGGCCAAATGGTAAAAGCAGACCGATTAGAAAGTTCACCTACTGCCGCCATGGGCGCAGCTAAAAAAGTTGGCGAAATAGCCTTAGAGAAAGGCATTAACGGTTTGTATATTAGAGTCAGAGGAAAAGGCGGCCATAACGGACCGATGAATACCGGGCCGGGAGCACAAGCTGCCATTCGCGCTTTATCCAGGATGGGACTACGTATCGGGAAAATCGAAGAAGTCACCCCTGAACCTCATAACGGCTGTAGAATGAGGGGCGGCAGAAGAGGCCGAAGAGTATAAATATTTAAAAAAAAGCAAATTGCTAAAAAATTCCAAAATGATCAAAATAGAAAAAATCAAAGAAGAGAAGAAAAAGAATAAAGTTACTTTATTATTCAAAGGTATTGATGAAACTCTAGCGAATACCATCAGAAGAACAATTATTGAAGAAGTGCCCACTCTAGCGGTGGAAGATTTAGAGATCAAAGATAATAATTCTGCTTTATATGATGAGATGTTAGGATTAAGATTAGGTTTGATTCCTATAAAAACCGACTTAAAAAGTTATCAGCTAAAAAGTAAATGTAAATGCGCAGGAGCTGGCTGCGCTCAGTGCGAACTAAAAATGACTCTTAAAGTGGGAAAGAAAGGTTACGTTTACGCTGAAGATGCAGTAAGTTCAGATTCTAGCTGTGTTTTTGCTTACCCTAAAATGCCCATCACTAAATTATTAGCTAAACAAAAAGTTGATTTACAGATGACTGCAATCTTAGGAAAAGGGAAAGATCATGCTAAATGGATTCCCGGGTTAGCCATCTTTAAACCAGAACCGGAAATTAAGATAGGTAATGTTAAAGATGCTCAAGGAATAGCCAATTCCTGTCCTCAAAAAATCTTCAATCTTAAAGGAGATAAATTAACTGTAAATAAAGATACTCTATACGACTGTCATTTCTGCCAGAAATGTGTAGAATTAGACAAGAACATAAGTTTTGAAGAGACTGGCAATTTAATCTTCAGCCTGGAAAGCTGGGGACATCTATCCAATAAAGAGATCTTATTGCAGAGCGCAAAGATTCTCAATGAAAAGATTGAGGAATTAGAACAATTGATTTAAGATAAAACCAATAAATTTAAAATAATAAACCCTAAAAAATGACCAAAAAAACCGGCCCTAGCAATTATCAACTGCAATTATTACTAGAAGAACTAGAGCCTAAAACCGTAGAAAGCCCTTTCTGGAGAAGGATCGTCAAAGATCTAGAGAAACCCAGCAGACAGAGAAGGGTAGTTAACTTATACAAGATCAATCAATATGCTCAAGATGGAGAGATGGTAGTTGTACCTGGAAAGGTTTTAAGCGTAGGCGAACTAACCAAAAAAGTAGACGTAGCCGCAATGAACTTTTCTGCTGATGCTAAAAAGAAAATTGAGGATGCTAAAGGCAAGGCCTGGTCGATCAAAGAATTATTATTGCATAATCCGCAGGGTAAAAAAGTGCGCATTTTAGGGTAAAAAAATGAAAATATATAATGCTGAAGGAATGATACTGGGAAGAGTTGCTGCGGTAGTAGCTAAACAAGCTCTTCTTGGCGAAGAAGTTCATCTAGTCAATTGTGAAAAGATTTATCTTAGCGGAAAGAAAGAACAGAGTGTTGCTAAGGAAATGCAGCAATGGAACCGAGGAGGTTATCCTCTAAAAAGTCAGAAGTTTTCCCGATTACCAGATAAGATGTTGCGCAGAAAAATCCGAGGAATGTTGCCCTGGAAAGTATCCCGAGGTAAAGAAGCCTTCCGCAAGATCCGCTGCCATATCGGAATACCGATAGGATTAGCTAACCAAAAGATGGAAGTATTAAGCAGTAAATTTTCCATTAAAAAATTGCCTACTTTAAAATATATTACCTTAGGGCAAGTCTGTAAAAGATTAGGTGGAAAGATCTAAAATGAGTAAAACCATTATCGCTTCAGGAACCAGGAAAAGAGCAGTAGCTCGAGTTGCTTTAAAGCCAGGAAAGGGTAAAGTTCGCTTTAATAATATATTCTTAGACAATTATAATAATTCTTATTTAAGATTAAGGATTAGCGAACCATTAATTTTAGCTGGAGATGTAGCTAAAACAGTAGATCTTAATGTAAATACTCACGGAGGCGGAGCTAATGGCCAGGCAGATGCAGCCAGACTGGCTATCGCCAGAGCCTTAGTTGAATATGATAAGAAATTAAAAAAAGTATTTTATGATTACGACAGATTATTGTTAGTTGCTGATGTCCGACAGAAAGAAGCTTGCAAACCTAACGATTCTAAAGCCAGAGCGAAACGCCAGAAATCTTACAGATGAGGATACAAAATGATCATTCCAATTAGATGCTTCAGTTGCGGTAAGCCAGTAGGGCACCTTTACGAAGAGTATAAAGAAAGATTAGAGAAAGGAGAAGATCCTAAAAAAGCTCTGGATTTCTTAGGCTTGGAAAGGTATTGCTGCCGAGGATTATTCTTAGGGCATGTAGATTTGATTGATATTGCTGGAGAATTTAAGAAAGGGTAGATTTATTTTTTATTTAAATTTTTAGTAAAGGATTACTTAAGATTTTTCTTACTATTCCTAACCTTTCTTTAACCTGCTTTTGATCAAATCCAATCACTGTCTGCCCATGGTTATAACTTACTTCTTGGGAAGTATTATATAACCATAAAAAAAAGTTATAGCAATCTGATAATTCTCTAATCCCGCTATAGTCTGCTACAGTTAATTTACTGTCTTCTAAGAATAATAATCTCTCACTAATCGCCTTGGGTAGAGATAAAATCAGCCGATCTTCTTCCGGTTTAGGCCGGCTTCGGTAATAAACCATTAGGCCTTGAGTTATTTCAGATTGGATCCATCTTAAGGGGCCTAACTTAAAGGAAAGAATTCCGCTGTCTCTTTCATAATAAGCCATACCTGCTTCCAGATCAAAATGGCGTAAGTTTCTTCCTTGATAAACCTGCTCTCCACCAGATTCAGTAATTCTTTTATACTCCCCTTTCCTTCTTCTCAGTCGTTCCAATATGCTTCTTCCAGAAGAGCCTTGCCATTCTCTAACCATAGCAATCTTCGCTGCATCTTTCAATAACCTATTTCCCCCGAGATAGGCAAGATCAGTTATTCTCATCGGAAAAGTGCGGTCTGGAATATTCTGAAATTGGCTCATAACATCTGTACCTATAACTTTTACCTCAATTTCTTCATCAGTTAATGTTGGCCGGAAATGTTTTAGTCCATACTGGACAAAATCTAGTTGGTCAGGACTGAATTGCCCGTCGGTTATTACCACAAACTCTAATCTGGAAACCGGACACTTTTCCTGCCGACCATCGCTGCCGGTAGTGAATACTGCATAATGAGGATTATCAGAACTTAATAGTGCTTGCAAAGAACGAGCCAAATCTTCCTGTAGAGTTTTATTGTACATCTTAAGTGAACCAATATAACTTCTCAACTGCTCTTCATTGTGCAAAACATGAGTAACTATTTCCATCCAAAGGGCTTACCAGACTTACTACTTTATAAATTTTTGGCATATTCACTATTTATACATAGTAAATAAATTTTGATTCTTTTTCAGCTAGCTTATTACTAAAAAGTAGTTATTCTTTGGTAATATTTATAAAGTGGGTTTCTTCTAAAGATTAAATTATGGTTAACTGGGCGAGACAGAAAGCACTTCAAAAGTTAGGATTAGAAGAAGGAGCTAACGCTAATGAAATTAAAAACGCCTACCGTCATTTAGCTGTATTACACCACCCAGACAAGAATCCAGATAATCCTGATGCTGCCAAAGAGAGATTTTTAGCCGTTTATGATGCATATGATACTTTAACTTCTTTAGCAGGTGCAGACTTGCAAGAAATGGGTTTAAGAGGCACAGAAACTTTTTCCTCTCGATTATCCAGATGGGCGCAGGAGATTGGTAGAGACGCCCGGGCAAGAAATGAAGAACAAAAAGAAAAATGGAAGAGAGAAGATGCAAAAAGAGAAACAGAATTGCAGAAAAGACAAGAGCAGCTCAGACAAGAATATCGGGAAGAATATGAAAAAAATCGTTCTGAAAGAAAACAAACCTCTCCTAAACCTAAAGAAGGAAGATTCATGACTTTAGAAGAATTAGGTAAATTTGCAACCCGTGAAGAAAGATATGGACTCGCTGGAAAAAAAACCGTTTCTTCCCAAAAACCAGGTGCACCAACTAATGTCAGAGTTCAGGAATGGGAATCTCATCCTCAGCCAAAAACCAAACCAGGTATTCTCAGACCAGAACTAGAACTATCTACCGAAAGGAGAATTACCCATTATTATAAACAAGCCGAAGATTGGGTCTTAAGAGAAACCAGTTCAGGACTAGCCTTGGATATTATTGTAAACAGGATTGTCGGCAAACACAAAGTTGCGGAAGGAGAGATTAGTGAATTGCTAGCCCAGGCAGTAGTCTATACTAAAAGAGTATTATACCGCGAAGTAAAAACTATCCCCAAAGAAGAAGTTGCCGAAACTAGTAAGACTATCGCCCAGGCAAAATCAATAGAACAATTATTAGTTACTGGCAGCGCAGTACAAGCAATTCTTTCTGAGTGGGATGTGGGAAGAAACACCTTCCTCATCGCTGATGATCAAAGAGATTATATCCAGCCCAGACGCTACGGCCTTTTCTTTAGATCAACTTATCAGGCCTTGTTACCGCACTGCCAAAGCCCAGAGGATATCCCTCGCTTAGCTAAAGTTATCGAGGCAGCCAGAGAATACGAACATAAACAAAATAGTTTCCAAGAAAACTCTGAAGAAGTCGCTAATTTAATCGCCACCGCAATAAGCAGGGTTTCATTAGAATTTGCAGAAGAAGTCCTTAGAATAGCAAAACGTTCTTTGGGAACCCGCTACAATGCCAATATTGGCCCCAAAAAAGGCATCTCCAGACAATATCAGATCATAAAAGACAGTTTAGATTCCATCGCAGCAAAAGGATACACCTCAGAAGAAATTTTGGGGGTATTAAGTTTTGTAAATTGTATCCAGGGCTACTCTCAAACCCAATTAAGCGTAAGATCTCTTAAACAGTTCTCCGAGGTCATCACTGTTTTTACAGAGATTATACCTAAAGACAAATTTGCTCTAGCCCAAAGATTGGTCGGGCCTCTGGCGGTGGGAGGAAGAGAATACGGCCAGGATAGTTTAGAGAGAGTTGCTGACTCCTGGAGAAATATTGTTAAAGAAGTATTACCATTTTATGAAGGCCTTGATGAAAATAAATCAACTCTTTTCAACCGGGCCATGGTGGCCATAGAACAATTAAGAGGAAAAAATTATGATCTTAAGAGGGATTTAGATTTTTCCTGGACTAAGGAGATCAAGCCCACCATAGAAGCTGCAGCGCACGGGGGTAAATTGATTGTAGAAGAAGCCTTACGCTGCCCAGACCCGAAGAGGGTAATTGAAGAGTTTAGCAATTTTTTAAGAGAATACCGATTCAGCGAATTTTTCCCCATCCGCAGAAAAAAAGATTGGATCCCCTTTTCTCCCACTGCTAAGCAGAAAGAAGCTTACGCTTATTTAAGCGAGCTGCAGAATAAACATAACAGCGCTCCCTTAAAATTATCTCCAGATCAGCTGGGAGCAGTTATAGAGATTTATTTTAGATGAATTTTCTGAAAAGGATATTAATCACTAAAGACCAAAAAGAAATCTAAGTAAAATAAAAGATTAAAAAAGAAAACAATTAAAGTAATCTTTTTCTAACTAAGCTCGCTAAGCTGGCACTGCCTGCTTCTCTCAATTGTCCGATTCGCTGATCAACAACATCTATACTTATTCCTAGTTCTTCTAACAAATGACGAGCCCGATAAGCTTTATTTAAATCCATCAGAGTCACAGGAGCGGAAGTCAAAGCATAGCCAAGCTCTTGTCTATGTTCTACCGCAGTTTCTACAGCTTCTTCTAAAGTTGCAGCTCTTTCCTCAGCAGTAATTACCGCAGGAGCAACCGCCTCTGCTGTAACTTCCTCAGTAGAAGAAACCTGCGCAGGAAGTAAGCCTTTATATTGCCTGACCACTCCATCTAGTCGAGCAGTTAGATTT
>ORJL011508516.1_pt1 | contig 11036 bp, 9 predicted proteins | sample 1779941 | NCBI WGS metagenome assembly ORJL01 (sample SAMEA104232317, study PRJEB22302) | groundwater metagenome | biome: forest; feature: aquifer; material: groundwater | place: USA | collected 2011-08-07 | depth 5.8 m | reverse complement strand
TGTTTGATTGTGATAGATTTACCACACTGCCGGGACTAATCATACCCAAACTAACTATTTTGAAACTGAATTGAACAGTGGGATAATCCCGCTGTTGCTTTTTATTCCCAGTATTTCCCTTTGCAAGGAGGAGCCACTCTATGTCTGCTGCGGCCAGCCCGGGCCCAACCATCCCCCCCATGACCCGACGCGAATTCCTCTATTACGTGTGGGGCGCATCCATGGCGCTCTTCCTCGCGGAATCGGGTGGCGCGCTCGTTTGGTTTGCTTTGCCTCGTTTCAAGCCGGGCGAGTTCGGCGGCACATTCACCCTCGACGTCTCAGCCGTCCCTCCGGTGGATGCGGATCCGAAAGACTATCCCGAAGGCCGCTTCTGGCTGGTCAATTTGGGCCCCAAGGCGGTGAGCGATCCTCGGCAGCCCAAAGACTATCCCGTGCAGGAAGGCGTATTGGCAATCTACAAAATTTGTGTTCACCTCGGCTGCCTCTACAAATGGGTGCCCACCAACAACCGCTTTGAATGCCCGTGCCACGGCTCCAAGTATTTGCCCTCCGGCTCCCGCGTGGATGGCCCGGCCCGCCGCAACCTCGACGTGTTCATCATGGAAGCCGTGGACTCTAGCGGCAACGTGCTCGCCAAAACGGCCTCGGGTAATGCCGACAACGACCCCAAAGCCGGCGCGGCCTTTCAACTCCCTGCAGGCACGGTTCAGATTCGCATCAACACCGGCAAAAAAGTGCAGGGAGCGGTCAATACCAAAGACGGTGGCGGCCGCTAGCGGCAGCGATCACAGGTCCAGGAGAACCCTATGGCTCTTTTCAAACTTCATCTCCCCATCTTGGATGACATCAAATCCAAAGGGCTTAAGCCGGCCATGCTGGCCAAAGTGGACGACGCGGTCGTCCGCATCACGGCCGGCCTGAACATCGGCGACATCCGCAGCGTGCTGCGCGGCGACCCCGCGCCGCGGCCCAACCCCCGCGTCAAGCCGCACGCCGACGGCTTCTGGCTGCACATGAAGCCGACCTACTATCACAATCTCGTCACGCCGCTCTACCCCGAATTCCGGCTCGGCTGGCTGTCGCTGTATTTCATGGTGTTCGAAACCCTCACCGGCGTTTTCCTGATGGTGTTTTACACCCCCTCGCCGCTGGTGGCCTACGAGAACATGCTCAACATCATGAGCAACGTGCCCCTCGGCCTCTTCATGCGCGACCTGCACAAGCTGGGCGCAGAATGGATGGTATTGGTCGTCGCCCTCCACGCCCTGCGCACTTTCCTCACCGGCAACTACAAAAAGCCGCGCCAGTTCACCTGGTTCTCCGGCGTCATCCTGCTGATCCTCACGATCTTTCTTTCGTTCTCCGGCTACCTCCTGCCCTGGGATCAGCTTTCGGTGTGGGCGGTGACGATTGGCGTCTCCATGGCCGAAGCCACCCCCACCCCGTGGCCGCTCAACCTGCTGGGCGAGAAGTACCTGAGCGATCCATCGTTTATAGGCACCGCCATCAACAACATCATGCGCGGCGGCCCGCAGTTCAACGCCAGCGGCCTCTTGCGCTGGTATCTGTTGCACGTCATCGGCCTGCCGCTCATTGCCTTCATCTTCATCGGCGTGCACTACTACAAAGTGATCATTCACGGCCACTCGCTGCCGCCCGAAGCGGAAAAGGTCGGCGAAGACAGCGCCAAGCGTGTGCCGCTGGATCAACGCACGTACTTCATGCCCGATATTCTCACGCGCGAACTATTCTACGTGGCGCTGGTTACGTTCTTCGCCGTGTTCATGGTCACCGCCGGCGGCTACCATGCGCCGCTGGAGCCGCACGCCGACCCGCTGGTGACGCCGTTGCACACCACGGCGCCATGGTATTTCCTGTGGTTGCAGGGCATGCTCAAGCTGGGGGACAAAGTGATCTGGGGCGTGGTGGCCCCCGGCGTCATCGTCGGCACATTGATCGTGTTGCCCTACGTCGAAGTCGGCCCGAGCCGCCGCTACGCCGATCGGCGCGTCGGCCTCTCGGCGGCCACGCTGGTGGTGGTGGCCCTCTCCATGCTCACTTTCATGGGCACGCCGTGGTACGCCGTGTCGTCCTCGGCAGATCAGGAGGTGGTGGCGGCCCTGGTGCCGCAAACGCACCCCGGCCCCCTGCGCACCACGCCATACGACGAGCTGCGGGTGGGCACTTACGACGCGGCCAACTGGCAATCGGCGCCCACACCCGGACTCAAGAACCTGCTGCGCCAGTACGAAATCGAGCTTGACGCGGCCGAAGCCCGCGACGCGACGTTCCTCGACGGCCACGGCCGGATGACCATCGAGCAATGGCAGGGCAATCTCAAGAAGATCACCTTCGACGTGACCTGGACCAAACCGGATGGCAAGCCCGGCGAATTCACTCAGACGGTATACCTGGACGCCGACTCGAATTACGGAGACTGACCTATGACTGTGCGCGTTGTTATCGGCACGATCCTCATTGCGGCCACGATGGCGATCGTCGCATTCGTAATGGTAAACGAACCGGCCCGGATGTCTTCGTTTGAATCGGGATTCACTGGCCGCTCCATCGAGGCCGGCGCCGCTCTGTTCGACACCAACTGCGCCATTTGCCACGGGGTGGAAGGCAGAGGCATCGAAGGTGTGGCCCCGGCCCTCAATGCCGCCGACTTGTTCGACGGCTCGCGGCTCAAATCGTTTGGCTGGTCCGGCACGGTGAAAGACTACATCCGCGCCGCCATTGCCGGTGGCCGCCCCCGCGCCTCGGCCGCCTTTGCCGGCTACCCCAACCGCATGCCCACCTGGAGCCAGCAATATGGCGGCCCGTTGCGCCCCGACCAGATTGAATATCTGGTGGACTTTGTGATGAACTGGCAGACCACCACCCTTGCGCAAGCCCCGCCGACCCCGGTGGTGGACGCCGTGGGCACCGACCTCAACACGACCCTGCCGGCGGGCGATGCCGCTCGCGGCGATTTGCTGTTCCACGGCAAAGGCCCCGGCGGGCAATTCCCCTGCTCGGCGTGCCACTCGCTGCAGGCCGGGCAAACGCTGGTGGGGCCGTCGCTGGCCGGCATTGCCACGTCCGCGGCCACTCGCAAACCCGACTACCCGGCAGAAAAGTACATCCACGAGTCCGTCGTGCAGCCCAACGCCTACGTGGTCGAGACCTTCAACCCCGGCCTCATGCCGCAAACGTTCGGCGCGCAGATGACCAGGCAGGACATGGCGGACATCATCGCCTTCCTGCTCACGCAAAAGTAATTCGCAATCGCAACACCACGCAAAAGGCCGTCGGGTTCAAACCCCGGCGGCCTTTTTTGGTTCAGCGCGCGGACCTATGAAACCTCACTGCAATCGGTGGAGACTCACTTGATTCTTGCCGCTGTGCTTGGCCTTATAAAGAGCCGCGTCGGCAGATTGAATGAGCATGGCCGGGGTATCGCCGTGTTCGGGCGCTGTGGCCACGCCCACCGAAACGGTGACCGGCGCCGGAATGCTCGCGCCGTACAGCGCGGCAACCTGCCGTCGCAGGCGCTCGGCCGCATCAAAGGCGGCGGCGGGGGGTGTTTCCGGCAAAATGATGGCCATTTCCTCGCCGCCGTAGCGGGCCGGCACATCGATGGCGCGGACGTCGCGCCGCATCACGGCGGCGATGGCTTTCAGCATCTCATCCCCCGCCTGATGGCCGTAGTGATCGTTGTAATGCTTGAAGTTGTCGATATCGAGCATGATGAGCGACGTGACATGGCCGAAGCGCGCCGCGCGATCCAACTCCCGGGCCAGTTCGGCGTCGAATTGCCGCCGGTTGGCCAGGCCGGTCAGGCCGTCGGTCACCGCCAGTTGCTGTTGCTCGGCGTATAGCTCGGCGTTTTCGAGGGCCAGGCTCACCTGCGCCGCCAGCGCTTCCAGCAGTTCACGCTCGGCTTGCGTAAAATCGCGCGACTTCCCTACCGAATAGATGTTGATCCCGCCGACGAGCTGCTTGCGGATGAATACCCCGACATACAGCAAGCTTCGCAGATCTTCGTAGGCGATCACTTCGGCAAAGTTGCCGCCCGGCAGGGCCACCTCCCGCACGTCGGGAATTATATGGGCATGGCTAAAATGGGCAATGGCCTCCGGGTCGGTGGGCGCGGGCAGCCACAGCTCGCGCCGCGCGAAATCGCTGGCCCCATAATCTGCAGCTATCCGAAAAACCCCGGCGGCGCTGTCCAGCCGGGTAAAAGTGACACGATCGGCGGCGAACACCTCGGCCACCAGCGACACCACCGAGTCCAGCAGCGGTCGAGCGGCCAGTTGCGCAGATAGCAGTCGGGCGGCCCGCACTAGAATATCCAGCCGCTCGTTGGCCGAGCGCACCTCGCCATAAAGGCGGGCATTGTAAATGGCGGCAGCCGCGCGGGCCGCAAACGTCTGCAGCAGTTCGAGCGAGTCCGGGGCGAACGCATTCACAACGGCGCTCTCGATATTCAGCACGCCGATGCACTCGTCGCGCATCAGCAGCGGCGCCACCATTTCGGCGCGGGTCGCCGAGTCGACGGCAATGTAGCGCGAGTCCAGTTGCACATCCGGAACCACCACTGGCTGGCGATTGGCGGCTGCCCCGCCGGTAAGCCCGTTGCCCCGCGGAATGCTTAGTTTATCCCCCTCCCCAGGGACGCCGTCCGCGGCGACCAACCGCAACGCGCTGTCTTCCACCATCATCAGCGCGGCGCTGTCGGCGTTGAACAGCGCCCGCGCCCGGGTGGCAATGATTTGCAGGCAGGCTTGCAAATCCAGCATGGTCATGGCGCGGTCAATCTCGTGCAGCGCGCTGAGTTTGGTAATCTCGGCCAGCAATTCGTGCTCGGCAATTACCCCGTCCGTGGCGTCTTGAATCACCGTGAGCAGCCCCGTGAGATGGCTCCCCTCAAAAAACGGCACGAGGGTGGCCCCCTGCGGCATCTCGGCCAGGCCGCTGCCGTTCCGCGGGGGCATCCGCAGAAAATAATGATTCAGCCGCGCCGAAAGGGTCAAAGGTTGGCGGGTGTTGCGCACGACGTCGTACGCCCCCAACAGGCCGCGCTCGGGCAGTTCCGGAAAGGCCTCATTCAGGGGGCAATTCGCCACGGCAAGAGAATCGATGCCCAGCCGTTCAGTCAGCCAGCGGTTGACGTGAATGATCCCCAGCTCGCCATCGGTCACCAGCAGTCCGTAAGGGATGACATCCAGCAAAGCTTTGGAAAATAGCAGTGAATAGTGACGGTGGGTCATGGGAGAAATTTGCGCGGCTGAGGACAGGCGGCGAAGGCGTTTGCCATGTGAAGTCCGGTGTTGCAGCAGAGCAGCTCGCACGGGCGAACCGGGCGCACTCCCCGGCGTGGCGGCGCACGCATTCAGCACAATCATTACGGCAGGCGTGCCCATCATTGTAGATCAGTTCTGTGGCAGGGCAATGCGCCCGCGCTGCCGGGATTCCGACCCCAACGTACGCTCCAACCTCGCCCCTTCGGCGTCTTGACTTTGATTGATCACAGGAGTATAAGTGGCCTTGAAATAAAAATGCTCATGGGGCGAGGCTACTCGCCGCATAATCGGAAGACGTGAGCAAGGGAGGGAGGTGGTCGCGTGGATGCGGACGACAGTCATCGTACGAGCCGTAACTGGCTGAGGCACGGGTCGCGCGCCGGCATGTCCCATTGCGATCACCTTCAGTATTCCCCTCTGAGGGTATCCGGGGCTGCCGGTTAGCATTCCGCAAACCCCGTTTGGCTCTCGCGGCCACCTCCTCGCCAGTGACGGAGGTGGCTTTTTTGTTTGATGTTTCTCAAAGGGTGAATTATGGCCTATCTAAGCAACCTGATGGGTAACCCAATTACCGATGTTGACGGCGAACGGATCGGCCGCCTCGACGATCTCGTCGCGTCCATCCGCGGCGCGATGCCGCACCCCACCATCGTGGCGCTGGTGGTCAAGCGGCGAGGGGCGACGCTGCTGGTGCCGTTCTCCGAGGTGGCCGTGCTGGTCGCCCCGGTGATCCCGCTCAACCGGCCTCTGGCGGAAATCGTCCCGTATCAACCGGACGAGCGCGATCTTTATCTGGTGCGGGACGTGCTCGACAAGCAGATCATTGACACCAACGGCGTGCGCGTGGTGCGCGTCAACGATCTGGAGCTGGCGCGGGTGAACGGCCACTTCTACATTGCCAACGTGGATGTCGGCGAGTTGGGGCTGCTGCGGCGGCTCGGGTTTGCCCGGGGCGTTCAAAAGATCGCCGACCGGCTGGGGCGCAAGCTGCCGCCCGGCGTTATTGCGTGGGATAACGTGGAGCTGCTGCCGGGCAACCAGCCCATGCGCCTGCGGGTGGCCGGCGACAAAATGACCGAGCTGCACCCGGCCGACCTCGCCGAAGTCATCAGCCATCTCAACCGATCGGAAAGCGGCCGGTTCCTCGAAACGCTCGACGTGAAGACGCTGGCCGACACGCTCGAAGAAGTCGAGCCGGAATTTCAGGCCAGTCTCGTGGAGACGATGCCGGACGAGAAGGTGGCGGACGTTCTGGAGCAGATGTCCCCCGACGAGGCCGCCGACCTGCTGGCCGAAATCCCCGAAGACCGGGGCCAGCATCTGCTCAAGCTCATGGAGCGCGAAGAGGCCGATGATGTTCGCAAGCTGTTGACGTTCCCGGTCGAGTCGGCCGGCGGGATCATGACCACCGAATATGTTTCGGTCAGGCCCGACCTGACTGCCGACCAGGTCCTCGCCACCTTGCGGGAAGCCGCCAATGAAGTCGAAACGATCTCGGAGGTGTACGTGACCGACGGCGACGGGCGCTTGAAAGGCATGTTCTCGCTGAAGGAATTGGTGCTGGCCAGGCCCGAGGCGCCCGTGACCGACTTCATGGAGTCTCGCGTCGCCAGCGTCAACCTGACGGACAGTCAGGACGACGTGGCCCAGATCATCGCCAAGTATAACCTCTCGGCGGTGCCGGTGGTGGACGACGAGCGGCGGTTGCACGGTATCGTCACCGCCGACGACGCGCTGGACAAGATCATCCCTACCGCGTGGAAGAAACGCCTGCCGCGCATGTATCGCTGACGCCGCACGGGGAACCGACCGATGACGCTCTGGCAGCGCCTCAAGCCCATTCGGGCCCGGCTGGTGGTCTTGCTCGCCGTGATCGGGCCGGGCATCATCACCGCCAACGTGGACAACGACGCGGGCGGCATCACCACGTATTCCGTCGCCGGGGCGCACTTCGGTTACAGCCTGTTATGGATGCTGGGGCTGGTTGCGCTGGCGCTGATTATTGTGCAAGAGATGAGCGCGCGGCTGGGCGTGGTCACCGGCAAAGGGCTGGCCGACCTGATCCGCGAAAACTTTGGGGTGCGGGCTACAGTCATCATCATCGGCATTGTATTGTTCGCCAACCTGGCCAACACGGTCAGCGAGTTTGCGGGCGTGGCGGCCAGTATGGAGATTTTCGGCATCAGCAAATACGTCTCGGTGCCGCTGGTGGCAGTCGGGGTGTGGCTGCTCATCGTCAAGGGAAGCTACAAATCAGTGGAGCGCGTCTTTCTAATCGCCAGCGCGTTGTATCTGTCCTATCTGGCGTCGGGCATCCTGGCGAACCCGCCGTGGCCGGAGGTGCTGCGCGCCGCCCGCACGCCGAGCTTTCACTTTGAGGCGGGGTACGTGACGATTTTCGTCACGGTCATCGGCACCACCATTGCGCCGTGGATGCAGTTCTATCAGCAGTCGTCCATTGTGGACAAAGGGCTGAAGGTGACGGACTACGGCTACGAGCGGATTGACGTGGTGCTAGGCTCGGTGTTCGCCGTGCTCGTTGCCGCCTTCATCACCATTGCCTGCGCGGCCACACTGTACGCCGGCGGCGTGCGCATCGAGACGGCGAAAGATGCGGCCCTGGCGCTGCGCCCGCTGGCCGGGCCGTATGCCTCGACGCTGTTCGCGTTGGGATTGCTCAACGCCTCGGTCTTTTCGGCAGCCATCCTGCCGCTCTCGACGGCCTACGTGGTGTGCGAGGCTTTCGGCTGGGAAGCCGGCGTCAGCCGCAATTGGAAGGATGCGCCGGTGTTCTTCGGCATCTACACCGCCCTCATCGCCATCGGCGCGGCCATCATCCTGCTGCCGGTCAAGTCGCTGGTGCAGACCATGCTCGACAGTCAGACGCTCAACGGCGTGCTCCTGCCCGTGATCCTGATCGTGATGCTGCGGCTCATCAACGACAAGCGGCTGATGGGCCGGTTCGTCAACGGGCGCGCCTTCAACATTGTGGCCTGGGCTATTGTGATTGCGTTGATCATCCTCACCGGGATTTTAGTGATGACCAGCGTGTTCCCCGGCTTCTTGAGGAGTTGAGAGACCGACGCGGTTCGCTACGCGAAACCGCGTCGGTCTTGGCCTGACAACCTTTGCGTGCACCCACTCACTCCGCCTCTGCCGTAACCCCCGGCTCGCGTGGTATACTCGCAGCCGAGCCTGACTCCAACTTCCACTATGCGTAAATACATCCTTCCCCTTCTCGCGTGTGCGTTGCTTCTCTCCGTGGCCGCTCCGCTGCATGCCCAAACAGCGCCCACACTGGCCAAACTGCAGATTGCTTTCTGGCCCGAATACGACCGCCGCGCCATGCTGGTGATCTATCAGGGCACCGTGGCGGCAGGCGTGCCCCTGCCGGTGCAACTCACTTTTTCCTTCCCTGCCGTCTACGGCCCGCCGGACGCAGTCGCCTTCAGCGATGCGCAGGGCCGCTTGCTCACGCTGGAATATACGACCGCCACCGTGGGCGACCAACTGCAGATCAGTTTCAGCGCCCCCACGACGGACTTTCACTTCGAGTATTACGACACCAGCCTCGATCTGACCTCGTCCACGCGGCGCTACCAGTTTTCGGCTTCGGCGCCGTATGCCGTGCAAGCCCTGGTGTTGCAGGTGCAGCGCCCCATGGGCGTCAACGCTCTCACCAGCACCCCGCCGCTCAACCAAACTCTGGTGGGCCAGGACGCGCTCACTTATCAGCGCACCACCGTCAACAATCTGGCCCCCGGCGCGCCCATCACCCTGGACTTGAGCTACACCAAGGCCACCGACTCGCTTACGGTGAACACCGCACCCACCATTGCCACCCCCGACCTCCCTTCGACCACCGGCGGCAATTCGTCGGGCGTGCTGGTGGCGGCGGCGGTGTTGGGCGTGTTGGGCGTGGCGCTGGTGGCCGGGGCGTTGGTGTGGGATGCCCGCTCACGTAGCAACCCTAAAGAGGAGCAAAGCGACATCCCCATGCGTCCGCGCCGCCGCAAAGGCCACCCGCCGCCCCCCAAACCGGCGGCCCCCACCGTTGCGCCTGCGCCCCCCCCGGTGGTGTTTTGTCACGAGTGCGGCCAGGCCGCCGAACCCGGCGACGAGTTCTGCCGCAACTGCGGCACAGTCCTCCGGCGCTGATATGGCCCCTCTCGCCGCCCGGGCGCTCTCGCTCGAGCACCTGTTGCGCGCGCCCCAGTCCGGCCCGGCCCCGCACCCGGCCATCATTTGCCTGCACGGGCGCGGCAGCAATGAAGCCGACCTCGTCGGCCTGGCGCCTTACCTCGACGACCGCTTATTGTGGATTAGCCCGCGCGCCCCGCTCGACATCATGGGCGGCTACGAATGGTACCGGATGGCGGGCATTGGCCTGCCCGTGCAACCCACGTTCGAGGCCACCCAGCGCACGCTCGATCAATTCGTCGCCGAGGCCGTGGCGGCCTATCCGGTGGATCCCAAACGGCTCTACCTCATGGGCTTCAGTCAGGGCAGCATGATGGCGTATGCGTTCGCCCTCGGCCAGCCGGGACGCGTGGCCGGCGTCATCGCTCAATCGGGCTACATCCCCCTCACCTCCGGCATTGCGGTGGACGAGCCGGGGCTGAAAGGCAAACCCTTCATCATCACCCACGGCCTCGACGACCCGCTCATCCCCGTGCAATGGGGTCGCGAGGCGCGCGACTGGCTGGCCCGCGCCGGGGCTGATGTGGAATACCACGACTTCCCGATGGGACATTCTGTGAGCCAGGAATCGTTGGCCGCCGTGGCACAGTGGATGCGCCAGCGGCTGGCGGAGAACAACGGAGCCTAACGATGAGCGAACAACTCGACCCCCAAACGGCCATCGGCCACGTTCATCTCAAAGTATCGGATTTGGATCGGGCGGTGAAATTTTATACCGAAGTGCTGGGCTTTGATCTGGTGATGAAGCTCGACGCTGGCGCCGCTTTTCTCTCCGTGGGCGGCTACCACCATCACCTCGGCCTCAACACGTGGGAATCAGCCGGGGGAACGCCTCCGCCTGCGGGCAGCACCGGCTTGTACCACTTTGCCGTTTTGCTGCCCACCCGCAAGGAACTGGCCCGCACCCTCAAGCGCTTGATAGATCACAACTGGCCCATCGACGGCGCAGCCGACCACGGCGTGAGCGAAGCCATTTACTTCCGCGACCCCGACGAAAACGGAATTGAAATTTACCGAGACCGGCCCCGCGACCAGTGGCCGCTCGACGGCAACGGCGCGCTCACCATGTACAGCCGCGCCCTGGATTTCGACTCGTTGATGAAAGAGTTGAAGTCGTAATTCGTTCTTCCCGCCTCACCCCCGAATCACCGCCAGCACCTCGTCCCGCCGCCGTTCCATTTCCTCGCGGGTGGTCGCTTCCAGATTCAACCGCACCAATGGCTCGGTGTTCGAGGCGCGCACGTTGAAGTGCCACGTGGGATAGGTCACCGAAATGCCGTCCATGGTGTGCTGTTTTCCATCGGCGTATTTTTCAGTCAGCGATTGCATTTTGCCTTTGGGGTCGGCCACGGTGGAGGTGATCTCGCCGGTGATGAAATACCTGGCCTCCAACCTCGTCAGCAGGTCCGACATTTTGACGCCCTTTTTGGAGAGCAGTTCCAGCAGAATGAGCGACGGGATGATGCCCGAGTCGGCGTAGTTGAAGTCGCCAAAGTAGTAGTGGCCCGTCACCTCTCCGGCAAAGAGGGCCTTCTCCTGTGACAT
>ORJL011513148.1_pt1 | contig 11038 bp, 12 predicted proteins | sample 1779941 | NCBI WGS metagenome assembly ORJL01 (sample SAMEA104232317, study PRJEB22302) | groundwater metagenome | biome: forest; feature: aquifer; material: groundwater | place: USA | collected 2011-08-07 | depth 5.8 m | reverse complement strand
TCCGCAGAGTAGCCCACAACTAATTCGCCACGTACTTCCACCGGTTTACCTGCTGTTCCACTTACCGCTCTTTGCTGTATACTTCGCGAATCACGCCGGATGTCCTCGCCAACATGCTCAAGATAAGCACGGTCCATCGGGGCAAACTCACGTTCGTCTACGTCGCTAACATGAAGCAAAACCACTTCCAGGTCCAGCTTGCCAGCAAGCCCCTTTACATAGGGGAAGACTACTTCTGCGAACTCAGAGCCATCCAGAGGAACCAGCATCTTCCGGTACATCTTGCACCCCGCTCCCGTTTTTTTGACTTTGATAATACCTTACACGCTGGGTAAAAATCAACGCTACCGTGTTTTAACGGTCAGTCTCATGTTTTTTCCCATTACCATTGTGGCCGTTGGCCGACTCTTTCTCTACCGGTAATGGACCGGTGCCACCCCTAATCATCGCTATTCGCCCCGTTCGTGCCAACTCCTTAATACCGAAGCCGCGAAGCAAAGTGAATAAGGAATCCACTTTGTCTTCGTCGCCGGTAACCTCAACGGTCAGCGAATCGGTGCCAACATCCACTATATTTGCCCGGAATATATCCACTACCTGCATAATCTCACTCCGGCTGGTAGCTGTCGTTTTTACCTTAATGAGTGCCAGCTCCCGGGCGATAATATTCTCTTCCGTAATATCAGACACCCTGACAACATCAATTACCTTGTCTAGCTGTTTGCGAACCTGCTCAACTGTGGAAGCAGTGCCGTCAACGACAATGGTCATGCGAGATAATTGGGGGACTTCGCTATGGCCCACGGCAATACTCTCAATATTGAATCCGCGCCGGCGAAAGAGGCTCGCCACGCGATTAAGCACTCCCGGCTTATTCTCAACCAGAGCTACCAGGGTATGCTTCATTGCTGACATCGTGTCACCTCGTTTTAATTATGTTAAACGTTGCTTATGGGCAACTGACCAGAATCGGCAAGCGCCCCCACTTCCATCCGGGGGTCTTCTATAATCTGAGTCAGGGCTGCCCCCGGCGGTACCATCGGGTAGACGTTCTCCTCTGGCTCCACCACAAAATCTATCAAGAAAGGCCCCGGGTCGGCCATGGCGCGTTCGATAGCCGGAACGACCTCTTCCTTACTTTTCACCTTCAGCGCCGGGATACCGTATGCCTCGGCGAGTTTCACGTAATCAGGCCCGCTCAACCGCGTCGCCATATACCGTTTTTTGTAGAGAAGCTCCTGCCATTGCCTCGGCATGCCCAAATAGCCATTGTCGATAATGGCTATTTTCACGGCAGCTTTTTCCTGCACGATAGTAGCCAACTCATGCAAAGTCATCTGGAAAGAACCGTCTCCATCTATGCACCAGACGGTATCATCTGGGCAACCTATTTTTGCGCCGAATGCCGCAGGCAAGCCAAAACCCATCGTGCCTAGCCCGCCGGAAGAGATGAAGCTATTCGGCCTGTCATACCAGTAGTGCTGGGCGGCCCACATCTGATTCTGCCCCACACCGGTGACAACGGTCGCCTGCCCCTTGGTCACCTCGTATATCTGCCGCACGACGTACTGCGGCAAAAGCCCGTCGCACTCCCGTATAACTACCGAGGGATGCTCCTTTCGCCAGTCATCGAGCTGCTTGACCCATTCAACATGCTCGCCGCGGGCAATCTGTTTGTTGAGCTCCTTGAGAACAACCTTCACATCGCCTACGATGGGCACATCAACACGCACGTTTTTACCTATCTCCGCCGGGTCAATATCAATGTGTATAATGTTGGCCTTAGGCGCAAACTCGGCTATCTTGGCGGTAACCCGGTCGTCGAATCTCATACCGATAGCGATGAGAAGGTCGGTTTCTTCAACTGCCATGTTGGCATAGGCCATGCCGTGCATTCCTACCATCCCGAAGCTCAGGGCATGGCTTTCGGGGAAAGAACCGATACCCAACAACGTCGTAACCACCGGTATTTGAGCCGACTCTGCCAGGTTTTTAAGCTCGGCGAAGGCCCTGGATAGAATCACCCCCCGGCCGGCGAGAATAAGAGGACGCTCCGCCTTGTCAATCAGCTTGGCCGCCTTTACGATTTGTGCCGGATGCCCGTGCAGAACCTGCCGGTAACCGGGCAAATCCACTTTGCTCGGGTAATGGAACTCTGCCTCTTCGATGAAGACGTCTCTTGGTATATCAATAAGCACCGGCCCCGGCCGTCCCGTCCGGGCTATATAGAATGCCTCCTTGACGATTCGGGCTACGGAAGCAGCGTCAGGAACAAGATAGTTATGCTTGGTAATAGGCAGGGTTATGCCGGTGATATCTATCTCCTGGAAGGCATCCTTGCCGATAAATGGGCGCGCCACCTGCCCGGTGATGGCCACCACCGGTGAGGAATCGAGGTAAGCGTTAGCGATTCCCGTCACCAGGTTGGATGCCCCTGGCCCTGACGTCGCGATGCACACCCCCACCCTGCCGGTGGCCCGGGCATAACCGTCAGCGGCGTGGGCCGCTCCCTGCTCGTGACGCACCAGTATATGACGCAACTGGGGATACTGCGGTAGCGTATCATAGAGTGGTAAAACCGACCCACCCAGCATACCGAAGGCAACCTCAACGCCTTCTTTTAATAAACTTTCACAGAGAATCTGTGCCCCCGTCAGCTTCATACTAATGTCTCCTAATCTCCAAACACCGCCCCGGTGTTAGCCGAAGAAACTCTCTCGGCATAACGCTTGAGGTAGCCCGTTTTTACTCTTGGTTCAAAACGCGGGAGCTTTACTAAACGATTAGATAGCTCTTGTTTACTAAGCTCTACCTCAAGCTTGCACCCGGGGATATCAATCTTGATAATATCGCCGTTAACCAACGCCGCGATAGGCCCGCGACTGGCCGCTTCAGGGGAGACATGGCCGATAGCTGCGCCGCGTGTCGCCCCGGAAAAGCGCCCGTCGGTTATCAATGCGACCTCTTTTTCCAGACCCATGCCGCTGAGTAGAGAGGTAGGCGTGAGCATTTCTCTCATTCCCGGCCCTCCCCGTGGCCCTTCGTAACGTATTACAACCACTTCACCTGATTTGACTTCACCTTTCATGATGGCCTTTGTCGCCAGCTCTTCAGAATCAAATACTCTGGCAGCACCGCGGTGCACCATCATCTCCGGGGCTACGGCTCCCCTCTTCACCACGGCGCCATCCGGCGCCAGATTGCCAAAGAGAACAGCAATACCACCCGTAGCAGAAAAGGGGTCATCCAGGGAATGAATGACACGGTTGTCCAGAACACGCTTTGTGGCGATAACCTCGCCAACGGGCACGCCTGATGCGGTCTTTGCATCCAGTTTCAGCTTTCCCTTAAGCTCCTGCATCACGGCGCTAATGCCCCCGGCCCGGTCTAAATCCTCGATGTGGTATTCCCCCGCCGGGCTCAACTTACACAACTGGGGAGTACGCTGGCTTATCTCGTTAACCTTTACCAGAGGGAAATCAACTCCGGCCTCATGGGCTAAAGCCATCAGGTGCAACACCGAATTTGTGCTGCCGCCCAACGCCATGTCCACGCTGAAGGCATTATGGATAGAATCTTCGTTAACGATATCTTTGGGACGGGTATCGCTGGCTAAAAGCCGCATAATCTGCTCCCCGGCCATTTTGGCTAGTCGCCGGCGGCGGCTATCAACCGCTGGAATCGTCCCATTGCCGGGTAGTGCCATCCCCAGCGCCTCGGTCAAGCAGTTCATCGTATTCGCGGTGAACATCCCTGCACAGCTGCCGCAACCGGGGCAAGCAACCTGTTCCAGCTTCTCCAGTTCATCAACTGTCATCTTGCCGCTGGCAACCTTCCCCACAGCCTCGAAGACAGAGGTGACACTTACTTTACTGAACCCGTTTTCTTTGGGCAGGTAACCGCTGAGCATCGGACCGCCGCTCACGAATACTGCCGGTAGATTCATCCTGACGGCGGCCATCAGCATACCCGGTATTATTTTGTCACAGTTAGGGATAAAGACAAGCGCATCAAAAGCGTGAGCTTCGGCCACTATTTCCACCGAGTCTGCTATCAGTTCCCGGCTGGGCAGGCTATATTTCATGCCGGCGTGGTTCATGGCAATACCGTCACAGACGGCAATGGTGTTGAATTCAAAGGGGACGCCGCCACCACTACGCACCCCGGCCTTAACCGCCTCCGCAATCTCGCGTAGATGCATATGACCTGGTACAATCTCGTTAAAGCTGTTTACCACGCCGATGAATGGGCGCTCCATCTCTGCCGAGGTGCAACCCAGTGCATACAATAATGACCTGTGTGGTGCCCGTTCTACGCCCTTCTTGATAACATCGCTTTTCATGGCTTCTCCTCTTAGTTCAGAGGGACAATTAAAAAACCGCCCGCTTCGGCGGACGGTTATAATGCCGAAATCCCACCTTAAGCTTTTGCCATATTAAGGTAACATAACATGCCTTTTGTGTCAAGCTAATTCGAGGCTCTTACACAGGACTGACCTTGTGTTTGTACCTTAAGATTGCTTATACTCAAGATAGGTGGAGACTAAAACCAAGATTACATCCATAATCCTGGTGGGAGGCAAGAACCTCCGGCTTGGCCGCAACAAGGCTTTAGAAATTATCGGCGGCAAGAGCCTGGTCGAGCGTATTATGGAACGGCTAGACCCGCTGACCGGCCAGTTTATTATCGTCACATCTCAGGAGCACACCGACTTCCCTCTAGCCGTCAAGGCTAAAGTAGTGAGCGACCTTTACCCGGATAAAGGGCCTTTAGCCGGTATCTACACCGGCCTGTTAGCTTCACAATCGCCGCAAAACATTGTCGTGGCCTGTGATATGCCTTTCCTGAATACCGGATTGCTGCGCTACATGGTGGGCTTATCTCACGATTGTGACGCTGTCGTGCCCAGGTTAGGCGAAAAGATGGCGGAGCCGCTTCATGCTATATACGCCAAAAGCTGCCTAGATACTATCAAAACGCGACTGGAACAGAACCAGCTCGGCGTCAACTCCTTCCTTAATGCGGTGCGCACCCGATACGTCGAGCGAGCCGAGTGTGAAAGGCTAGACCCGGAACTATTATCCTTCTTCAACATAAATTATCCTTCCGACCTGGAGCGGGCTATCAAACTCGCCGAGGGGCACTAATTCTATCTCGTTCACCCTGAGCTTAGCGAAGGGTGAACCTTTTACTGGCTTCGTTGTAGTTAACGTATCCTATCCCCCACCATAAAGGTAATTGTATTACCGCCTTTAGCTTCAAGTTCTCAACATAATTGTTCAATAGTTTTTTGTGTAGGCTTAATTAAGCGGTAATTATATTACCTAATCTGATTGGTCAAAAAATTTCATTTTACGAAGACCCATATTGTATAATCAACCAAGAGGTGGGTTTCTCTAAGTAGATTTGCTTCTTATTGGGATTAGAATCGTACTCACTATTGTCGTTGTCATCATCGCGGTTCTATATCCTTTTACTGAGCCAATAGATGTTGATGCCTTTTAGGTGCATGGCCAGTGTCCGCACCTTAGCAGAGACAGGTAAGGAAGGGAGCCGCGGGACCTCAATAAACCGCATGCAGTGGACTATTGCAACCCAACCGGGCGAAATCTGCCCTATACTCTGGTCACCGCAAGTCGGAATGGCAGACAAGCAACTGCTGTATCTTCGGAATCAGCCCCCTCTTTCTTCTCAAATAAAAGTTCGGGAACTGTCCAGCTTTATTCCATATCCAGGTGCTCTTTGATGGCTCTGTGTACTTCATTCTGAAGCTGAGCGTCATCAAGATAGCCAAGCAATCTTCCCAATCGTTGCTTTGAGATGGTCCTTATCTGGTGAGCCATGATAATAGATGCCAAAGGCTGCCCCGCTTTTCCTTCCGGTAAGGGAATCTCAGAGGGATATAACCGGCGCTTGGTTGAAGTGAGCGGGAGGATGGTAACGTTCGGAATAGTCTGATTGTATTCTTCATTGCTGACTACGAGCACAGGACGCGTGCCCATTTGCTCGGTTCCTATTGCCGGGTCGAGGTTCGCCTGTAAAACAGCCCACTGATAGCCAGTCATTGGTCAAGCCCTCCCGCAGCTTCGGCATCGGCATAACGGAAATCCGCTTCAACCTTCTCGACGTCCTTCATGAACAACGGGTCCTTCGCTGCTTCCTGCCATAGCGCTTTTCGCGCTTGCCTCCTTATCTCTTTAAGCTCTTTCAGTAGTGCCTGCTCTACCAGAGCATTCTTGCTGGGTGCAACTCCTTGAGCTATCACTTCATCCAAAGCAGCAAGAACATCAGTATGCAAATTGAATGTAGCCTTTTTTGTCTTTACGCTCATATCTCTAGCCTCATATTTCACATCCTACAAACTATGGTATCATATATTTCCATAATTAGCAAGCTATTACTGGAAGACTGTTTACCTTGCCATATTCCTACTCAGGTGCTGGCAGCTTTGCTTCCACTCCTGAGCGGATAGATGCAACTTCTGCCTGCGATTTGTGAAATATCCTCGCGATTCTGGCCAAAGAAACACCTTTCCCGGTGATAAACCCGTGACGTAATAAATATATCTGCTGCGCCATTTCATCCATGCCCTTAACATCAAGATGAATCAATGAGGTTACTTCATCATGCTCTCTGGCCAGGATACGTGTCACCGCTCTTTCATCGGACAAAGCCCGGGTGTAATCAGCCCTTGCCCTGTCTCTTTCACCGATATTTTCGTAGGCGATGGCTCTATTGTAGAGGAAACGGGCGTTACCCGGATAAAGCTGAATCGCCCTGGAATAGTACCGGATAGCGAGGGCAAAATCCTTTTTCTTCAGATGCCGGTTCCCTTGAATATAAAGAGTGATAGCATCTACGCAGGAGTCGGGCAGGTAGCTTACTTCCTCAACGTCCTCCAACTCTGCCAGATTTTTGTCGCCAATCTTCCAAGCTCCGTCTTGCTTTATCCGTAATCCCAATCTTCGATGCTTTATATTCTTCGAGCCATACCATAAATCAACAAAACGGGTTCTCTGATTACTCAGTCTCACCAACACGGCGGTATGAGGGACATACCTCCCCATGTTATCAACAAGCACCTCAACGACGCCGGCATCGAGACCGAGCGAACGTCCCAGCAAGGTAAATAGCTTGCAGTAGCCGAGGCAGTCGGCAACCCCCGTTCTCAAAACCTCAGGCAACTCAAAAACCCTGCCTCTCTTCACGTTTGCCCGGATAAAATCAAAGAGCCAGCTTATCGTCTTGATTTCAAGCTGGCTCCGGTAATACGGACTTTTTATCCTGCGTAGTCTCTCCCTCACAGCACGTTCACCGCCGAGGCTAAATGCAACAGCGGCCTCTTTTAGCCCGATTGGCGGTCCGGGTTTGCGCCAGATGCTGACCACCGCTACCAATTGCTTTATTCCTGGGGCATCAATAAAAGACTTCATCTAAACCATTATATCCCAACCGTAAGTGCTTGCGCCCAATGTTTTATGTCAACCGCACTTGCCACTTCCTACTTCATCGTCAAGAATGGTATAATTCAGAGCAATGTCATTGCTTTCGTGATAATCAACCCGTCAGGCAACGACTTGGCAAAATTGGATAGCTAGCGTAAAACTAATTCTTTCCGCTAGCATCAGGAGGCTGAAGATGGGTGATATTTTAGATGAAGCTTATGCCATAGCCCAATGTAAAGATTGTCCCTGGTACAAATCTTGTGTTATGCCGATGCGTTTTACGGCGGATGACATACGTCGCCAGTTGGAAGCTTCAGCACCGGGGTCAAACGTTTCGCCACAGGCTGATTTAAGCATGCAGAGCCTTTTGTCCAGTATGGCTACCGCCGCGCAAAACTCGCTGCTGGAAAGCTGTCCGGTCTTTATCGAACGTTTGCGCAGCAACGCAGCGCTGGCACAGGCTATCAAGGGAATGATGCGGAATTGGGGGAAAGAGGACAAATAGGTTTAAGCCGAGTTCCGGGGCAAGAGGTTTAACTAACCCTCAAGAGGTAAGATGGCGATGACGCAAGAGCAAGAAAGAAAAAAGACATTTACCACCACCGTTGACGGTGCGGTCGTTAACCGGGTCTACAACCCGGCCGATGCCGCAGGCTCTGCGCCGGACACCAGCCTTCCCGGAGAGTATCCCTTTACCCGGGGCATCATGACCGCCGGATACCGCACCCGGTTGTGGACGATGCGCCAGTACGCCGGATTTGCCACTGTGGCCGAAACCAATAAACGCTACAAGTATTTATACGGCCAGGGGCAAACCGGTTTTAGCGTCGCTTTTCACCTGCCCACGCAGATGGGCTATGATTCCAACCATCCCCTGGCCACCGGCGAGGTCGGCCGCTGCGGGGTGGCCGTGGATTCGTTACAGGATATGGAGGAGCTGTGGCAAGGTATCCCCTTGGCTGATGTCAGTACCTCCATGACCATAAATGCTACCGCCCCTATTATACTGGCGATGTACATCGCCGCCGCCGAGAAACAAGGTGCTCAACGAAGCCAGCTAAACGGGACGGTGCAGAATGACCTTTTGAAAGAGTACATCGCCCGTAACACCTATATCTTCGGGCCGGAGCCATCCCTTCGGCTGACTACAGACCTTTGTTCCTTCTGTGCCAGAGAGATGCCCAAATGGAACTCCATCAGTATCAGCGGCTACCACATGCGGGAGGCGGGAGCCACCGCCATTCAGGAGGCAGCCTTTACCCTGGTTAACGGCATCGCTTATGTGCAGGCGATGATAGACCGGGGTATGAGCGTTGACTCCTTTGCGCCGCGTTTTTCCTTCTTTTTCGGCACCTATAACAACCTGTTCGAGGAAGTGGCCAAATACCGGGCGTTACGCCGCATCTGGGCTAAAATAATGAAAGAGAGGTTCGGCGCTAAAAACCCCAGGTCAATGATGCTGAGGTACCACGTACAGACAGATGGCTTTACCCTGACCGAGCAGCAGCCCCTCAATAACGTAGTCAGGGTAACCATACAGGCTCTCGCCTCGGTGCTGGGCGGCTGCCAGTCTCTCCATGCCTGCTCTTACGACGAGGCACTGGCCTTACCCACCGAAGAGGCGGTGAAACTATCGTTGCGCACCCAGCAGATTATCGCCTACGAGAGCGGCGCCGCCGATACCGTTGACCCTCTGGCCGGCTCATATTATGTCGAGTGGCTGACCAACCAGATTGAAACCGGCGTCGCGCAATATATCGTCAAAATTGACGAAATAGGTGGCGCTCTGGAAGCAATCAAGAAGGGTTATATCCAGAGAGAAATCAGGCGTTCGGCCTTTAACTATCAAAAAGCCGTGGACTCAGGCGAGCAGCCCGTGGTCGGCGTCAACATGTTCGCTACCGAAGAGAAGGCAGAGATAAAGGTGCTTGAAATTGACGAGAGCGTAGAGAAAAGACAGGTAGCGCGACTAAGCAAGCTGAAGAGCGAGCGGGATAACGCGAAAGTGCGCGACGTTCTGGACAAAGTGCGCAGTGTAGCCAGGAGTCAGTACAATACCATGCCGGTGCTGATTGAGGCGGTGCAGGCCTACGCCACTGTTGGCGAAATCAGCGATGCCCTGCGGGATGTCTTCGGCGTGTATCACGAGCCGGCGACCCTGTAGACACGCTTGGTAAAGGTGGTTTAACATGCCCGCTAAAAAAATACGAGTAGTCATCGCCAAGCCCGGCCTGGACGGACACGATAGGGGTGCCCACGTGGTGGCCCAGGGTTTAAGAGACGCCGGTATGGAGGTTATTTACCTGGGATTAAGGGTAACCCCGGAACAAATCGTCGAAGCCGCTATTCAGGAGGATGCCGATGTCGTTGGGCTTAGCTGCCTCTCCGGCGCGCATATGGCCCTCTTCCCAAAAACGGTAAAACTGCTGCGGGAAAAGACCGATAAGGATATTCTTTTTATTGGGGGTGGCATCGTACCTGGAAAGGACGCGCCCAAACTGAAGGCGGCGGGAGTGGCCGAGATATTCGGCCCAGGCACGCCGATTGCGGAGATTGTGAGCTACATTAAAAATAAACTTGGGGGGTAGCCGTAATGATTATCGGCCTTGACCATGTCGCCATCGCGGTAACGAACCTGAGCGAAGCCATTAAAATGTACGAAAAGTTCTTTGGCTTTAAGGCTGAAGTTATGCCGGTAAAGCCGGGGCAACTTATTAAGAATGCCTGGCTGGAACTGGGCAATGCCAGAATCGAGTTAATCGAGCCGATTGACCCCAACGGCCGGGTAGGTAAGTTTATTGCGAGCAAGGGGGAAGGTATCGAACATATCGCGTTCAGAGTAGACAATGTCGAAGAGGACTTGAAGGCGCTTAAGGAAAAGGGCATGCCCACCGTAGACGATAAGCCAAGGCCTTCAACGAGCGGTACGAAGGCAGCCTTCCTTCAGGCCAGGGGAGCCAGAGGGGTTTCGATACAACTGGTCGAACATTAAGCGGCACCCTATTAAAAACCTGCAAAATATGGTTAACTATATAGCATTACTTTCCGTAGGTCGAAGCTACCAGCGATTTCGGCTATATCTGAAACAGGGGGGTTAGAAATATGATAGTCGGGGTTGACCACATCGGCATTGCGGTGACCACCATCAAAGAGGCGCGGAAGCTGTACCATGATGCCTTTGGCTTTGAAATCGAGGAGATGGAACCTGACAAGGCGCTGGGCATCAAAATCGGCTGGGTCAATATGGGTAATGTCAAAATTGAGCTGATGGAGCCGGTTGACCCGGCAGGGAAGCTTGCCAAATTCCTCGAAACCCGGGGAGAAGGACTGCATCATATCGCCCTCAAAGTCAAGGACATCGAGGGAGAGCTGCAAACACTAAAGAAAAACGGCATCGCCCTGGTAGATGAGAAACCCAGGCAAGGCGGTCACGGCGGTAAGGTAGCCTACGTACACCCTAAAGGAGCCCGGGGGGTATCGGTGCAACTGCTTGAACCCTGAGCGATGGAAAATGAGGAGAGGAGAGCTATGATAACTAAAGTCAATCATATCGGCATTGCGGTCGTTAACCTTGATAACGCCGTTAAGCTGTT
>ORJL011307586.1_pt1 | contig 11040 bp, 9 predicted proteins | sample 1779941 | NCBI WGS metagenome assembly ORJL01 (sample SAMEA104232317, study PRJEB22302) | groundwater metagenome | biome: forest; feature: aquifer; material: groundwater | place: USA | collected 2011-08-07 | depth 5.8 m | reverse complement strand
TTGGCCGGAATGACGCTGTGATCGTAGAAGGTGGTGAACTGGGCGAGTCGCGTGCCCGCGGCGAGTATGAAATCCGCGCTTTGCAGCATCGCGCGAGCCTCGGGCGCGCCCGCACGCCCGATCGGCCCAACCACGAGCGGGTGTTCGGTCGGGACCGAGTCGTTGCGCGCATACGAGGTCACCACCCCGGCCGAGAGCATCTCGGCGAGTTCCAGCAGTTCGCCCCGCGCACCCGAATCGCCTACGCCGAGGCCGGCGATGAAAACCGGCCGCTTCGCGCGCAGGAGCGCTGCCGCGGCAGCCGCAACTGCATCGGAGTGCGCAGCGCCCGCGCGTTCTTCGCGGTAGCGCGCCGGCGCGAGCACGTCCGCCTCGATGTCCTCGTTGAGCAGATCGCGCGGCAGGTCGATATGCACTGGGCCCTTTTTGCCGTTCAAGGCGACGCGGAAAGCATGCCGGAAAAGCTCGGGGATCCGCTCCGCGCGCGGCACCTGCACGCTCCATTTGGTGAGCGGCCGGAACATGGCCACCTGGTCGATCTCCTGGAACGAATCGCGATATTGCTGGGAGATCATCGGCGCACCGGTGATCGCGATCAACGGCGAATGGCTGAGCAGCGCAACCGACAGCCCGGTGGCGAGGTTGGTCGCGCCAGGCCCGTTGGTCGCCATGCATACGCCCGCCCTGCCAATTCTTCCCGGCTCATATCCGCGGGAACCGTTCAGTACCCAGAACAGGATCCTCTCAAACCACGACATCTTCTCCGCGGCAGGAGTCAAAAAAGAATGATACTTACCAGTTTCGATATCGTAAAGTTTGGGGCCGACCGCGACGTTATCAGCGTCCATTATGCAGGCGACCAGATTCTGTACACATGTCTCCCTGACCGAAATATCGTCGTCCAGCTGAAGTACCAACTCGTGGTTTGCCTGCCGAAAACCGACGGCCCTTTGTGAAACCTGACCCCGACATGTAGTACTTACTATCTTGACATTGTCAAACAGCGGATAATCCGCGCGAGACGATTCTTCTTCTGGAATGCAAACAAGAATTTCTGAAGGAACGACCGTTCCTCGATTCAGATACTCAATCGTTTTTGCGAGAGAATCCCCGCCCAGAGTTGGTATAACCACTGAAAGAGGATATTGTTCTTGGTGAGAAGACACTGTCGTCTATTGACCTGTAACAACAATTGATCTTGAAGTAATTCCACGCGATGCATGGAAGGGGGGCCATTTCACGTGTTGCCGACCAAACCACCGCCAGCGCCCTCCGCGCCCGTAACGACGGGACCACGGCCAAATAGCCTATAGCTTCCCCAGCTAGAAGGCGGTCAACTGGGAGGAGGTACATTGACTTGGCCTCACATGAAGCGTACCGAATCCTGCATCCGACAACACCCGGTCGTACTATGCCCTCAGGACATCACTGAACTCGATTTCACCGGCGTGGAAATTGTTGTGCTCCACCCGCTCACCTATGTAGGCCGGCGAGTCCTGCCTCTTTCGTGCTGGGTGCACAAAGGTCTCTAAGCACAGCGCGCCCTGTTCTAAACCAAAGATGGTTTTCGTCGGTATCGCTTCCATTCAGACTCATGCGCTCAAGTAAATACTTGTCCTGAGGGCATCGATTGATACGGCCCGAAGCGGAAAATACCTTCCCTGCACCCAAGCGCTGCAGCAGGTCAACGTCGCGGCTGGAAAAACAGGTTTCTGGCTGACCATTTGTAAAGGCAAAGAGATTTACTTTATTTTGCAACATTGAAAGCGCATGTTCGTTCCTACTATATTGCTCCTCCAGTTCTTCGGAACTTAAAGCAGCAGCGTTCCAATGGTTAAACAAGTGATTGCCGAAGGCCACCGATTCCCTACCGTCCCATCTTCGTACCACATTCCAATCGGCAAATCGCCCTTGATAGGCGATGATAGCAGCCTTATCGACAGTCCCATAATCGCTCTCGAAGGCACTCAAAATAGATGGAGTAAGTGTCAAATGAAAAGGGCGTGGCAATCCTACCGTTTTTGAAAAATCGGAAAACTCGGGCACATATCGATCAAGGAAAGAGGCGGTGGCAGAAAGAATTGGAATTTGCTCCAGAATGGCCTGCATATTCAAAAAAATGATTGACGGAAGCTCCAACTCTTCCAGTATAACAAATCCGTTCTCGAAGCTGCCGAGAAAACCGTCATCAAAAGAAATAATGGCGGCGCGTTCAGGAAATTTCACGCCACGAAGAATCCCGGAGGGGTGTATGACGTTAAAGTTAGACCGTATCCAAGTGGCTTGACGACGAAAAAGTGTTTTTGAAACCGCGATGTCGTACTGTTGAGCAAAGCGGCTTGGTTGGTCCGACACTTCGTGAAAGACGAACACCGTCAGGCCCCGTTCAATCGCACGTCTAATCTGCGGAATGAATTTGAACGAGAATCCTAGTGTTTTCTTTAAAATGTGTCGAATGGCTGCCAAAGGAAAATTTCATTTCATGCCTACCAGCCCCTACAGTTGCCTGATATCAACCGATGCTCAGACAGCGTCAGAACTGCCAAGATAAAATTTCATGCATGTAACTGCGTCCTGCAGCGAACGCGCCTGCGGGGTGTCGGCAAGAATAATAGGAATGCGATGACGGGAAAAGAATAAGGCTTTCGCCGCCGCTCTCGCTTCTCGGCTTCCGCGGCGCGCCCAGAAATTGAAGACCTGCACCTCTGTATGCCGATAATGCGCCATTATAAATGAAAGAACATAACCAAACTCCACCTGCTCCTCGAGCATCCATTCGGCCAGATACACAACGCGTTTGGAATCTGTCGCTACCGCAAAGCGGGTCACCACAATACCGACCAGCTTCCCTTGGCGCCGAATACTGAAGAAATCGTACTGCGCAATAGGATTCTCCAGATACCTGTGACGCCAATAAAGGGCATCGCGAACCAATGAAAATCCGCGCGTCGGCTTGACCTGTATCCATAACGAGTCGATCTCTTCTGTCGCAGGCACACTGGCGTCGCACTCAAGGCCCTTGCCGGCGCCCTTGCCAAGAAGGATGCGATGGACCGCTTGTGAAGAACAATCAACTGCCTGCAAAAAAGGCGACAGTGGGTTTAAGGCTGGATATTTCCGGGTCAGCAGCTTGGCTGTCGGCCGCGAATATGAATTGTTATTGTACTCCGTAAGGTCGAAATAATTCAGTCGTTTGACCCATCCCGGATAAGCGTTCTTGTTGGGCGTGCCATAAATCAACGTCACCCCTTGCTCCTCCGCACGCGACCTCACATCGGACGCCAAGCGGCCAAATATGCTTTTGTTGATATAGCTGTCAGGATCGGGGTCCAGGGAACTGAGATTGGCTGGTTTACTATTACGCCTGATCGTGCCAGATGAGTACGTATCACCCACCTCGCCACCGGCGCATTCTACGCCGTCGATCAATACGCGTTTTCTGGTCAAAGAAACGACCCCGACCACCTTATCCTCAGCCATCGCTAGGGAGATATACCCTTTGCCGGCCGGATTCGCCGCGCCAAGTTTCCAGCGAAAATAGTCAACGGACCACAAGGGTTCAGCACCAACAGGGCCAAACTCACCCTGTAAAAAATCGACGGCCCTGCCAATAAAGTGTAAACCATCGTCGTTGACAGCTGACCACACGAGTTTCATTTTGCTTTTCCACGCGTTACCAGTGCGATTCTCAATCAACAGGTATTCTGCTTAGCCGCCGACCTCGCTTCACGTTCGCCACCAGGCCTTGAGTTCACGTGTTCAGCGTTTCATCAGCCAATTACTTACGACAGCTTGGTCAACAGGAGAATATAAACCCGCAACCAGCGTGCGCTGCCTCTGAACGTTCATTACATACTGACTCGGCGTCAAGGAAGAAATGTATTCCAGTTGATTCTTTAATTCATCCGCATCACGACAAAAGATGATCTCATCGTGGTTACAATCTCCATAAAAATGGTTCGTAGAAACGATGCTGCTCAGATTTAGACGAATAACCAGCCTTCCCCTTAACGAAGCCTCCATGCCCGCAGACGTCGATTCAAACAGCACGACATCGGATTCATCGATCTGCATCGCCAGATCTCCGTTCTCACATCGATAAACAATTCCCGCAGCACGCATCCTTGCCTCCGCAGCATCCTGATCGTCAAACCATGCATAGGGATATCGTCGGATAACGAGATCATAATTGCGGAACAAATCGGGCTTGTTCTCGACCATTGCGGCAAATATCCTCAGTTCGAATCCATAACCGATCAGCAACAGTATCTGCTTCCGCGGCTTGGATTCAATGGGAGACTCAGTCCTCGAAACGTCGCAATACCGCGGCGATCCGATGACAACTATCTCGCCCGAAGGAACCCCCACCTTTACGAATAGCTTCCGTGCAATTTCACCGGTGACTGCAACAAAGTTCGGCCTTGGCGGTTCGCCATGGCCTCCACGTCTCAGGTAAAGATGGCCTTTCGAGTATGCGGCATGGGCAAAACCAATCGTCCTGACATCGGGTGCGAAGTCTCTTACGGCAAGCAACATGGCTCGTTCCATCGGTTTTTCTTCATATGGATAGACCACCGTATCCGCACCTGACCTTTTCAGAATTCTGCTCCATTGTCTGTACAAGACAAGCTCAAACAAAGGAGCGCACCATACTACCAAGCTGATAAGAAAATTGACTGGAAAACTCGGTGTGGCCAACTCGCCGGCGCGAAGAGGGTGTGACGACGTAAGTAGCGGTTTTAGGGATTTTCGTATTCCCAATGCTGTTCGCAACGCGAACCAGAGATCACGCCACTGAAAATAATCCGAAATGAAATGCGCGCGCCTCTTAATTGCTGTCAACTCAGATCTGGTTTTTTTGTCGACTCGCACCGTGTCGGCGTACAGCCAGATCATATGCTTGTCCGAGAGCCCTTCGATGCGATCCATCATATGACCAAAAAAATGGTCACCTTTGGCCCGTATCAATCGGGGGTTCAACGCCAAGGAATTCACTATTACGGCTGCCGTTTCAACCTGCGCTCGTTTTCGGAATGCGACACCAATCGTGATGAATGCGATCTGTTTTATCAGCTTCACCCAAAACGTAAATACATCAGGAATACGATGACCACGCCAATTTGCGGTCGTTGGCGTCGGCTTGCACTCTATCCGAACCAGCTTTTTCTGTGTGGCCCACTCGATCAAGTACGCTGCCACTTCATCCGGTACCCCAACAATCCAGGTTATTTCGGTTGGCCGGCGGTTGCATAACTCGATAACAGCCAGCGCGAATAGAATGGGTTTGAGTCCAAATGGTGTGGTGCTTGGCCATAGAATAAGTCGAGATCCAGGGAGAAGAGGCCACCACCTGGTCAATTTGATAGCACGTTCGGACAGATTCCGATGCCAACTATCGATTTCCGAAAGCCACCGATCCTCATTACGGCTGACAATCTCACGAACATCGCAAGGCGTCCAGCCTTCAACTTTTGCCAGCTCGTGTTCATAGTGAATAAGTATGCCGCTTCCTTCGCGTGGAAGTTCATCGGACAATACGATACGTCGCAAGCTTGCTTCGCCGGTGGTAAGGGATCTCATCTATGATGGGAAACCATCTCTACCTATGCGGTCCTCAAGAGGAATCTCAGTCGCCTGCCGAGTGCAGGCAGTAGGGCGCATTGGTCCCGCTCCGGGGCGAGTTTCCTTCACTGGGCGTTCTAGCGATAGGCAATGCAGCTTTCACAGGGCGTTCCCTTCACATCACGTTTCAAGTGGGCGCGCCTGAGAGCCCTGAATGTCTCGGAATGCCAGGCATCCCTGAAGGAAACCCGCTTCAAATCTGCCATGAAGAGCCTCTGGTCTGGATCGCAGAAGCACGCGCTCATGAAGCCGTTCTGGCTGATGTGCGGCAATGTGAAAAGTGACCAACAAGGGAGCATCTCCTGCAATGCGCGCCTTATTTCCGATGGCATCTCGATAATTTTGGCTTCACCGTTTTCCGTTTTCACCTTGCGACTTCCATACAAGCGCAATGGATAGTGTTCATCAACGTAAGGTTCAACGAGCTTCTTAATCGCCTCGTATTCGGCAGGGTTCGAAATGTCGTAATAGGAACTGGCGAAGATTCCCGGCTTTTTCCGGTCACCGCGATAGGTCCAGGCATGTCGGATATTGCGCATGACTTTCTCAAAAGCATCGACACCCGTAACAGCAATGTAGTTCTGGCGATTGGAGCCGCTGACCGAAAACTTTATGCTGTCGAGTCCGGCCTCGATCAGGGCTTCCATGCGTGCGGGCGTCGCCAAGCGCCCATTGGTGGTGAGATAGACGTTCCTGAAGCCAAGCGACTTGGCGTAGGCGACGTACTCAGGCAATCGTTTGGCGATCAGCGATTCACCGATCCAGAACAGGCCCACCTCTTCCACGCCCGCTTCGGCCATCTCGCCGAGGATCCTGTAAAGCAAATGGGGATCGATATCGGCATGCTTTTTGGTACTGAAGGTATGTTCGCAGAAAAAACACTTGAAGTCGCAACGGCTGGTCACCTCGATCTTGGCGGACTTCGGCATCGGTGGCGTTTCGCTGAGACATTCCTGCGGCACGTGGTATGTCCTTGATATGCGTTCGGTAATATTGTCCATAACAGCCTTCTCCCTTCTCTTAATTAAAACGCCTGGCGATACTTAAATCAGACCGATCAGACGTTAAACAATTCGCTGCACCTGCCAATCCTGCTATCCTGTCGGCAGACGTCCATTGCTGGCAAACACGTCAAGGGCATGCTCATGGGTGCCTGGCACCACATTCACCTTGCCGCCGGCACCCTCCACCAGGGCTAGCCCCGCCGCCACATCCCAGATCATGATTTCCTGTTCCGCATAGGCATCGGCAGCCCCTTTAGCCACCTGCAGGAGCGACAACGATGCCGCCCCCAACATGCGCACCTTGCCGTAGGGCCTGATCATTTCAACCATGCGCCGGCCGACCGCCGGAGACTCAAGATCCAGCCGTGAGGGGACGCCCGTACAAAGCACCGCCTGTTCCTTGTTAGTAAAACCAGAAACAGCAATGGGCCGGTCGTCCAAGAAGGCTCCCAGACCCGTGCCGCCCCAGGCCAGCGCCAGGGTCGGAAGCAGACACAGCACCCCGAAAATAGGCGTCTGATTGTGCCACAGCGCGATGGAAATCGCGCTCGGCCCCAGTCCGCGGACAAAGTTGACTGTGCCGTCAAGCGGATCGACGATGAACCAGAGCGGTGAGGCTGAGGCGCCTGGCAGTGCCCCGGATTCCTCGCTGAGGAGGGCTAGACCTGTGGGACGCAGCTGATCAAGGATCTCCTTGTCGAGTAGAGCATCAGCACGCGCCTTGATTTCGCGCCGGATGTCGTGGCTGAACTCGTACTTCCTTTGGTACTCTGCGCCGGAACCCAGCAGGCGACGACCGGCATTGGTGGCCACGCGCTTGGTCAAGGCCAGGAGTTCGCCCACTTCATCCATTGCGGACGAAACGCATCAGATATGAGCCAATCAGGTGATCCAGAATCATGTGCGCGTCTTCGGCCGGTCCATACTCTTTAGGTGCGGTTGGTACATGAATGCCATCATCGGCCAAGGCCTTCATTTTGCCGCCATCAAAAGCAGTAATCGCTATGGTCTTGATACCAGCCGACTTAGCGTAGTCAAAGGCTTTAAGTAAGTTGGGCGAATTTCCCGAAGCGGAAATGGCCACTACCACATCACCTCTCTTGCCGTGGACCCGCAATTGCCTGGAAAAAATTTCATCGTAGCCAAAATCGTTGCCGATTGCAGTGATGACAGCAACGTTGTCGGTCAGGTTCATGACCCGGAATGGTTTGTCATAATCGTTGGTGCCGATTGACAGGACGTTGGCAAAGTGAGCGGCCGTCGCGGCGCTGCCGCCGTTACCGATAAAAAACACGGTCGCGCTGCGTTCGCGCGTATCGAGGATCGTTTCCACAACACGTCGAATTGACTTCAGGTCGACACCATCCAGAACCCGCTTGAGGTAGTCAAAATAGGAGCGTGAAAATTCGACGACATCAGGCGTAAAAAAGCGATCCAGATTGTTCAACGGCTGATCCATATTTCATCCCTACGAGAAAAGACCAATATCGCACACCATCTAGATCTGGCGGGCGCGCAAAAAATACTCAATGTTGGCAAGCTTCCACAGCGTTGCCTGATTGTACTGATTCGAAGACATTGGGCGCTGAATGCCGAGCACGTCGAACACCATATAGTCATCCAGATTACCGAGATAATCGGCAGATTCGTTCGGAAATCCCGCGAAACCCTGCTTCTTCACAAGCAGCGATTCCGGATAGTACCGAAGGAACAGCTTTTTCAGCAGTACCTTGGTGCGCAGATTTGGCGAGTCCGCCGCACGATCGATCCGCGCGCTCAGCGGAAGATTGAGCGCAAAGGTAACGACCGCCCTACGAAGCAGCACGCTACGGGTTTCCACGCTCCACATCATCGACATCAGGTCTGCGCAGCGCAGCCCTACAGCAGGAAGCTGGTAAGCTGCATCGCCATACATCATCGCAAGGGAAGCACGGGCCCGTGGGTCCACCACGAAGGCGTAGGCCTGTTGCGCATTGCTCCACGCCTCTCTCAGGTCCCGCAGCACCTTTGACGGGTCGTCATCAATGAAACGTATTTCCGGCGCGACAGGAGCCAAGTACGGCGAAGGACTGTACTCATCTATGGTGTCGTTATCGCGCAGATAAGCATCGTAGCCGCCAAAATATTCATCGCCGCCCTCGCCGCCAAACATCACCTTGCATCCGGTTGACTGTACATATTCCGACTGTAGCGACTGAGCCACAAAAGAATGCGCCAGCAACGGACTCCTGCATGTTGCCTGACAGCGAACTATCTCGGCGGCGTATGCCGCCTTGTCGATCTGCAGCACATCAATCTTCCGGCCAAGCGACATCTCGAATCCAGAAAGATCTGAACTGATCAAGTCTTTGCCGATGTTGTTGACTGCGACCAGTACCTGCGGGTTACCGTAGGTGACGATGTAATGGCTCAGCAGTGAGGAATCGACTCCGCCGCTCACTACGGCGGCATAGGGCCGTCCTGCCGGTATCATTTCCTTAGCGGACTGGATCAGCAGCGCGTCGAGTTCGTCGGCAAGGCTGTCGACGCTGTGTGCCGCATTCCTCTCCATGCGCGCTTGATCGATCCAGTCGCCGATCGTCCTGTCCGCAACAGTCGTCCACTGAGCGTCGGCGACGCGCAAGCGCTCCAAGCGTCCGGGCAGGATTTGGCGCACGCCAAGATAGGCTGTTCGTGAAAAAAGCATGAAATGACGGGTGCGGAAATAGTCGCGCAATGACTGCTTATCGAGTGCGACCGCCGGTACCAGTGACTGGATGGCTGAAATCTCGGAGGCAATCACGACAATCCGCTCATCCTCGTAGATGTACAGCGATTTCTCGCCCTGTACGTCGCGTGCAACGTAAACCACACCCTCGTTCTCATCGAGAACGGTATATGCGTACATGCCGTCAAGCAGGGTTGGGATATCTCCAGCCGAAAGAACATCATGCAGGTTGACCAGTACTTCGGTATCCGAGGTTTCGTTCGTCAGGTCCAACCGGCCATGCAGCCAACGCCGGGCCAATTCCCGATAGTTATAAATCTCCCCGTTGAAAGCAATTCTGTAACGTCCGGATGCCGAAATGGAATAAACCGTCTTGCGATCCTGAACCTCGCCAGTGAGGGCCAGGACATTGTGTCCGACAAATACCCGATCCTGCCAAACTGCCGACACGCACAGATCGGGACCGCGCCACGATAAATGACTTAACGCCCGACGGCACGCAGAAGGGTCAAGAGGGAAGTCGGCTTTTCGAACGACGGTTAGTATGCCGCACATGTGAATATCATGCTGGACATGAGATTAACCCGCCAGGGCATGGTGTGCGTCAACCAGCGATTGCAATCCCGCTGCAAGTCCGAATTTCGGCTCAAAAGCGAGTATTTGGCGCATTTTGGCGATGTCGGCAATATTACTAAATGGGTCACCGACAGTACCGGCCTCCTCAACGATCTCGACATCACCACGAGGTCTTTTCAACGCATCACAGAGTAAATAAATCAATTCTCGAATCGTGACCGCCACCCCGGTGCCGACATTCATGATTTCCCCGCGTGCCTGAGGTCGAGACAGCACCTGCACGATGGCAGCAGCCACATCGTCTACGTAAACCAGATCACGAAGCCGCTGCAAGGAGCCTCTGACGACCACCCGGTTACTCTTGAGTAGTTGAGTGAGCATAATATTCACCACGCCCTGTTCGAGGCTTGGCCGATGGCCTGCGCCATAAGTTGCAAAAAGTCGTAAGACAGTCCAGTTGAGCCCCAAACCCCGTCCAAGAATACCAAGCCACTGCTCACACGCAAGTTTAGCAACCCCATAAATCGTGCCTGGCACGAGCGCTGCAGTTTCAGAAATCTTGCCGTCTGCCTGGTCGCCATACACGACCGATGAACTAAGGTAGACAACGTGGCTATCAGCCTGCGCACACCAGTCGAAGATGTGCATGCTCCCAAGCGCGTTGACACGGACATCCTCAACCGGCTCACGCAGTGACTTTCCACCAGGATGCGCTGCCGCATGCACAATGGCTTGAGGTCGCACCGCTTCGAGAGTATCAATCATCCCGGGGTCGCCAAGGTCGACCCGTTGAATCGGAACTTGTGACCCTGGCACCAGATCCGGGGCGCCTGGCGCATCGAATGCTGTGACTTCAATATTGAGCTTATCCAGATGTCGCACGACCCCGGAACCAATCAAGCCGGCGGCCCCGGTAACGGCGACACGCTCATAAATCATGATCCGTTTGCCTTCTTCAAACCGTATACCGAGTCATCTCTCCTGCTTGGGAATAGGAGGACAGAAAGTGAGCTCATCGGATGCCAATTGTTGTTCGTACTTTTCCTTGAAATATTGATACCGGCGACCGGCCTCTTCATATTCCATCTGCGCGCGAGAAAGGTTGAATTGTTTGGCATGCTTCGACACCTC
>ORJL010181781.1_pt1 | contig 11040 bp, 10 predicted proteins | sample 1779941 | NCBI WGS metagenome assembly ORJL01 (sample SAMEA104232317, study PRJEB22302) | groundwater metagenome | biome: forest; feature: aquifer; material: groundwater | place: USA | collected 2011-08-07 | depth 5.8 m | reverse complement strand
TTGAATCCAGCCTCGGCCGCTCCCACAGGAAGCGGCAACCCCACATAGCCTTGACCGACTACCGCCACCCGTATGCCCACGCCTAGCCCTTACAGGTCGAACGCGTGTGTACCCTTCAAGCGTGACGTGGATAGTGACCGGAGGAGCAGGGTATATAGGTAGCGAGATCGCCTATCAGTTACTTGCAGCCGGCAAGGAGGTTCTGGTCGTAGATGACCTCTCCACCGGTGCCGCCAGCGCAGTGCCTTCGGGCGCAAAATTCCTTGAAATCGATCTGCGTGACCCCAAACTACGAGCCAGTATGCCGTCCGGTGAAAAGTTCGACGGTGTTATCCATGCCGCTGGGATCAAATATGCCGGTGAGAGTGTCAAGTATCCAGCGGAGCATTACTCGCGGAATGCGGTTGCGACGCTCGATCTCTTGAATCTCTGTCGCGATCTTGGGGTTCCCAAACTCGTCTTCTCTTCGAGCGCATCGGTCTACGGCACTCCCGAGGCCTCGCCAGTTACTGAAGAGGCGCCCCTTCGCCCAGAGTCCCCATACGGCCGGAGTAAAGTAGCCGCTGAGTGGATGGTCCGCGATTTTGCAGCGGCTCATGGCATTCATCACACCTGTCTTCGCTTTTTCAATGTGGTGGGCATTGGCGGATCGGGCGTTGCGGACACGAGTCCTTTCAATCTTTTTCCAAACCTGGTCAGAGCGGTTCAAGCCCACACGGACTTTGAACTTTACGGGACGGATCTAGAGACTCCGGATGGCACCTGTATTCGGGATTACATCCATGTCTCTGACATCGCGAGCGGCCACTTGGCCGCAATCACAGCATGGGAACGTGGCCAATCCCTGGCACCTGTATACAACCTGGGCCTAGGCCAGGGGATCTCGGTAAGAGAGATACTTAATGAGTTTGAAAGAGTCGCTGGTTCCGTGCTCGCCGTGCGAGAACGACCACAGCGACCGGGGGATCCGCTGACTGTCTGGGCTTCCAATGAACTGGCCATCAGAGACCTAGCTTGGATCCCGACTGCACCACTCCACGAGATGGTCACCTCGTGCCTTCGGCCGTCCGCAGATCCCCCGACCACATGCACTTCTCTTTAAGATAGCGTCCACAAGTGAGCCGATTGGGTACCAGATACGTCGTTGTTGGATTTTGGAATACGTTATTCGGGCTAGGTAATTTCTATCTTCTGTTATGGCTTCTCGGAGATTTGCATTATTTAGTCGTCTTGACCATCTCTTACTCTTTATCGATTCTGCAGGGCCATTTTTCTCAGAGGATCTTTGTCTGGCGCTCGAGAGGACCTTATTTTCGAGAGTTGATTCGTTTTTCTGGCGGAGCCATTGCCCAGTATATTTTGAACGTAATTCTCCTGCATTTAGCGGTTAGAACGTTTCACCTGAATCTGAGATGGTCTCAACTAGTAGTAATAGGGGTACTGGTTGCCCTAAGTTTCCTCTTCAATAAGCGGTGGGTTTTTGGCTCCAAGCACGAAGGAGCAACTCCTGTTTGAAAGTGAGAATCCTTCTCTTATATTGGCGCCGTTTTAGTATATTGGCGCCGTTTTAGCCTAAACCCCATGGTTTCGAGTTGTACCGTGATATTGCTGTGGTTAAGAACCGATCAACGTCTTGCCCGGGGCTTCTGCCGTCCTGTTTGTCTTACCAACGGCTTCTGCTGTCCATTCGGTCTTACCGGTAGTTTCTGAGGCTCATTGGGATGCATCGCCATTGCTGCCAGACAGACGAGCGGAATTGCCAAGAGCGCCGCAGTAGTCAAGTAGACAGTTGCATTTCCGAAGGGGTCGGTTCCGACATACAGCCAAGGCTTCGGCGACATTGCAAAAACGACTAGACAAATGGGTCCGATAGTCCAGGGGGATGTGACATCTATTGCCGCTAGAAAGGCCAAAAGAGCAGGTGCAAGATATAGCAACTTGTAGTCTGTCGACGTGGCAGGGGCTAGGCAACCAATACTGCCAACCACTGCAAACTTCATCCAGATTGGAGCTTGCAATCTTCTAAGTAAGATCATCACTAGCACCAGCAAAATGATAACCACGATAAAGAGAATCGGGCCCCAAGTGGGTGATGGCAAGGTACCCATTCCCCAAATTGCATGAACAGTGTTCAAGATGCTGTGGCCGTAGTGAATGCCCGCCGCACCATTCACCATTAGTTCTGTATACATCGCTTGGCTCTTTCGAATCGCAGTGAGCGCATGAGTAGCACCACTGAGACCAGATGACAGTATTCCGTGAGGCAGAAAAAATAAAGCTGTAAGAGTGAGGAATGCCGCTGTAAGTAGTGATGCGGCAGTTGCGCGTAGCGCGACCTTCCACTTACAAGTAAACCATGGAATTAGCAGGAACACCATGGGCACACCCTTCAGAGCACCCATGACACCAACTACAACCCCAAAAGATAACCATGAATTACGTAGGGCCAACGCCGCGGCAACGAGCAAAAGAAATCCAGTCCACCCTTCGATATTTCCAGTGTGAAATGCAAGGAGGCTGGGGTAACTAAAAATGATTAGCACCATTGCGACAGCACTGACAAGGAATCCCTTGGATCGCAAGGTATAAAAAATGACAACGATGCTGCCGAAGATCCAAGTGATTTGGCTAATCCACATGGCGCGCCATGGATCACTAGTCATGGTCACTAACGCCTGGATTGGAAGGTACGTTGCTGGGAAGTAGGCGACTCCGTATCCGACCCCGCCCAAGCCTTTGGCTTGGGCGTATTGAGAGAAAGTGCCAAAGAAATCGCCAAATCGCGTGGCGGGGGCAGGAAGGAAGGTATTCATAGGATACGGGCGGGCCTCTATGACGCCTTGAATGTAAATGAGAAGAATGGCGATGCCCATGAACAGGAACCAAGTAAGGAACATATATGTAACTGATGGCGATGGGATTGCCCTGAAGTAGGTTTCCACCTTCTTCTTCATGGAAGTCCGCACCCCTTAAAGTATTACGAGAAAAGTAATCGAGAATACAAGCCCCATCTTCTTGGATTCTGTCGAATCATAAGCCCAGTGGTTCCTGAAGCACCAGGATTTGCGGACCTGAGTTATCACGACCAACCTATCTTTGGTCGGTTGCGCTTTCGTTAACCTACTGGCCGCCATCTATTGCGCGTCCCAAGATTCCACTATAAAGACCATCAAGATCGTGGACGGAAGGTCCAGTACTTGTTGCCTATGAACTGTCCCAAGACGACCAATGGGATTGTACAAAGCTTGCCCAGCATTGGCGTGAGGCCAAGCCCAAGAGCAATCTTGAGCAAAATCGCGGAGGCAAATACTCCAGTCAATCCAACAGCTGCGAATCGGAAACCGGTAGCAACCCTCAGATCCTTTTTGAAATTAAGGCGCGAATTCAAAATGTAGTTATTGGTAATCCCAAGAGCGGTTCCAAGAACCGTTGCTCGCAGTGGTTCAACGCCGTTGTGAGTAAGCAGGTAGAAAACCGAAGTGTCGATAGACACTCCGCTCAGGCCGATTAACCCGTACCTACCAATGGAACTTTCACCGAACAGTAGGTTGCGTTCTGATCGTTTGACTCCCAGCATGTGCATACCTGTCCCTCTGTGAGCCTAAGCGCAAAGTCGCGCCTCTTGAGGAAGTTCTAGAGCGTAACCACTGTCGAAAAGGAAACATGCCAATCGTACTGTCAGAGAATGGCTCTGACCGGCAGAAAACCACAGAGAAATTGACTCGAGAATCAAGTAAAGGCACTACTCTGTGCTGACACAGTACGGATGGGGGCGCACGCATGGGTCTGTCGGAATCGTTAAAGTCGGCAGACTTGATCGTCGTGGGTTCTGGGTTTTTCGGGGCAACCGTTGCGGAACGAGCTGTCTCTGAACTTGGCGTCCGTGTTGCAGTTATTGAACGTCGCGATCACATAGGAGGTAATGCTCACTCCTATGTTGAACCCACCACAGGGATTGAGATTCACAAGTACGGTACGCATATTTTTCATACATCAAATGCAGCCGTTTGGGAGTATGCAAATTTATTTACTCAGTTTAATGGCTACCAGCATTCCGTTGTAACTAATCATGATGGCCGCATTTTTCAAATGCCGATAAATCTGGGGACGCTTTGCGAGTTTTATGGAAGGTCCCTGTCTCCCGCCGAGGCTCGCGAATTAGTCAAGAGGGAAGCAGACCTCGGTGGACTTGTCCCTTCAAATTTTGAAGAGAAGGCAATATCGTTAATAGGCCGTCCACTTTATGAAGCGTTGATCCGCGGGTACACTGAGAAACAGTGGCAGACTAACCCGGCCGAGCTCAGTGCGGAAATTATCTCTCGACTACCAGTCCGGTACACATTCGACAATCGATACTTCAGCGATACCTGGCAAGGGATGCCAGTCGATGGCTACGCAGCGTGGATAAAGAGAATGTTTAGCGACGACCGCATAAGTATGCATCTAGGGACTGACTTTCAAGATATTCACAGCGAATTGCGGAATGGACAAGTGATTGTCTACACAGGTCCTATCGATCGCTACTTTGGCTATCGATATGGACAATTATCGTGGCGCACATTGGATTTTGAGACGGAAATCATTGATATTCCCGACTTCCAAGGTACTTCCGTAATGAATTTTGCAGATGTTGAAGTTCCATTTACTAGAATTCACGAATTCAAACATTTGCACCCCGAACGTGAGGTATCGCCCGATAGGACAGTCATCATGAAGGAGTACAGCCGATTCGCCAAGCGCAATGATGAACCGTACTACCCTGTGAATTCGGATCAAGATCGAGCCACTTTAAGGCAACTTCGGGACGCGGCTAAGGCTGAAAAGAACGTGATATTTGGCGGCCGCCTTGGTTCATACCAGTACCTTGACATGCATATGGCTATCGGAAGTGCTCTTTCGACCTTTCGAAATGAAATTGCTCCATTACTGACGGAAAAGTTGGGTGAGGCAAATTGAAGATCTGTGTGACGATGCCAGCTTGGAATGAAGCCGAGGGGATCGGGGGGTTTATCGAAGAACTCCATGCATCTCTATCAATTTGGAATCCAACGTTCATCGTTGTTGATGATTGCTCAACCGACACAACGGCAGATGTTGTGAACTCGCTCGGCTCGATGCGTTCAGTCATCCTTTCTACAAATGAGAAGAACGCGGGGCATGGCCCCAGCACTGTTCGTGGCCTTCAACTTGCGCTCGCCGAGAGCCCCGAAGTCGTGATTGCTCTAGATGGAGATGGTCAGTTCTTAGGTCCGGACGTTTCCAAGTGTTTGACAGAATTTCTTTCCAGTGATGCAGACATCGTTGAGGGAGTGCGCAAGAATCGGCATGATCCATTATTTCGGCGGATAACGACTCATGCTTCTAGGTTGCTGGTTTGGTCTAGGTGCAGACGCCTTCCAACCGACGCCAACACGCCTTTGCGAGTTTACAAACCCGAGAAGCTGCGAATTATGCTTAATAGGATCCCAGACAATGCTATGACGCCGAATCTACTTATCTCATCTCTCAGTCGGAAACTCCAAATGAACATTTATGAGGTGGAGGTCAGTTTTATTCCTCGTCGTGGCGAGAATGAGGTGGGTACCTCCTGGGGCACAACCAGAAGACAGGTACCGAGTAAACGTTTCGCAATATTCTGTGCGAACGCCGCCGTTCAATGGTTAAGTTTCCCAAAACCATTTCAGGAAGACTGATTGCCTCATGAATCCTCTACACGGCGGTTTGCCTTGCCAGATGCTCTCAAGAAACCGATTGGTTTCAGAATCCTAACGACCATGATATTTGAAATTTCCGCGTGAATTTCGAAGCCAAGACAATCCGGACAGCATACGTAGGCAAACAGAGATAAGGCAGTGCTCACTTGTTTCCTATCTAGTCTCGCCGCATATATCGAATTGCCACATCGTCATGGGCCAGGATTGAAAGCAATTGAATCGACTTTGGTGCTGTTTCCTCCCTACCACCTTTGGTCTAGTTCAGGGTGGTAGGCGATGGCAGTCAGAGTCTTCTTCATGGTCTAATAGAACGGAGTATCGCTTCATTCCAGTTTGAATCTCGAATACACGCGGATGTAGTGCCGTAACGTTGCATATTCAGAGTCATTCCGTATGCTGACAACATGAAAGTCACGCTCCTAGCAGGTGGGCTTGGTACGCGCTTACGTGAAGAAACTGAATTTCGCCCAAAGCCGATGGTGCCCATCGGTGGCAAGCCAATTCTCTGGCACATCATGAAGACATACGCGCACTTTAATCATCAAGATTTCGTTGTCTGTACTGGATATCGCGGCGATGTCATTCGTCAGTATTTTCGAGACTTTGAAACGATGAACCTTGACTTTACGATCAAGATCGGTGCTCAATCGATACTCACCACGCATGGGAATCTAGATGAAGAGGGCTGGTCAGTGACGGTTGCAGACACCGGAGCGGAGACCATGACTGGTGGACGACTGTATCGAATCCGCGACTACCTTAATTCGGAAACCTTCATGTGCACTTATGGGGACGGTGTTTCAAACGTCAACATCAAAAAACTCTTGGAGTTTCATAAGTCTCACGGGAAAATTGCCACCATGACAGCCGTCAAGCCAGTCTCAAGGTTTGGGGTGATAGACATTTCTCAAAATGGTGACGTTGGCCATTTCCGTGAAAAGCCCCAGGCGGATGGCTGGGTGAACGCGGGCTTCTTCGTATTTGAGCCAAGCATCTTTGATTACTTGAATGATAATTCAATTTTGGAGAACGAACCACTTTCGGAACTTTCGCGGAATAACGAATTGGTTGCCTTCAAACATGAAGGGTTCTGGCAACCGATGGACACATATCGCGAGACAATTATGTTAAACGAAATGTGGGCCCAGGGCGATGCACCGTGGAAGGTCTGGTAATGAGTGAATGGCACGGCAGGAGTGTTCTCGTTACCGGTGCAACTGGCCTGGTTGGCTCTTGGCTGGTTCGGAAACTACTCGAGGAAGGGGCCCACGTATCAGCTCTTGTTCTGGACATGGACTCATCATCAGAATTAGTTAGAAGCCGAGATATCGATAGAGTTGCCGTGATCAATGGTGATTTAGCTGATTTTGGAACGGTGTCTCGCGCCGTTCATCAGAACGCCTGCGAAGTAATCTTTCACTTAGGTGCACAGACAATCGTAGGGACCGCGATTATGGACCCAGTAAGAACCTTCCAGTCTAATATCCAGGGGACGTGGAACTTACTTGAAGCTTCAAGGAATTCAAATAGGCGAGTGAAGAGCGTTGTAGTCGCGTCTAGCGACAAAGCATATGGCACCTCCAACCAACTCCCATACAGAGAGGACCATCCTCTACACGGTGATAGCCCATATGACGTTTCCAAATCATGTACAGATTTGATAGCTCAGTCATATGCGACGACCTATGGCTTGCCAGTAGCTATAGCGCGATGCGGAAACATTTACGGCGGTGGTGACTTGAACTGGAGCAGAATCGTGCCAGGAACAATCCGGAGTCTCTTGGCTGGAGACACTCCAGTTCTCAGAAGTGATGGGACCTTTATCCGCGATTATGTGCACGTCGATGACATTGTTGATGCCTACATTCATCTAGCGTCGGCGGTGGAAGCTCAGCATATATGCGGAGAGGCGTTCAATTTTTCGCGCGACGAGCCACTGAATGTGCTTTCGCTATACCAGGCGATTTCGCAAGTGGTTCTTGGTCATGTTCTGGAACCTAGAATCTTGAATATCGCGAGTAATGAAATTAAAGACCAATATCTAGACAGCTCCAAAGCACGGCAGAAATTGCGCTGGAATTCTTCAGTCGATCTAAACGATGGGTTACAACGGACAGTTCAATGGTATCGGACCTACTTATCAGAGGCGGTTCGATGACTAGGCCATTGATTAGTGTCATCATTCCCGCGTATAACGAAGAAGAGTGTGTTGATGAATTAGCAAGGAGACTCCAACTCGTATTCTCTTCCGAAGAAAAGTACGAATTTGAGGTTGTGATAGTAGAGAACGGTTCCTTGGATTCTACCTGGGAGAAGTTGAAAGCTATTTCTGATAAAGATTCAAGATTCAAGATCCTTAAGTTATCTAGGAATTTTCGTATGGATGGCGGCCTTACGGCCGGACTAGACCATGTGACAGGTGATGCTTGCGTAGTAATGACAGCGGATTTGCAGGACCCGCCCGAGTTGATTTCTTTGTTTCTAAGGAAATGGGAGGAGGGGTGGGAGAACATATACGGTGTCATAACAAGAAGAGAAGGCACCGGACCGATTCGTACGATGAACTCAAAATTGTTTTACTGGCTTGCTGGAAGATTGACGGATGGTCGAATTCCCAAGAACGCTTCCGACTTCCGACTCGTGGATCGAAAAGTATATTTAGTGGTTAAATCAATGACTGAACGGAATAGGTTCGTTCGAGGTCTGTTTGCCTGGGTGGGTTTCAAGTCAGTCGGTATCCCTATGGAACGGCCCCCGAGGTTTGGGGGCGTTTCGAATGCTCCTACCCTTAAAGTAATTGATCTTGCTTTTAAGGGGATATTCGCAAATTCCTATAAGCCATTGAAACTCATAACGATATTTGGACTTGCACTGTCGAGCCTGTCGTTTGTTGCCATCATCCCTCTAGCGATTCTTTGGTTTACCGGAGGGGTGCCATTCGCGGGGTTTGGTACTCTGGTTACCTTGTTTCTTTTCGTCCTCGGAATTCTCTCATTGATGCTGGGAATATTGAGTGAGTATGTTGGTCTGATATATGAAGAAGTGAAGTTGAGACCAAATTTCATCGTAAGCGAAATCTATTCCGCATCGACAGATTCTCACTGAGGGTTTCCTGAACTTGAGAATGAATTTAGGCGAGGGGTAAGAGAGTGCAGAAGTATTCAGACTATTTTATGAATTCCTTGAAGGATTTAGGCTTCACGACCTGTTTTTTTGTAGGTGGTGGAAACTCTATGCATCTACTTGAATCAGCGAGCAAACTGTTCCGGTGCATCCCTGTTGTACATGAGGTGAGTGCCGCCGTAGCGAGTGAATACTTTAATCAATCGAGAAAAAATGGTGAACGAGCTTTTGCTCTGGTTACCGCGGGTCCAGGCTTAACCAATTTAGTATCGGGGGTCGCCGGGGCGTGGCTCGATAGCAGGGAGCTACTAGTCGTAGGCGGGCAGGCAAAATCAACAAACCTAGCTGAAGGAAGAGTCCGCCAGATCGGCCACCAAGAGATTGACGGCGTAGGGATTGTCCATGGGATTACAAAAGTAGCGAATACGATCAAGTCCCCCATCCCCAAGTGGCATATCAATGAAATGGTTAGTCAGAGCTGGAAGGGTCGGCCCGGGCCAGTCTTCATTGAAGTCTGTTTAGACGTCTCTGGAATGACCATTGACGAAATCGACTTACAGTCACACGTTGAGGTGAGCGATCTCACAGTTGAAGAAGACTCGAACCTTGATCCGACCTCAAAGTGGCTGAATGAATTTAGCCGACTTCTCGGAGCAAGTAGCAGGCCACTTCTCTTGCTAGGTGGTGGAGTCTCTAGGAAAATGGCAAAACGAGTTCAGGATTCACTTGTCCGTTGGAAGTTCCCGATTGCGTGTACCTGGACAGGCGCGGATAGATGTGGATTTGATTACCCGTATTTTGCGGGTCGACCCAATACCTATGGCATGCGTTGGGCCAACATATTTCAACAGCAGGCGGATTTATTGATTGCGGTTGGGACCAGCCTGGGCTTCCAACAGACTGGCTTCAACACGGATGCATATATGCCGGTGGGGAAAATCGTTCACGTCGATCTTGACGCGCATGAACTTGAGAAATTGAATCCCAGTCCCCGATTCGGCATTCATACGGATAGCGAATCGTTTCTGTCCGTGCTCATGGATCTTTGTGAATCTACAAAGGTGCAATATGAAGAGTGGTCAGATTTCCTCACGGAAGTTAAGAAGGAAGTCCCCACTCTCGAGCCTTGCCAAGTATCCGATCCACCATATATCAGTCCTCATAGTGTGATAAGCCACGTATCTACATTGGCTAATCCGAATGACCACATCGTCGCAGCCAGCAGTGGAGGCACTTTTACAGCGACGCTTCAATCGTTTGTGAACTTGAGAAACCAGATACTTATGGGAAACAAGGGGCTCGCGAGTATGGGGTACGGGCTGGCCGGTGCAATAGGTCTAGCCATCGATAATCACGAGTCTAGAGTCATCTTGTTTGAAGGTGATGGTGGCTTTGCGCAGAACATGCAGGAGCTAGGTACCGTGGTTGCAAACAATCTGAATCTAAAAATTTTTATAACTTGCAATGACGGATACGCCTCAATCCGAACGAGTCAAAAGAACTATTTCAATGGGAATTATCTAGGGTGTGATACAAAAACAGGCTTGCAGTTGCCCAACTGGGAATTGCTTTTTGATTCATATTCAATTCCGCACATGTCATTGAATGCTTCAAATCTTGACTCCACCGAATTTGGAGCACTTTGGAATAGCCATGAATCGGCCGCTTTTCTTATCATGGCCGATCCAGATCAAATGTATCTCCCCAAGATATTTAGCCGAGTCGCCACAGATGGAACTATGCAGTCGACGGCCCTACATGATATGTCGCCTGCGCTAGATCCCGAGGTATCCAGAAATGTCTTTAAATATTTGCCGTCGATCATGGTGCCTGGCGCGGGGTGAAGAAGGTCCCGTGAAGATCGCTATAACCGGAGTCACTGGTTGGCTGGGACAGTCGTCTCTGCATGCAATCCGGAAACTTAGATTAATAGAGTCAATTGATGAGTTGACTCTATTTGGAAGTAGATCACGTATTTTCAAGGATCCAACATATGGCGATTTGGATATCCAACGTTTGAAAGAACCTTACGTCATACAGGGTTCCGCCGATCTCTTCGTCCACCTTGCTTTCAAGACCAGAGATTACCTTGCGAAGATGAGTTCGACGGACTACATGAATGAAAATCGAAGAATCATCGAGGATTCGATATTTCAATTGAAGGTGAGCAGACCAAAGTCCGTTATTTTGGTATCTAGTGGTG
>ORJL010848570.1_pt1 | contig 11041 bp, 11 predicted proteins | sample 1779941 | NCBI WGS metagenome assembly ORJL01 (sample SAMEA104232317, study PRJEB22302) | groundwater metagenome | biome: forest; feature: aquifer; material: groundwater | place: USA | collected 2011-08-07 | depth 5.8 m | reverse complement strand
GCGGCACCCGCAAAGGCATGGAAGCCTGCCCCTACAAGAAAACGATGTACCGCGGCACGATGCGCACCAGCGAGAAGTGCATCGCCTGCTTCCCACGGGTTGAGGGCAAAGATCAGGCGGGTGGCGGTCTGCCGATGCAAACACGTTGCGTGGCCTCGTGCATCGGGCATATCCGCTTGCAGGGTTTGATCGAGCTGAACAAGGACGGCACCTGGAAAGAGAACCGGCAGAACCCGATCTATTATTTGATTCACGTCGCGAAAGTGGCGCTCCCGCTCTATCCGCAATTTGGCACCGAGCCGAACGGCTATTACATCCCGCCGCGCTGGGTGTCGCGGCCGTATCTGCGCCAGATGTTCGGCCCGGGCGTGGACGACGCCATCGAGAAGTACTCCGCGCCCGATCGCGAACTCCTTGCCGTACTGCAGCTCTTCGGCAAGAACCAGCGCATCTGCCATCGCTACGAAATCAAGGAGGGCCCGAAGGTGTTCGAGACCGAGGTGCGCGGCAAGAAGTTCGTGATGTATAACGACACCGTCATCGGCTATGCGAAGGACGGCACGAAGATCATCGAAACCACCGTGGAAGAACCGCTTCACATCCGCCCCGACAAACATGCCAACTCCATCTGAACCCGCCCTGCGCGGCGAATGGGCCGCCCGCACCGATACGCCCAAACGCTCCGTGTTCGGGAATTATCGAACCGACGGTTCGCCTGGCGGCGGGGGCGCGTCCGCTCCATCCAATCCCGATCCAGGCCGGCTCGCGTCGGCGGCTACGAAGAAGGAAGCCGCGCTTCAAACCGCCATCGATCTCGCCGTCGCCCGCTCGTTTCTCCACCGCCTTCTCGCGTTGGCTTTCGCCGATCCGACGCCGGAAGCGTGGCGCTGGCTCGCCGATGCGCCTACGCTGGCCTTCGTGCGATCGTCCGCGCAAGTCCTCGACGCCCCGCTCGCCGACAGCGCTCAGGTTTTGGCTGATTCCTTGAGACCCGACGCCTTCGAGCTATTCCTCGACGCCTATCTCGCCACCTTCGGCCACGCCGCACGCGGCTCATGCCCGCTCAACGAGATCGAATACGGCGACATCAAGGCGGACCCGCTTTTTCAGCCGCATCGCCTTGCCGACCTCGCTGCGTTCTATCGGGCATTTGGACTCGAAGTGACCGAGGATGCCGGCGAGCGGCACGACCACATTTGCCTCGAACTCGAATTCATGTGTGTGCTCGCCGCCAAGGAGGCCTACGCGTTGGAGCATCAACTCGATGCCGATCAACTCGCGCAATGCAGGGATGCGCAACGGAAATTCCTTCGCGAACATCTCGGCCGCTGGACACCCGCGTTCGCCCGCCGCCTTGCCGCCGCCACAAACGATTTGGCGCTCCGCGCGCTGGCCGAATTCACTCGTGCCTTTGTCGAATCCGAGTGCTCGCGCTTTGGCGTGAACCCCGGCAGCGAGGAGCTATCGCTCCGCCCTGTGGACGAAGCCGCCGACCGCATGTGCGACTCGTGCGGCATCGCAGCCCTGCCGCCCGGCGCGCTAGCGGCAACTTGAGATCATGCAACTGCGCTACGACGAGGATTTCATTGAGGCCGCCGCGTTCCTCTGCACAAGCGGGCAACGCCAGGGCGTGCCCTCGCTACAAATTGCCCGTTTCCATCGCGAGCGCGAGAAGCTTTACGCCACCCTCGACCCTGACGAGCGCAACACGGCGTTCTTCAAACTGCACCTCGACTGGTTTCGCGAGTGGGGCATGGAGAAACTGCTCACGGACCCGCTGAAGGAATTCCCGTTGCTGCCGAAGCAGTTGAGCGTGCTCGCCGTGCGCAAAACGCGAGGACAGAACGACGAAGGGGCGGAACTCTACGTCAACGAAACCGGCCAACGCAGCGCCATCCTCGCGCTGCGCCCGGAGTCTTTCGAACGGGATGCCTCCCTCAAGGACTATCTTCGCCACGAGTTCACGCATTTGAGCGATATGCTCGATCCCGCCTTCGGCTATTCGCCCGCGCTCAACCTGCCGGGCTTGAACGGCGCGCAACAACGCCTCGCCCGCGAGCGATACCGCCTGCTCTGGGACATCACGATCGATGGTCGCCTCGTTGCCCTCGGCCACAAGCCAATGGCCGCGCGCGAGCAACATACCGCCGCTTTTTCACGCGGATACCCGTTCTGGCCGGCGGAAAGGCAGGCTGAGGCGTTCGACTCGCTCTGGCGCAACGCCGCGCCCCGCCACGCGGAATTCCTAATGCTCATTGCCGATCCGCGCGGTCTGAGCGAAGCTCATCGGCCCGCGCCCGGCGGATCCTGCCCGCTCTGCGATTTTCCCACGTTCACCTGGGCGAACGCCGAATCCTTGCCCTCGGAGATCATGGAGCGCGTCGTGACGGAGTTTCCAGCGTGGACGCCGGAACAGGGCTTGTGCGGACGCTGCCTGGAAACTTACCAGGTCGCCTGACAGTTCGCCGTTATGATCCGTGTTGACCAGCTTTTTATTTCGCCCGGCCACAACTTCTTTGGCCGGCACGGCCAGGCAGCGGGTACGCACCCGATTGTCCGCGTCGATGAAGTCGAGTGCGTGGCCGGGCGCGGCATTCGCGGCGATCGCTTCTTTGATTACAGGGAAAACTATAAAGGCCAGATCACCTTCTTCGCGATGGAAGTTTTGGAACTGTTGCGCCGTGAGCTGAACCTGCCCGAGGCGCAGCCACAAGCCACGCGCCGTAACGCCTTTGTTCGCGGCGCGGACTTGCCTTCCCTCATAGGAAAGCAATTTGAAGTGCAGGGCGTGTGCTTCGAAGGCGTGGAGGAGAGCAAGCCTTGTCACTGGATGAACCTGGCGCTCGGCCCGGGTGCCGAGGAGTGGTTGAACGGCCGCGCAGGCCTGCGCTGCCGGATCTTGCAGGGCGGCACGCTACGGTGCGACTCCTAGCATGAACTTGAGCGCGGTCATTCTGGCTGGGGGAGAATCGCGCCGGATGGGACGCAGCAAGGCATGGCTGGTGGTTGATGGTCAACCGTTGATTGCCCGCGCTGTGGACACAGCGCGAAAAATTGGCGTCGAAGAGGTGTTTATCTCCGGGCGTGTTGGCGAGGATTATTCCGCGTTGAAGTGTCCCGTCCTGCTCGATCTGGAACCAGGCTTTGGCCCGCTCGGCGGCATCGAGCGGGGATTATCCGCTGCCAATTCGCCGCTGCTGCTCGTGCTGGCCGTGGACCTGCCGCAGATGCGCCCCGAATTCCTTGAGAAACTGCTCGCGCGCTGCGACCAATTGCGGGGCGTCGTGCCGAGGCTGGATGGCAGGCTCGAACCGCTCGCCGCCATTTATCCGAAGCGATGCCTCGTTCTTGCCAGCCGCCTCATCGCTCGATCTCGCCACGCGGTCTGCGAGTTTGCCGAAGCCTGTCTGGAGGAGCGCGCCGTGCGTGCGTTCCGTGTGGCGCGCGCCGACGCGGTCCGGTTCTCAAACTGGAACCGCCCGGCGGACATTCAGTAGGTTCCGGATTCCGCCCCTCTTTGCGCTACCGGCTGCTCGCTCAAAGCGCGTACGACCGAAAGGAACTGCTGACCGAAGGACAGCTCGCGCGCAAACTGCGTCTCGACCGTGTGTCCGCCCGCCTTGAACTCGAAGCTCTTCGCCAGATAGCCAACGACTCGGCTGGAGAGGGCTTCACTCCACTCGAACTGGACCCATCCGAGGGCCTGGTTCCAGCCTGATGCGCCTTTCTGGCTAAATGAAAGCCTTGTTCCTCCTTGACGCATCCGTATTGCTGAATTTGTTGGCAACCGACCATTTTGAAGCCATGGCGGCGAGCATGGGCTGGCAATTTGCCATCTGCACGGCGGTTCGCGACGAGGCAAGGAAACTGCGCGATCCAACCACTGGAGAGATGCTCCCTATCGACATCGATCCTTTCGGCAAAGTGTAAAAGCCTGCTCGAAGAAAAACCCGGGCGAAAGCGATTTCTCGAAACGCAAAGTGGGTGGCCGGCGCTCCCAGGTTCAAGAGCCACCGGAGTAGCACGACACTTCCCGCTTGCGGGCTTGACTCAGCGGTGCCGGCCAATATTCTTCCACGTAATGCCGCCTTGAATTCAGTATGAATCGCCGTGACTACCCGGGAGTCGCCCTGTCACAATGGGGAGTCCAATTCAAATGAAGCTGACTACCCATCTTGCCGCCACAGGGCTATTCGTGTTCCATCTCGCACTCACTCAGCTTCTCGGCGGTGGTGCGACCCCCGGCTTGGCCGCCGGGCAGCTCAATAGTCCGCCCCAAACGGTTCCATTGGGATCCGTGCTGGCGCCGGATGGGACGTTTCGTCTCCCGCCGGAGTTTTCCGGTGCGTTCGACGCGCGCGGCTGGCGGCTGACACCGGGGCCGGGGCGGGAGCCACGGTTCGTTCGCCTCGCCTCACCGGACGCCGCCACAGCGAAAGCCGGAGGCGACGAAAACTGGAGTCCCCTCTTTCCCGGGCCTGCGGGCGTGGGCGGGGTGGTGCGGTCTGTCGCGGTTTCGTCAACCGGCGAAATCTACGTGGGCGGCGAGTTCACGCAGGTCATTAACAGTCCTGGAGACGCCCTGCCAGCGGCGTATGTTGCCAAATGGGACGGGGGTGGGTGGTCCGCATTGGGCAGTGGCGTGAACGGCACGGTCAACGCCCTGACCCTGGGACCTCAAGGCGAGTTGTATGTCGGTGGCTACTTCTCGGAGGCCGGAGGACAACAGGCGTTGGGTGTGGCACGCTGGGATGGACACCAGTGGAGCAGCCTGGGCAACGGGATTCAAGGCTCAGCGCAGTGCATGGTCATGATCGGTACGGACCTCTATGTCGGGGGATCTTTCGAGACGGCCGGGACCGGAACCGCCAATAGCGTGGCCAAATGGGATGGCACCGCCTGGAGCGGGCTGGGGGGCGGGGTACGCCAGGATACGTACTACGGCCAGGTCTCGGCGATGGCGTCGGGGCCCCAAGACCAGATTTACATTGCCGGGCAATTTCAAACGGCGGGGGGAGTAAAGGCCAACAGCGTCGCCTTCTGGGATGGCACAAGTTGGTCCGCACTGGGTGCGGGAATCAGTGGTGACTACGTTTACGCCCAGGCGTTGGCGGTGGACGACGCGGGGAACGTGTTCGTAGGCGGCTATTTTTGGGATAGTGGCAGTGGATCTTACGATTCGCTCAAGAAATGGGACGGGCGCCAGTGGTCATCCATAGGAGGCTTAAGCGATACGGTGACAGCCCTCCATGCGGATCGGAGCCGCCTCTACGTGGGGGGGTACTTCACCAGCATCAGCGGCCAACCGTTTGGGCGCGTTGCCCTCTGGGACGGCGCCAAATGGCAGCGTCTGGACACTGGCTTGGCTGGCGGCGGATACACGATGGTCAATGCGATGGCGATAGGTCCGAGCGGGGAACTCTGTGTGGGCGGCGCTTTCACGGTCGCAGGGGGTGTCGATGCCAGCTTCGTGGCGAAATGGAACGGGCGGCGCTGGTCGCCGTTGGGCAGCGGCGTGGGAGGCTGGGTCTATGCGGTGGCGACGGACGAAACTGGCGGCCTCTACCTGGGAGGGGAATTCACGACCGTTGGAGGTCTGAAAGCGAACAACATCGTCCATTGGGACGGCACGGCCTGGAGCGTCTTGGGAACCCAAACCCAAAATGGCGTGGACGGCCTCGTGAACAGCATCCTGGCTCGTGGGGGCAAGGTCTTCGTGGGCGGCGAGTTCACCTCGGCGGGCGGGACGCCCGCGAACCGCGTGGCGTCTTGGGATGGCGCGAAATGGGCTGCCCTGGGAGAAGGCGCAAACGACACCGTGTACGCGCTGGCGGCCTTGGGCAATGACCTCGTTGCGGCAGGCGCCTTCACGCAAGCGGGGAGCGAGCCGGCAGCCGCGGTGGCGCGTTGGGACGGAGCCCGTTGGCGGGCTCTTGGAGCAGCCACGCATCTGACGGAGCCGGGCGCGTTCATCCGCGCCCTGGCCGCGCACGACACGGACTTGTATGTCGGTGGCAGTTTCGGGTCGTTGGGCGGGGTGAGCGCCCGCGCCGTCGCGCGGTGGAATGGCACCGAGTGGAGCGCCTTGGGCGAGGGGGTCAACGGAGTTGTCAACGCAATGGCGTTCACGAACGACCGCCTTTACGCGGGCGGACTGTTTTCCGCAGCCGGAGGTGTGGCGGCCAGCCACATAGCATATTGGGATGGAACGACTTGGTCAACGTTGGGATCGGGTCTCAACAGTCCATACGGATACGTGTTGTCCCTGGCTGTGGGGGGCCAGAATGAGTTGTTCGTGGGCGGCTACTTCGACCAAACGGGCGGGGCGGCTGCGCGTCGTGTGGCTCGCTGGGACGGCGTGCGTTGGTACTCGCTGGGGACGGGATTGGATGGCACCTACCCGATGGCGTACGCCATGTCCACCCACGGGACGGATCTGTACGCGGGGGGCAGCTTCGACACTGCGGGCGATGCCAACGCCATGAGGATTGCGAAGTGGAACGGGGCGCGGTGGGACGCCTTGACGCCCGGCGCCAGCCAGCAGGCGTCCGCCTTTGTCAACGGCGACGTTATGGCCGTCGCCCTGGTGGGCAAGGAGGTCTATGTCGGCGGCCGTTTCACGCGCGCGGGTAGTGTTGCCGCAACGAACATAGCCCGTTGGGATGGGCAGGAATGGTCGGCCCTGGGCAAAGGACTGGGGGGAGAGACCTATGATAGCGTCAACGCGTTGGCTCTCGGCGAGGGCTACCTTTACGCCGGGGGCTATTTCTCCCGCGCCGGGAGCCTTACGGTGCAGAACGTCGCCCGCTGGAGCCTCGAAACCAGGGCCTGGGGAGCGCTGGGCGCCGGCGTCCAGGGCACGGTGAACGCGGTGGCGGCGCAGGGTGGCAACATCTATGTGGGAGGCCTCTTCACGAGGGCGGGAAATATTGCCGCCAACCAGATCGCCCGCTGGAACAGCACCAATCGCATCTGGTACAGCCTCGGCAGCGGTTTGACCGGTGCGAACACCTATGATGTGCAGGTGTCCGCGATCGTCGTCTCTGGCGACGGCGACCTGCTGGTGGGCGGTGGTTTCACAAAGGCCGGTGCCCTCACCGTGAACCACATCGCACGCTGGTCCAGCGGCGCCTGGTCGGCATTGGGGACGGGAGTCGCAGGCAGCGACCCCACCTATACGTACGGAATCTGCGTCAACGCGATCGCCATCGCGGACGACGGAACGATCTTCGCAGCGGGCCAGTTTGCCAAAGCGGGTGGTCGAAGCGTGACCAACATCGCCTGCTGGCGTACCAACAAAACGTGGTCGGGTCTAGCCGGTGGGGGCTTGGGTTCGACTTACGATACCGTCAACGCCCTCGCGATGAACGGGACCAACCTCTACGCGGGAGGCGCTTTCAGCCTCCCGGCGCAGTTTCAGCGCTCGAGCCTGGCCCGCTGGGACGGACAGCGGTGGAAGGCTCTGGGCAGCGGCATCTCAGGTGGGAGCAGTCCTCGCGTCCTCGCCCTGGCGGCCTCCGGCTTGGACCTCTATGTCGGCGGCAGCTTCACCCAGGCAGGCGGGAAGCTCTCGTACTTCTTCGCACAGTGGAATGAGCTAGGCCAGTTCCAGGACCAGCCGACACTCCAAACGGACTACGCCGACGGCTTGCTGCGGCTCAGTTGGCCGGCAACCGCCGAGGGTTTTGTGCTGGAAACAAGGGAACGAATCGACGCGAGCACGGCCTGGACGGGCGTCGGCGTGCCACCCCAGGTCGTTGGGACCTCGAATGTCGTTCAAGTGGGAACCACCAACGCAAGCGGCTTCTTCCGCCTGACGGCGCCAAGATAAACGGCGGCCGAATCCGCGCGCATCCATTGAGGCATCGGGGGCGAGCCACTGTCTTCAGCGGGCCGCCTGTGCGATCGAACGTCCAGCGGCGTGATCGCTCGGACAGATCTCGCGCGAAGGCGCAGTGACGCAAAGAAGACGGGAAGGGAGAAGATCCCGGTGGAAGGCGCGGACGGCGGGCGCAATCTCATCCTCATTTATGCTCTCCTCCCGGCGTTTCAAAGCGGGAATAGCGCCATCGCGCCGTGCCTTTACGGGATGGTAGGGCTGGCTGTCCTCAGCCGGCCGCCGGCGCGCGAGAAGCCTGCCTCGGACGAGAACCTGGAACTCAGGAGAGGACCCGGATTCAGGTTCCTCTCCCCTTCCTGATTTCCTGGGTTTCAAATTCACATTGCGTCCGAAGGAGCGCACCCGAGCCAAAGCGAGGCTCCCCATCCATTAGTTTTGAAGAACTTTCACGCGAATTAGCATTCTTATACAGCGCATTAGGCAACAAAAATTCCTACGTGTTTACGTAGCTAGGCAGAAACCAAGAACGTGCTATGATCGGACCGTTCAGCTCGAGATTTCATCCGTGGCGACCAGGTCGCCGTCCTGGGTGAAGCCCTTGATGCTGAAGGTGATTGGTGAGCCGAGTACGAACGGTAACGGATATGAAAAATCGATCCATGTCGGACGAATCGTGCGGAGGCCCGTCCAGCCAGCGGAGCAAAGGCGGGGCGGACGGGCAGAGCGCGGCGGTAGGGATGCCACGCCCGCCGCACAGTGAGGTAGGGCCGGCTGTTCCCAGCCGGCGGCTCGGGGCGCGATCGGATGTTCAGAACGGCGCGATAGGGGCAGCACCGATTTGGGAGGAATGCGCGCAGATTTGGCATGTCCCAAAACCTGCCGCCATCCCCTCAAGTTCAACGCCCAATTCCATGGTTCGCCAGTTGGTGGCGTATTCCGCCTGCTTCAATGACCTCGGCGGTGAATTCTCGGAAAGATTCGGAAGAAAAACAATCAAGACGGATATGAAACGTCATGGCATGACCGACACTCCAGGGCTGCCTCGCCCCTTCGCCCCCTGCCCGTAACCCGGCGCCCGGAGGAACCCCATGAAACCGGAGGAGCTATCGGACGAGGAGTTGCTGAGGCAAGCCCAAGCTGGATCGCAGGCAGCCATCGAGGCGCTCGCCAGCCGAGCCATCCAAGAGCTGAGGCCCCTCGCCCGTAGATTGAGCATGCACAACGCTATGAAAATGACATCACGGTTGGTTGCCCTCACGCTCCTCGTTACCGCGTTCCTGAAGCTATTATATTTTTGGGGGATGCCCGTCAGCAGAGTGAAGGCCGATCCAGTTATTGGCTTTCTGACTGTCCGGGAGGCTCTGTTTCTGGCCTCGATGGTGGAACTGGCCGTGGCCCGCCTCCTTTGGACCCCTGCGAGCCTTAGGCAGTCGGCCTGCGTAGTACTCTATTTCAGCGTATGCGCGACACTCTACCAGATCGGGTTGGTCTTGAGCGGTTTTGAGCAGCATTGTTCCTGCCTTAGTGTCATGACAGCCTGGCTCGGTGCGAGGACTACTACGCTGCTCTCCAGAGCGTTGCTGGTAGTTTTCTGGATCGTTGGGTTGCTTCAGCTTCGGTGTGCTTCCGTCGCCACCCGCCTGCCCCGCCAAACGGGCCCCCTCCACTCCTGCCTGATGCTTTTCGTCGCGTTGAGCGCTGGATGTGTTTGGAGCGGGGCGGCGCCGGTTGAGCTGGAGGGTGAGTACCGGGACTATCGGATGAGCTCGCAGGGTGGGCAGAGCAAACTCCTCCAGCGTCTACCGTTTCGAGCCACGGTGGACAGCACGGCCCTGCTGGTAAGTTACGTGCCACCGCTTCCTCCCGCCAGATACCAGAGCTTTGCTTTCACGAATTTCGCGTTTATCGACAGGAGCGATTTCGTGTGCCTCAGGCTGCCGGTTCAGAGCGATGATTTCCCCGTCGGTGCGGTGTTGCGGGACGCAAAACCCGTCTGGGAACTCGGCAACTGCGGCGACGGTCTGACGACTTGCGCTTTCGTGATGAGCCGATGCCTCGATTTGTTCCCTAAGGGATCCGGGGCAAAGACGCGACCATTTGCGGAGACAGGCGTTTTTATGGCGGAAGCCTTGGCCTTGATCACCGAGGCCGAATACCGCTACTCGTCGGACGGCGAGACCCAAGCCCTGTCTTGTGACGTGCGGGTGTCAAAGAGTTTGCGCGATACCTGGCAACTTTCGCCCTTGCTTAACCCTGGCCTGGACACCTCCAGCGAAAACAAGGAGTTCAGGCATGCGAAGTCGGACGTGGACTCGTACCCGGCTGGATTCATCGTGGAGAAGATGGAGTTCACCAAGTTCGAGAATGTCGCCGGGCTGCGGTTTCCCACCCTCGGCGAATTCAAGCGATATTCGTTGCCTCGCAAGCCGATACCTGGTGCGGCACCTCGAGAAGTCCTCTTTGAGACACTTAGTGTTGAGGTTCGCTATGTTGGGCCATCGGCTGTGCCTCGCATTCGGCTGCCGCCATCTCCGGCAGGGAAAAAGGTTAGCGTCGTAGAAGCGAGGCTGACCGACAGATCTCTCCACATCGACGGGGTGGAGTTTACGACGGACCGGTTTGTATCCACCGAAGTGTGCGCTGCCGCCCGCTCTGCATTTGATGAGGCGGCGCGCTTGGCGAGCCAAAGGATGCGCATCGCGCGGGTGAAACGAGTCCTTACGTTCACGCTTTTCAGTATTGCTATCGCCGGGCCAGCCGTGCTGGCGTATCGCTACAAGCGGTGCCCGCCCGGATCTGTTCCGCCGGAGGCTGTCAAACCCCAGGCGGAAAGGTGACCTCATTTCAAGCCTCGCACTGAAAAAACAAAATAACACCTAACATAAGATATAAGACAATGAAACGGACTTTACGTGCTGTACTCCTTACGGCCTTCTTGGCTACGGCCTTGCTCTCTTGGGTAGCCCTGGCCTTTGATCCTCAAGGCGCCTATTGGGTCTGTATTGACAGGGAGGATTGGGGCGAGTGCGACTTGAATTGCAATTTCCCTGATGCGACGAGCTGCTTGTCATCGGTGAAATGGAACGGGCGCAAAACCGGTGACTGAGAATGGGATCTTCTTCGGTTTGGTTTTCTTCGAGGGATTCGCCCAAAACTCTTCTTCCTTCTTCGCTGGCCTGAGTCTTCTTGCGAGTGGATTTT
>ORJL010198546.1_pt1 | contig 11041 bp, 8 predicted proteins | sample 1779941 | NCBI WGS metagenome assembly ORJL01 (sample SAMEA104232317, study PRJEB22302) | groundwater metagenome | biome: forest; feature: aquifer; material: groundwater | place: USA | collected 2011-08-07 | depth 5.8 m | reverse complement strand
GCGAGCATATCGCCAGTCCCTTGCGAGGTTTCGGGTTTACGGGGTTCGGGGGACCCTTCCGGTCCCGGCCGATCGGATTGCGTCATAATTGACCTCCTAAAGGACAGTCGGCACCACATCCGCCCAAATTGCGGCACGGACGGCGCGTTCACGGCTACGTCAAATGTTTTAGGCTCGCTTTGATATCGTGGTCGATGTGGTTCCACACAAGACCTTGAAATCCAGAAGAACCCCGACAGAGCGTCACCCGTGACAGCGCCTTCCGTGATCAGGCACTGCTCTCAGCACGCTCCTTGCCATGAATATACAGCGGGGTGGCACGCGATTCCGCCACCTCGCGATTGATCACAACCTCCTCTACACCGTCCAATCCGGGCAATTCGAACATCGTGCCCAGCAGGATCTGCTCCATGATGGATCGCAGGCCACGCGCCCCGGTCTTGCGGGCGATTGCGCGCGTCGCGACCGATTTCAGCGCGTCGTCCGTGAATGAAAGCTTCACGCCTTCCATTTCGAACAGGCGGCCATATTGCTTGACCAGGGCGTTTTTCGGCTTGGTCAGGATTTCCATCAACGCATCTTCGTCGAGGTCCTCCAACGTCGCCACAACTGGCAACCGGCCGATGAATTCGGGAATCAGCCCGAATTTGAGCAGATCTTCCGGCTCGACCTCACGCAGGATGGCTCCCATGCGGCGTTCATCCTGGGACCGCACCTCGGCCCCATAGCCAATCCCGGACCCTTTGCCACGGGCGCCGATAATACGCTCCAGGCCCGAAAAGGCACCGCCGCAGATGAACAGGATGTTGGTGGTGTCCACCTGCAGGAATTCCTGCTGTGGATGCTTGCGGCCGCCCTGCGGAGGGACCGAAGCAACCGTGCCTTCCATGATCTTCAGCAGCGCCTGCTGCACGCCTTCGCCGGATACGTCCCGTGTGATCGACGGATTGTCCGACTTGCGGGAAATCTTATCGACCTCATCGATATAGACGATGCCGCGCTGCGCCCGCTCGACATTGTAGTCGGCGGATTGCAGCAGCTTGAGGATGATGTTCTCCACATCCTCCCCCACATAACCGGCCTCGGTCAATGTGGTGGCGTCGGCCATCGTAAAGGGAACGTCCAGAATCCGCGCCAGGGTCTGCGCCAATAGGGTCTTGCCCGAGCCGGTGGGGCCTACGAGTAGAATATTGGACTTCGCGATCTCGACGTCGTTGTTCTTCTGGCCGTGCGCCAGGCGCTTGTAGTGGTTATGCACCGCGACCGACAGGACCTTCTTCGCATGATCCTGACCGATTACGTAATCGTCCAGGACCTTGCAGATCTCCCGCGGGGTCGGCACGCCGTCCCGCGCCTTCACCAGATGCGTCTTGTGCTCCTCACGGATGATATCCATGCAGAGTTCGACGCATTCGTCACAGATGAAGACCGTCGGACCGGCGATAAGCTTGCGGACCTCGTGCTGCGACTTGCCACAGAACGAGCAGTAGAGGGTGTTCTTCGAATCGCCGGACTTGCTCATGCGCACTCCTCCCCCTTGCACGGGGGCACAACGAGGGATGTTAGCCCTCCTCGGACGGCGACGACAAGAACATCGCGGCCGAACTGGTCAAAAAATGCGACGTTGGCGGGTCTTCACGCAGCGTCACCCGGACAACTCGTTGGATTCAAACGTTTTTGTTTGATCTAGGCGGGCAGACATTCGCAACCACAGGTTATTGCTCCGCCCCACCCGACTCGCCATTACCCCCGGGACGCGTCGTCGCCGGCCGCCGGACGGCTTTCCACGACCTCATCAACCAGGCCGAAATCGCGGCTTTCCTCGGCGGACATGTAGCTGTCCCGCTCCAGCTTGCGCTCGATCGCCTCGATCGGCTGGCCGGTGTGGCGGACATAGATCTCGTTCAGCCGCTTGCGCAGGGTCAGAATCTCCCGCGCCTGAATCTCGATATCGGTCGCCTGGCCCTGAGCGCCACCGGATGGCTGGTGCACCATGATCCGGGAATTGGGCAGGGCGTAGCGTTTGCCCTTCGCACCGGCGGTCAGCAACAGGCTGCCCATGGAAGCCGCCTGGCCGATACACACCGTGCTGACCGGACTGCGGATATATTGCATCGTGTCGTAGATCGCGAGGCCGGCCGAGACGACGCCACCCGGGCTGTTGATATAGAAGGAGATGTCCTTGTTGGGATTCTCGGACTCCAGGAACAGCAACTGGGCACAGATCAGGGCACTGACCTGATCGTAGACGGGCCCGGTCAGAAAGATGATCCGCTCCTTGAGCAGGCGGGAATAGATGTCGAAGGCGCGCTCCCCGCGGGCGGTCTGCTCGACCACCATCGGCACCAGCGCATTGCCATAGACTTCGACGGGATCACGGTCCCTCATGTTCGGTCACCTTCGGATGCCCCTTCGCCCTGGAACAGTTCCAGGGGGTGCCAGGGGGTGGGATGGGGAGATCAATGACGGTCATAGATATGTGCGGCGCCCGCGAAGTCCAGACTTATCCGTCGTTCAGCCCGCCTGGTCTCGCGAAGGCCGCCGGGACCGTCAAGGCGTGACGGGGTCCGGTTCCTTCATCAGCTCCTCGGGCGTGACGGTCTGGTCGGTCACCTGAGCCAGCTCCAGCACGAAATCCACAACCTTTTCCTCGAAGATCGGGCCACGCATGTTGTCGGCCAGCGCGGGGTATTTCTGGAACAGCTCCATCATCTGTCGCTCCTGCCCGGGATAACGCGAGGCCTCGATGCGCATGGCGCGGGTCAGCTCTTCCTCGGACACGGTCAGGTTGTTGATGCGCCCGATCTCCGCCAGCAGCAGCCCCAGCCGCACCCGGCGTTCGGCGATGGCGCGGTATTCGGACTTCAGCGTCTCGTCATCCTTGTCCTTGTCGTCGGCGTCCATCCGCCCGGCCTTGCGGTCGGCTTCCAGTCGCTCCCAGATCTGGTCGAACTCACGTCCGACCATGGTCTCCGGCACCGGGAAGCTGACCTGCGCCGCCAGGGCGTCCAGCAACTGGCGCTTGACGCGCAAACGGGCGAGTTGATCGAACTCCCGCTGATGCCGCTGGCGAACCGCGTCACGCATTTCCTCCAGCGTGTCGTAGCCGATCTTGCTTGCCAGGGCGTCGTCGATCGCCGGCAGCACCGAACGGTTGAGCGAATTCGCGGTCACGTCAAAGGTCGCGGCCTTACCTGCGAGCTCAGTGGCGCTGTAGTCATCCGGGAAGGTCACCGCGATGGTACGGACGTCGCCGGAACGCATACCAACCAATTGTTCGGCGAAGCCGGGGATGAAGCCGGACCCGCCGATATCGACGGCGATATCAACGGCCGCACCGCCCTCAAAAGGCTCATTATCGATCTTGCCGATGAAGTCGACCTTCAGCACGTCGCCTTCCGCGGCGCCCGCGTTCTCTCCCCTGGCCGCAAGCTCTTCATCCGTCAGCGGCACGGTTTCGCGGTTGGACGCGGCGATGTCGGTCAGCACCTTCTCGATCGTCTCATCCGGGACATCGACCTTCATGCGGGTCAAGGTCAGCGCGCCAAAATCCGGCAACGTGATGTCCGGCAGCAGTTCCAGTTCGATCTTGAACTCCAGATCGCCCACGGTGGTCAGGCTGGTCGGGTTCTCGGTGATCACCTGTACATTGGGCTGCATCGCGGGACGCAGGCCACGTTCGGTCAGCATGTCACGCGTCGCGTTGCTGACGGACTCCTCCAACACCTCGGCCGAGACCGCGGTGCCGAAACGCTGGCGGATCACCATCAGCGGAACCTTGCCGGGGCGGAAGCCTGGCAGGCGCGCGGTCTTGCTCAGACTTGCCAGGCGCTCGGAGCGGCGGGTTTCAATGTCCGCCGCGGGCACAAGAACGGTGAATTCGCGCTTCAAGCCCTCGGAAAGCGTCTCGGTAACCTGCATCTGCCAGAAAATCCCTCAAGTAGCCCTGCTTGGCGGTGGTGCCAGGTGGTGGTGCGGGCGGAGGGACTTGAACCCCCACGACTTGCGCCACCAGAACCTAAATCTGGCGTGTCTGCCAATTCCACCACGCCCGCGCACAGCTCAAACGGGCCGCGCTGGGCCCGCCGCGCGACCGTGAGCGTCGGGCTTTAGCGCAGGAGCCCCCATCCGACAAGCGTCCGCCGACAGGCGGCATCCGTTCTCATAATGGCTCGACTTGGCCGTCTTATGGCACGACCTGGCCGTCACCGGGGATTTTGCGTATGCCAAACGGCGTCTGGCAGTTTGAGCGGCCGTGTCCGTGGCTTGCGGAGGCGCGACCGCTGGGCGGACTCGCTAGCCGGGATCGGCTATGTCGGGGTCAGACGGAAAGGCCACGCCCTCATACAATTCCCGCAACGGCACCGCGGCGGCGATTTCCGGCAAGGGGAGGTCGACGTCACCGATCAGAATGTGCCCGACCCAATCGTCCCCGTCGCGGTTGAACACCGTCGCGGCCTGACAGGTCTGTTCCAGGATCACGTAGCGTTGAATGGATGGGGTGTCGCGGTATTCCCGATTCTTGTCGATCCGGTCGGTGGTGGAGGTGCCAGGGCTGAGGATTTCGAACACGATGATGGGTTCGGTGACGACTGTTGCATCGACCGGAACGGGAGAGCACACGACGAACGCATCTGGATACCGCACCCGCCCCGCCACCTGGATTTTCAGTTCACTCCCCACCGCTCGGCAGGGGCCGCCGCGGAGGCGATCCCGCAACGCGCCGATGAGGTTGACCTGGATGAAGGCGTGCGCGGCCGTGCCGCCGGTCATGGCAACCGGCAGGAAGCCGTCGAATTCATGCTTCAGCGGCTGGCGGTTTTCCCAGTCCAGGAATTCTTCCAGGGTCATGGTGTGTTGCAGGGCCGCGCTCATGGACGGCAGTCTAGCATTGGCCGAGCGGCCGGGGATACCTGGTTTGAGCTGGGGGGATCAGACAGGCCTCACCGTCATCGAGCAGGAACGGCGCCCGCCGCCGCAAGGGCCAAAGCGGACGCCGCCGTCAGGGGGTTGGCTTCAGCCCACCCCACTCATCATGGCCACCCCTGAACGCAGCATCGGCACTCCCGGCAGGACCGTGGTCCGACCGGCTCTGGCATGGATGCGTGCTGGCCACCCGGAAACCGATGTTGTTGTTCCGGTTGTCGGGGGAGTTCCCGTTGCGGGAGCCGGCGCGGACGTTCCACGGATTGTTGTTCCAGGAACCGCCGCGCAGGACGCGCTGCCAGGGGGACAGCAACGCGGGACGGCCAGGCTTCCACGCGGACCGGCCGTGGGCGACATGTGTCGCGAGGTCGGACCGGTCCGCGTGAAAGATCGCATGGCGCAGGCGCCATGTGTCGGCGTGGGAGGCATGTGCCGTCCACGCATCGATCCGGGAGGTGACATTGGCCGCATCGATCGTGCCGGCCCAAAAACGGTCCCGCAATCCGCGCAGGCGGTTGCGCATGCGGCGCACGTTATCTTCCGGCAGACGACGGCGTCCCGGTTGCAGCACATATCCCAGAAAGGCGGTGGGTTCGGCGGTATCCAGGATGACGGTCTTACGCGGATGCAACGACAGCCGGCACTGCCCCAGCCACATGGCGATCCTGTCCCGCCAGTGTTCCAGCACCGTCTTGTCGTTATGAAACAATGCGAAATCGTCGAGATAGCGCAGATAGGGCGCTCGCAGGACTTCGGTCACGAAATGGTCCAACGGGTCGAGAAATACGTTCGCGAAAAACTGGCTGGTCAGGTTCCCGATCGGCAGGCCACGACGGCGCGCGAAGGGCGTGAACAGATCGTCGCCCGGATAGTAGAGATTGACCGATTCCTGCCTGTTGGAACCATCGACAATCCGGTCGAGCAGCCAGAGCGTGTCCGGGCAGGCAATGCGGCGGCGGAACGCGTCCTTCAGGCAGGCGTGATCGATCGCCGGGAAATAGCGATAGATGTCGCAGCGCAGGAGATATTTGTGGTTGTCCCGCCACTGCTCATAGCGCCGGACCGCCCGGTGCGTGCCCTTGGCTTCCCGATTGGCGTAGCTGTGGTCGATGAACCCGCGATCGAACAAGGGGGCGATCACGTTGCACACGGCATGATGCACGACGCGGTCGCGAAACGGCGCGGCGGATACGATGCGCGGCTTTGGGTCCCTGATCGCGATTTCCACGTAACGACCTGGTGACCACGATCGGTCCTTCAGTTCACGCTCCAACCGCAGCAGGTTGCCTTCCAGTCCGGCGGTGAACGCCATCGCGCCCGGCTTGCTTCTCTTGCCGATCACCGCCTTGCGCCAGGCCGCATGCAGCGCGCCGAAATTGGCGACATCCGGGAACAGGGCGTCATGCAACCTGGGCACGGTTCACCTTGATCCAGCCACCAACCAACCGCCCGACATCGTCGATACCGCGCGCCGCGTGTTCGTATTTCCGCGCATCGATCAACCGCAATTCAAACGACAGTCGCATGAAGTACCGCAGCCGTTCCAGCCCCAGATTGGCTTCGGCCAGTTTCGCATCCCGCGCTTTCGTGAACGTGGCACCGATCAGCAGTTCCAGCACATCCAGCGCCGTGCTTTCGATCCGGTCGCCGAGCACGAATTTCTGCTTACGCGGGTATTTTTCCACCGTCGGAATCAGCCAGAGAAGAACCTGGTACATCGCTTCCAGCGCTGGTCCGGTCGTTCGGGCATTGTTGGCGGTTTCGGTCATGGGAACCACCCTGGCGCATATGCCCCGAGTCGGGAAACTCTATCTGCGACCAGCCCAGATCGTTGCAAACATGGTTTAGAAAGCGAGAAAAATTCCCCAGGGGCTACGCCCCTGGACCCCTTGCAGGACGTAAAGATATAAAGATCAAGGAAGCGAAAGAGTTCTGGCGAGACGGAAGCCGACGAAGTTGAGGCGGTAGCCGGCATCGTCGAGGTTGCGGAAGCCGGCGCGGACGAGCCAAGGACTGTTGTACCACGAACCGCCGCGCACCACACGCCGGCAGCCCTCGGTTGTATTTCGGGGCTTCTCATTTACGATACGTGGCTCATCATAGCTCGACAGGTAGCAGTCCGCGACCCACTGCCATGCATTGCCGAGCATGTCTTTCAGTTCAAAATCGTTGGGGCGGAAAATGCCGACTGGAGAGGTGCCCCTGTATCCATCATCGCAACCGAAATAACTGGCAGGGTCTTTCTTCGCCGCATCGAGACCACCAGCCAGAGACGCATCGGAGACATTGGCATAGAGGCAGGCATTATCAGTGCCCCAATACCGCGCGGGCGACGGCGATTTCATCACCCGCTCCCCCCGCGCCGCATATTCCCACTCTACCTCGCTCGGCAGCCGGTATGGCCCAGTCACGCTGCCCTTATTGAGCCATTTGATATAGGCCATCGCGTCATCATAGCTGACACAGACGATCGGATGCTGGTTCTTATCGCTGATCCCCTTGTTCAAACCCTCATCGAACGAGGCAAGGCACTTATCGACTTCGTCGCGCGCGGCCTTGGGAAACGGAGCGGATTTATTGTCCATGAACGCCCGGAACTGCGCCCGGGTGACATGCGTGCGACCCAAATAGAATTGCTCCCGGATCGGCACCGCGCGGGGTTCGCCGCCGGATCGCGCCCAGTCCTTCGCCCAGTCGGGAACTTTTTCCTTGTCGATTTCCGCCTTGCTGACACCCAGGTTGACCGTGCCCGCCGGGATCAGCACCAGTTCGAATTCGGGGCAAGTGTCACAGCCTTTTGCCCAGATGGAACTGAATGGAGCGGGTTCCGGTTTGGCCGTCTGGGATGGGTCCGGCGGTTTAGACGCTGGCGTCGGACCGGCGGCGGGTTGGGTGGCCGGAGCCGTCAAAGCAGGTGACGCCGGCGGTGCAGGCGTCACCTGTGCCGACGGTGTGGGGACTGACCCCGGGGACGACGCGGCACCAGTTCCACCTGCCGAACCACCCCCCGAGGAGGACCCGGGGTCAGACGCGGGCGGTTGCGTCACCGGTTTCGGATCCGCATCCGTCTTCGACGGGGACGTGGCAGGCGAAGCCGGTGGCGTCAGCGCCGCGACCTTTGCCGGTGCCTCGGGTTCCCGATTGAACCCGCCCGCCGCCCACACCCCCACGACAGCCAGTAACGCCAACCCGAAAAGCCCAAGCATAGCGCCGCCCGAAAACGCCCGTCCCGTCGAGGCTGGCACCGTTGTCGGTGCCGCGGAAGCGGCGTGGGCCGCGGCGCCGGAAACCCGGCCACCGCCCGCAAATCCCACCCCACCGAACGTGGCGCCGCCGCCGAGCGAAGCCGGGGCCGATGACGCGGGATTGACGGGGACGAGAGGGTCAGGAGGCGGCGCCGCCCCGCTGGCAGGGCTCGCGACGGTAGCGGGCGGCTCGGACACCGGAGGTGGGGAATTGAAGACAAACCTGGCGCCCAGGGCGGCAGGACCCGCCGCGGGTCCAGTCACGGGTTCGGTCGCTCGCGACGGCCTTGACGGGAACGATTTCCGCAACGCCGAGTCGATGTCCTTTGCCAACCCTCCGATCCGCAAGCCGACATCCTCCCGGCCCTGGTCCAGGTTGCGCAGGTCGTGGAACTTGGTGCCCTGGCGGGACCGCAGCAGTTTCAACACCTCCGGGTCCAGGCAATCCGCTGATTTGACGGGCTGGACGTAGAATGTATCGATGTAATGAAACGGGAAGATGAGGTCGTTGCGGCCGAGTTCGATCTCGCGCTGGCGGAACAGCATGACTTCCTTGCAGCACATCTCGCTGTGCAGGAAGGCCGGGGTAACGATCGGGATGAAGAACAAAGATCGGTCGATCGCCTGGTGGATCTGTTCCAGCCAGTCGGTGCCGCGCGGGATGAACTCCTCATCCTGCAGGATATCCACGATCGGACGGCCGACCAGAAGTTGCAGTTGCCGTTTCAGCCGCAGGCGGATGCGGGTCAGTTCACGATCGGAATTCTCGTCGTCGGAACGGGTATAGCTCCAGAACCCGACCGGCCCTTCAGGTTCCGCCACGTTTGACTCTCTCCCGCCAATCCGGTCTCTCTCCGGCGTGACCTCGGACTATAGGGGCGTTCAGGCTGGGTGGGAACCGGCCGGTCATGTCTCGGTTGCACCGGAACAGCGCCGAACCGCGGTCGGATGCTGGTTCGCACATACTGGCACCGATGGACCGTCCATCCCGCCCGAGGCGACCCACTGGCGCCTCCCCACCATGGCCGCGTGCGTCCCGGTGGTTCCCGGCGGTGTTCGTGGTTGATGTCTCGGCGGACGAGCCAACGAAACCGATCGCCGCCGGCTGGACGGACCACACAGCGCGCCCACGCCCCAAAGCCGATTGGGGCGCCGCGGGCGCGCGACGGTCACCACCGTGGCGGTCGGGCGCTGTCCTTCTATCGGGCGGTCACGATCCGGCTTTCCCCAGGCCCAACCGGCCGGACGCTTTGCTCGCCGGAGCCTCTTTGCCCAAATCAAAGGCATCGGTAAACGACAGGTTAACCGCCGGGACTCGTAACAATACCCCCCGATATCCGCATTGGCTCGTAACAAAAACCCGCCATATCCGCGCCTGATCGGAATGGATTACCGAAATTTCATACTTAAAGTAGAATCTGAAGAAACCGTCTTTTCGCTGCCATTACAGCGTTCTGTCGGAAAATATTAAGTCCTTATCTGAGGTCGGCCAGCACCCCCCAAACGCCAATTTGGCCGATATTCATATTTCGGGTGCTTCTGTTAACCCTTGCCCATAATCAAGTCAAAGTCATGCCGCAGTCGCGTTTCATCCCCCGCGGCCCCGCCCCCGGCACAGGAAAACCGCCATTTTGCTTGCCTCGGACCTGCCCCGCATCTAGGACAAAAAGAGAACAATTGGTTGTCAAAGATGCCGCCTTCCGCCGTCGCCTCCCGGGTCCCACGCCTGCCGCACAAGCTCCGGTCGGTCCGCGTGCCGGTTTCAAACCCGGAATCGCACAGCCACGGTCGAAAAAAGCACCGCGAGGCGGACCAACGCAGGCCACGGGCTGGCGCGAAACCGTGCAACGACGCCGCGTGGGCCGATCACGCGTCCGATGTCCGCTGCGTGCCGCGCCGGCGGCCGGAAGGCACCATTGGGGAGCCTGTCCGTTTCGGCTTGCAGCGCCAGCCCGCGCCCAGCATCCCCTTGGGGCGCGCGCCGCGACGGTCCGGGCCGGCCCGCCCGCCGAACCCGCGAAGTCAAACGGCCAGGGTGAAGGCCACACCAGACCGGCGTCGGCCGCCCCAGCCCACCCCCTCAATAACTCCGCGGCAGCCCCAGCACATGCTCCGCCACATAGGACAGAATCAAATTCGTGCTGATCGGCGCCACCTGATACAGCCGCGTCTCGCGGAACTTCCGCTCCACATCGTATTCTTCCGCGAACCCGAACCCACCATGAGTCTGAATACAAGCCTCCGCCGCGGCCCACGCAGCATCGGCGGCCAGCATCTTGCCCATATTGGCTTCCTCGCCGGGCGTCCGCCCGGCCTCGAACTTCGCCAGCCCCGCCTGCACCATCAACTCCGCCGCCCGCATCTGCGCGTAGGCCCGCGCGATCGGGAACTGGATGCCCTGGTTCTGGCCGATCGGGCGGCCGAACACCACGCGTTCGCGCGCGTAATCAGACGCCTTCTTGATGAACCAGCGGGCGTCCCCGATGCACTCCGCCGCGATCAGCAGGCGTTCGGCATTCATACCGTCCAGGATGTAACGAAACCCGCGCCCCTCCTTTCCGATCAGATTAGCGGCCGGAACGATCATGTTGTCGAAGAACACCTGTGTGGAATTATGGTTCATCATGGTGCGGATCGGCGTGATGGTCAGCCCGTTGCCCAGCGCCTCGCGCATGTCCACGACGAAGGTGGACAGTCCCTCGGTGCGCTTTTCCACCTTGTCCCGCGCCGTCGTCCGCGCCAGCAACAACATCAGATCCGAGTGTTCGGCTCGACTCGTCCAGACCTTCTGTCCATTCACAACGTAATGATCACCGTCCAGACGAGCAAACGTGCGCAAGGATGTCGTATCGGTGCCGCTGGTCGGCTCG
>ORJL011781601.1_pt1 | contig 11042 bp, 20 predicted proteins | sample 1779941 | NCBI WGS metagenome assembly ORJL01 (sample SAMEA104232317, study PRJEB22302) | groundwater metagenome | biome: forest; feature: aquifer; material: groundwater | place: USA | collected 2011-08-07 | depth 5.8 m | reverse complement strand
TTTGTGAAACACGGCGGTAAATTACAAAAGGAAGTTGAAATGGCAGAAGCCACAAAAGCAGCCGCCGCACCCTCAGCAGCCGAAGGTAAGAAATAAATTTTGATTAAATATGGCTAAAGTTACAGACAAAAATAAAAAAGTTCAGGCAACATTGAATTATTTGCGCATCAGCCCGAGAAAGGTCCGCGCTGTTGCCGGTTTGGTTCGTAATAAATGGGCATATGAGGCGGAGGAAATTTTAGTGCATACAAATAAAAAAGCTGCTTCACCGGTACTTAAATTACTTAATTCCGCTGTGGCCAACGCTGTAAACAACACTAAATTATCGCATGATAAATTATTTGTTAAAGAAATATTTGTTAACGGTGGGCCGATATTTTCTCGTTACATGCCCAGAGCCAGAGGATCGGCTGCGGAAATACAGAAAAAGACAAGTCATTTAACTATTGTTTTAGCTGAAAGAGAAGGCGTGAAAGCAAAACGATCCGCAACGTTTGTCCCTAAGTCACAAAAAGAAAAAGCCGCTCCGACACGAGTATCTACAAAAACAGAGTCAAAGCAAGATAAGAATTTTGCATCTACACCGGAAAAAATAGCTCCCAAAAAGAGTTCATCGGGTATAGGTAGGCGTTTATTCACTCGAAAGGCGATTTAATTAATAAATTCTATAATATGGGAAATAAAGCTCACCCAGTCGGTTTACGTTTAGGTATCAGCTCCACGTGGTCATCACGATGGTTTGATTCCCGTCATTTCCGAAGATATCTGAAGGAAGACACTGCTATACGTGATTTTTTGTCTAAGCGCTTAAAAACCGCCGAGGTTGAATCTATTATTATTGAGCGTTCAGGTAAAAAAACCACAGTGATTATTTCTACAGCCCGTCCGGGATTGATAATTGGCCGTGGAGGAGGAGGCGTTGAAGAATTACGAAAGCATATTATTAACACAATTAAGAAAACATCCGGTCCGGATGCTTCCAATATAGATACTGATCTGCGTCTTGAAGTACAAGAAGTCCGACACGGCGAAAGCTCAGCGGCGATTGTTGCTCAGCAGGTTGCTGACCAGCTTGAAAAAAGACAACCGTTCAGGCGCGTTCTGAAACGTACAATTGAAAAAGTTGCCTCAGATTCAAAGGTTCACGGTGTAAAGGTTGAAGTTGCCGGACGTTTGGGCGGATCAGAAATGTCCAGACGGGAATGGTTATCTTCAGGACGTCTGCCGTTACATACACTTCGAGCAAATATTGATTATGCCCAGGTTCATGCGCAAACTACATGGGGCACGATAGGCGTAAAAGTTTGGATATATAAAGGCGAAGTATTTAAAGAAAAAGATAAAAAGGAAGAATAATTTATGTTGATGCCAAAGAAAGTAAAACATAGAAAGTGGCATAAAGGCCGGAGGCGGGGTATCGGTAAAGAAAACCGCGCCACTGCTTTGGCTTTTGGTTCTTTTGGGCTTCAATCACAGGATACTAAGTGGTTAACTTCCAGACAGATTGAAGCGGCGCGTCGTGCTTCTATTCGTTTTTTACAAAAAGGAGGAAAGATGTGGATACGAGTTTTTCCTGACAAGCCTGTTACTCAAAAAGGAACTGAAGTAGGCATGGGCGGAGGAAAGGGAGCTGTTGATCACTATGTTTTTGCGGTAAAGCCCGGCAGGATTATTTTTGAAATAGATGGTGTAAATAAAGAAACAGCCGAAGAAGCTTTGCGGCTAGCCAGCCATAAGCTTCCAATTAGAACCAAGATAATTACCAGAAATTAATTTGTTTTTATGAAAGCGCAAGAGTTAAACAGCAAATCAAATATAGAACTCAATGCTTTATTGACGGAACAACAGGAGAAATTAAAATCTCTTCGGGTTCTTCATTCAGCCGGAAAAGTAAAGAATGTGAAAGAAATGAGTTTTTTGCGCAAGGATATTGCCCGTATTAAGACTGTTTTAGGCGCTAAAGTATAGTAAAAACTATTAAATTTATGAATCAAACACAGCTTCAAAAAAGAAAATTTTCAGGAACCGTTGTCAGCGACAAAATGGACAAAACGGTGGTAGTTCAATTGGTTAGGCGCAGGCTTCACCCCAGAGTTAAGAGATATACAAATATTACTAAGAAATTTTTGGTAGATAATCCTAATAATGAAGCTAAGATCGGAGACAAGGTTATTTTTGAAGAAACCCGTCCTTTATCGCGTTTGAAAAGATGGCGCGTAGTAGAAATTAAGGAGAAAGCTCGTTCGATAAATGTAGAACAGGCAGAAAATTAAACTATATGATTCAACCCCGAACAATGTTAAATGTAGCCGATAACACAGGAGCAAAACTCTTGCAGTGTTTTAAGGTGCTTGGCGGCTCCAGACGTCGCTATGCGCAGCTGGGGGATATTATTGTGGCTTCAGTAAAGATTGCTGAGCCGAGAAAAATGGTAAAGAAAAAAGATGTTGTGAGAGCGGTTATTGTAAGACAGCGACGCGCCTTTAAAAGGGCCGACGGCACTTATATACGTTTTGATGAAAATGCAGCAGTTATTTTAGACGGAAAAGAGCCCAAGGGCGGAAGAATTTTCGGTCCAATACCCAGAGAGCTTCGCGAAAGAGGCTATGCCAAAATAATATCTTTAGCTTCCGAAGTAGTATAAATTTGTTATATGAATATCAAAAAAGGCGACAATGTTTACATATTGAGCGGTAAAGATAGAGGAAAAATCTCTAAGGTGGTTAAGGTTTTGCCAAAAAGAGCGAGCGTGGTAGTTGAGGGCATGAATATTCACGTGAGACATATGCGACCCCGTAAGGCAGGCGAGAGAGGACAGAAACTATCTATATCCGCACCTATAGACGCCAGCAATGTTATGTTAGTGTGTGCAAGCTGTAAGAAACCGGCAAGAACCCGGAACGTAAGAAAAAACAATTCAGTCGCAAGAGTTTGCGTAAAATGCGGAGCAGTAGCGGAGTCCGTATCGGTTACAACAACTAATTAAAATATGACTACTAATCTGATAACTGAAAAATATAATAAAGCAGTTCCGATTCTGATGGAAAAATTCGGCATAAGCAATAAGATGGCAGTGCCACGCGTTACAAAAGTTACCATTAATGTCGGTATAGGTAAAATGTTAGGCCAGAAGGGCGTTGATGAAGATAAAATAATCGCAGCAATATCCGAGGATTTAATCAGGATTTGTGGCCAGAAACCGGAAGTTAGATATGCAAAAAAAGACATTGCTAATTTTAAATTAAGACAAGGAGCTCCGTCCGGGTTAAGAGTAACATTGCGCGGAAGACGTATGAACGATTTTATAACTCGATTTGTTAATGTAGACCTGCCGCGGACCAGAGATTTTAAGGGAATTAAGCTTTCTTCTGTTGATAAAGACGGAAATTTAAATATAGGCATTCCTGAACAGATAGTTTTTCCGGAAGTTTCTCCTGACAGTATTCGTTTGATCTTTGGATTTTCTATAACCATCGGGACAAGTTCCGGGAATAGAGAAGAGTCAATCGAGCTTTTTAGATTGTTGGGTTTTCCTTTTGAAAAGAATGAACAATAAATTATAAATATGGCTAAAACATCACAAATAGCGCGAGCTGCAAAAAAACCTAAATATTCTTCACGAACTGTACGCAGGTGTTTTAGGTGCGGGCGACGTCGCGGCTATATGCGCGCCTTTGATCTGTGTCGTATTTGTTTTAGAGAATTAGCCAGAGCCGGTTATATTCCGGGTCTACGTAAATCTTCGTGGTAATTAAATTATTTTTATGTTTACTGATCCAATCGCAGACATGTTAACAAGAATACGCAATGGTTACGCGGTTAAGAAAGAAACCGTATCTTTGCCTTACTCAAAATTTAAGTATGGCATTGCGCAGGTTTTGGTTAAGGAAGGTTTTGTTGCCGAAGTTGAACGCAAGGGTAGAGGTACCGCAAGGTCATTAAATATAAGGTTGAGTTATTTTGACGGAGAGCCTGCGGTTACAAATTTTATGCGCATTTCGAAACCGGGCCAAAGAGTTTATACAAGCTATCGGGACATTGGCAGAGCGCGCCGTGGTTTTGGTGTTACTATTTTATCTACCCCTAAAGGATTGCTTACCGATAAAGAAGCCAGAAAGAACAAGTTAGGCGGAGAAGTTTTATGTGAAATTTGGTAATAATTTATACTTATGAGCAGAATAGGCAAAAAACAAATTAATATTCCGCAGGGAGTAACATTACAGATAAAAGATATCGATAAGGAAAAAGGCACCAGAGAAGTTTTAATTACCGGTCCAAAAGGCACCAATTCTGTTTTTGTGCCTCAGGAAATTAAAGTTGAACACGAAGGAGATGTTTTGAGTTGTTCTCCGTCCGGTTCTGCCGATAAAGTTTCAGCTTTGTGGGGTCTTTCGCGGGCGTTGCTTGCAGGAGCTATTATTGGCGTTACGGAGGGTTTTGTGAAAAAATTGGAAATTGAAGGAATTGGTTATCGCGCCACCATTGAAGGCACAACGCTTGTGTTGGCATTGGGTTTTTCTCATCCCGTAAGAGTAGAGTCGCCGGCAGGAATAACGTTTTCTACCGAGAAAAATAGCATTATTGTTTCCGGAATAGATAAACAGATGGTTGGTCAGATGGCCGCACAAATAAGAGCTTTAAAGAAACCGGAGCCTTATAAGGGTAAGGGTATACGTTACGCCGGAGAAGTTGTTCGCCGAAAGGCAGGCAAAAAAGCAGCCGTAGCAGCTAAATAAAAATTATGAAGCGCAATATTACAAAAAGAGCAGCACGACATCATAGAATAAGAGCCAAAATTTCGGGCGTATCTTCACGGCCGCGACTTTCAGTATTCCGTTCAAACGGGCATATTTCCGCGCAACTAATAGATGATACATTGGGCGTTACTTTAGTTTTTGCAAACGATAAGGAAGTTAAAAGTTCTAAAGCTTCTAAATTGGAAATTGCTTCGGCTGTAGGTAAGCTTTTAGCTAAAAAAGCAAATGATAAAAAGATCGAAGCGGTTGTTTTTGATAGGGGCGGTTATGCTTATCACGGCAGAGTTAAGGCTTTGGCGGATGGCGCGCGCGAAGGCGGATTAAAATTTTAATTTTGTAATATATGAATAATTCGAAAGGAAATCAAAGAGGCAATAAGCGTGGTCCGGGGAAACCCGTTGATAAGGAATTCACCACTATTAATTTGGATGTTAGAAGAGTTGCCCGTGTAGTTGCCGGAGGCCGCAGATTTAGTTTCAGAACAACGGTCGTTGTTGGAGATAAGAAAGGCCGTGTAGGAGTGGGCGTAGCTAAAGGCAAAGACGCATCTGCATCAGTTGAAAAAGCTACCCGTGAAGCGAAAAAATATTTAGTTAACGTTCCAATAGTTAACGGCACAATTCCATATCAGGTTCACGCGAAATATAAAGCATCCTTTGTTATTTTGAAGCCGACACGTGGAAGAGGAATCGTGGCCGGCGGACCAATCCGTGCTGTTTGTGAGTTGGCCGGAATAAAAAACGTAAGCGGTAAACTTACATCCCGCACAACCAATAAATTAACTAATGCCCAGGCTGCTATTGAAGCATTTCGAATTCTTGCTGCACGATATAAGCGTGACGCGGCTCGAAATAAAAAATAAATATGCAATTGCACAATATTCAACAAAATAAAAAAAATAGAAGAAGTCAGCGAGTAGGTAGGGGAGGCAAACGCGGTACCTATTCGGGGCGCGGCATTAAGGGGCAGAGGGCGCGTGCCGGAAATCGTGTGCGTCCCGCAATACGCGATTTGATTTTGCGTACACCTAAATTACGCGGTGCGGCTTTTTGGGGGCGTCAGCCAAAAGTTATTTTTATAGTTAATCTTGATCAGATAGAAAAGAAATTCAAGCAAAAAGAACTTATTAACCCCAAAACCCTCGCAAATCAAGGTTTAATACCTTCAGCTTATTCTAAAAATTTTACTGTGAAAATACTTGGTGACGGTAAAATAAGTAAACCGCATGAATTCCGCGGAGTTAAAGTTTCAGCCAAGGCTAAAGAAAAGATAAAAGCCCAGGGAGGAGTCATTCATGATTGAGCTTATTCAACGAATTTGGAAAACGCCTGAACTAAGGATCAAACTATTGGTTGTTTTTGGTTTGCTTGTTGTTTTCCGTTTTGCCGCAGCGATTCCGGTTCCAGGAATTGATACAAGTAAGGTAGCCGGTTTTATACAATCTAATCAGATTTTTGGTCTTTTAAATTTGTTTACAGGAGGTTCGCTTGAAAGTTTTTCAATAGTTATGTTGGGTGTAGGTCCATATATCACCGCAACAATTATTTTCCAGCTCTTTACGATGATTTTTCCAAAGCTTAAAAAAATGTATTACGAAGAAGGAGAGCGGGGAAGACAACGTTTTAATCAATATGCCCGCATTATTACGGTTCCCTTAGCCATACTTCAGGCATACAGTTTTTTGAGATTACTCGAATCCCAGCAGGTTATAACTCTTTCTGATCCAATAACAGTTGTTACGGATATTTTTGTAATTACCGCGGGTACCATTCTTCTGATGTGGCTTGGAGAATTAATTTCCGAAAGAGGTATAGGCAATGGTGTCTCTTTGATAATATTTGCCGGTATTATTTCTAGCCTCCCGACAATTGTTTATAGACTTTTGAGCCAGGGAGATCAGATAAGTCATATTCCTGAATATATTTTATTCGCTTTAGTTGCTTTGATAGTTATTACCGGAGTTGTTCTTATTAATGAGGGCCAGAGACAGATTCCTGTTTCTTATGCAAAAAGGATAAGGGGAATGCGGGTATATGGAGGAGTTTCTTCGCACCTTCCTTTAAGAGTAAATTCAGCCGGAGTTATACCTATTATATTTGCTTTATCCATATTATTATTTCCAGGAATAATTGCTCAGATTTTAACTGTAGTGAATTTGGGTCCGGCCGTTAAAATAGCAGAAGCGGTTAATTTTGCTATACAGAATCAGGCCATATATGGCTTTCTGTACTTTTTCTTTGTTTTTGTTTTCACTTATTTTTATACATCGGTGGTTTTTGATGCCAAAGAAGTTTCGCAAAATCTACAAAAATCCGGAGGATTTATTCCCGGCATCAGGCCCGGTCCAAGTACTGCGGTTTTTATCTCTCATATTTTAAATCGTATTACTTTTGCCGGAGCGTTATTTCTGGGCAGTATCGCGGTAATGCCGACAGTTATACAGGGTATCGTTCCTGTGATTTTGCCCAGCGCCACAAACGTGTCTAATTTAACTATCGGCGGAACCAGCGTCTTAATTGTTGTATCTGTGGTTATTGAAACATTTAAACAAATAGGCGCACAATTAAGTCTTCATGATTACGATAATGCATAAATTTAATACCTGCGCTTTGAGGGGCGGTTTTTTGATAAACCGCTCTTTTTTGTTAGTATGAAATTATGAACAAGAAGGTTACGACAATAATAATGTTGGGCAGACCCGGCTCAGGCAAGGGAACGCAAGCTGGTTTAGTGGCCAGAAAAATTAAAGCAAAAGAATTGGGCACGGGAGATTTATTAAGGAATTTAGCCAGCGAGAAGACTTATTTGGCAAAACAGCTTGCGCCGATACTTAAACAGGGCAAACTTGTTCCAACTTGGCTGGCTTCTTTTGTTTGGATCAGGGAATTGGGCAATATGCGTCCCGAGCAAAAAATAATTTTTGACGGCAGTCCAAGAACGTTATTAGAAGCCAAAATGCTTGATGAAGTTCTCGCCTGGTATGGTAGAAATAAAAAAATAGTTATTTTAATAGATATAAACGCCAAAGAATCGGTTAAGCGCCTTTTGATAAGAAGGATATGCGTTTCTTGCCGTACGCCCGTTAGAAAGGTTGTGTATAAGAATGTTGAGACGAGATGTAGTGTTTGTCGGGGAAAACTTGTACGTCGCAATGACGACAACCCAAAAATTGTTCAAAAGCGTTTGAAAATATTTGATAAAGATGTAAGACCCATATTGAGACATTATCGTGCAGGCGGTCTTTTGAAAGTAGTTAACGGTAAACAAGATCCGGACAAGGTCATTGGAGATATTTTAAAAATTATAAATTCATGAAGGAAAAAGTAATAAAAAATAATTTAAGGGTTGTTATAATATGCGGACCACCCGGAGCGGGGAAGGGCACACAAGCCGAATTATTGAAGGACAAATTCGGTTTTTATCATTTTGAAACCAGTCGTATTATTGAAGCGGCATTAAACAGCAATATTTCAGGAGAAGTTAGTATAGACGGCCAAAAATTTTCTTATGAAGAAGAAAGAAGGAAATTTTCTTCCGGCGAATTGAACACACCGACCGTTGTGGCATTTTGGGTAAAAGAAAAGATAAAAGAATTGGTTGAGCAAAATAAATCGCTTGTTTTTTCGGGTTCTCCCCGAACATTATTTGAAGCGGATCAGTTATTTCCTGCGATTATAGAGATTTTTCCAAAAAATAATATATGCGTACTGGAATTAACCGTTGAGGCGGAAGTTTCAATAGATAGGAATACGCATCGTCGCATATGTTCTTCCTGCCGCTTGCCTCACCCTCAAGATTATCAAGGAGACGTTTGTAAGAAATGCGCCAGTCCGCTGGTGAGCAGAGGATCCCTTGATACTGAGCCGGTTATTAAAAAGCGACTTGAAGAATTCGCAGCGCGAACCAAGCCCGCTGTATTTCGAGCAAAAGAATATGATTTATCGGTTCAAACTATCAATGGCGCACAGGATGAAGCAAGAGTTTTTGAAGACGTATGTAAGGCCTGTAAGTTATGAGTAAAATTGAAATAAAAACAAAAAAAGATATAGAAGGAATGCGGGAATCAGGACATGTTTGCGCAAAAATTCTCAGACACCTGACTAAATTGGCTCAGCCCGGCACAACACCTTTTGAGATTAACGAAGAAGCTGAAAAACTTATTGAATTGGCTGGCGTTGAGACCGCATTCCGCGGCTATCAAAAGTTTCCGGCTGTTATGTGCGCTTCTGTAAATAATATAGCGGTTCACGGCGTTCCCTCAAAAATTTCTCTTAAAGAAGGAGATATTATTGGATTGGATTTTGGGGTTGTGATAGATGGTTGGTATTCGGATTCCGCAGTTACGGTGGGAGTCGGGAACATAAGTTATTCTGCCTCGCGATTGATACATGTTACGCGAGAAGCTCTTTCTCGCGGTATTGCAAAAGCTAAAGTGGGTAATCGTATAGGGGATATATCTAACGCGGTTCAATTTTATGTAGAAAAAGAAGGATTTTCTGCTATACGCGAGCTCGTGGGGCACGGCATAGGACGAACTTTGCACGAGCCGCCGCATGTGCCAAATTATGGCGTAGCTGGCAGCGGAGAAAAAATAGTTGACGGTATGGTGCTGGCTATTGAGCCGATAATTTCTGTCGGCTCGCCTAACATTAGAGAATCAAAAGACGGTTTTGGTTTTGAAACCGTGGACGGCAGTCTTGTTGCGCATTTTGAGCATACGATCGCAATTACTACCGCAGGAATAGAAATTTTAACCAAATTATGAAAATTTTAGCTGTTGATTATGGCGAAAAAAGAATAGGTTTGGCGGTGGGAGATTCCGATTCAAAAATTGCTTTTTCGCGCGGAATAATAAATAATTCTGCGCAAATTTATAAAGAATTAGAAAGTTTTTGTAAAAAAGAATCTATTGCAAAAATTGTGATCGGTTTGCCGTTGAGTTTAAGCGGACAGGATAGTGCTCAAACTAAGCAGACAAGAGAATTTGCTTCGCAATTTGGACAAAAAATAAATATACCCGTTGAATTAATAGATGAGCGGTTAACAAGCGTACAGGCCGGCAAGATGTTTAAAGATAGGGAGCGCATTGATGACGCAGTAGCAGCATTACTATTGGAACAGTATTTTCGGGTTAACTAATAGAGTTTTAATTAAGAAAACAATATAAAATTAGAACCGGGCGCGCCTAGCCCTAATTTCGAAGAAAATTGGAGTTGGGCGTGATATAATAGATAACAGGTTGGATCCTGTTATTTATTTTTAGTTATGAATCAAGAAAAACCTTTTATTTCAATAGTAATTCCGGCTTATAATGAAGAGCGTCGTATCGGCAAAACTTTACAGGCAATAGATGCATACCTGTCTAAAAAATCTTGGTCAAGCGAGATTTTGGTTGTCAGCGATGGATCTTCAGATGGCACAGTTAATATAGTTGAAGGTTATCAAAAACTTACAAAACGATTGCGCTTAATAGCAAATAAAGAAAATCACGGTAAGGGTTATGTGGTGCGACAAGGAATGACTGAAGCTCACGGAACTTTACGCCTTTTTACGGATGCGGATAATGCTACTCCGATAGAGGAATTAGAAAAGCTTTTGCCGTGGATAAATCTGGTACAAGAAGATAAAGTTAATGCGCCCGACAACAAAGGAGGTTTTGATGTGGTCATAGGTTCAGTTGGACTCAAAGAGAGCGCAGTTGAAAAAAAGGAACCAATTTTCCGTGTACTAGCCGGCAAGGGCGCGAACGTTTTGATACAAATTATGATATTGCCGGGAATCCACGATACTCAGCGCGGATTCAAGTTATTTACTGCCGAAGCCGCAGAAAAGATTTTTCCGTTATGTCGTATAGATAAATGGGGCTTCGATATGGAAGCATTAGCTCTAGCTTTAAAATTCAAGTTTAAAATTAGAGAAGTAGGAATCCGCTGGATACATGACGCCGAAAGTAAGGTAAAAGCATCTGCTTATTTTAAAACTCTGATTGAACTGTTTAAAATTCGTCTATGGCTTTGGTTGGGCGTTTATAATAAATAAAAGTCAGTTTAAGACAGTATTTACAGGAATCGATATATGAAAAAAAAAGTAGCAATAAAACAAGTATCTCAATTGCGTAGAGATCCCGTTACAAGAGATTGGATAGTGATTGCCACCGGACGGGGCAAAAGGCCCAATGAATTCGCCGGTTCCCAAAAAATGGACGCCGCCTATATAACCAAAAAAAATTGTCCTTTTGAGGATCCACATGCTCATGGTAATGATGAGTCTCTTTTAATTCTAGAT
>ORJL010199746.1_pt1 | contig 11043 bp, 11 predicted proteins | sample 1779941 | NCBI WGS metagenome assembly ORJL01 (sample SAMEA104232317, study PRJEB22302) | groundwater metagenome | biome: forest; feature: aquifer; material: groundwater | place: USA | collected 2011-08-07 | depth 5.8 m | reverse complement strand
TCACAACTGGCAGGGCGCGCCGCCGCGCGGGAGCGATTACGCCCGGATGCGACGACTTTCGCCGCCTGCCTTTCCGTGGCAATGATCTTAAGTGAGACTCGGAATTCTCACGCGCTACGTTCTCGTAGCTCCTCTGGTCGCGTCGACTCTGATCGCCTGCACCCGCGCGCGTGAGGATCGAATCGTCGTCACCTTTCCCGGCAGCTCTGTGGGGGCCGAAGCCGAGGTGCTGCGGCGCCAGCTCGACGACTTCATGCTGGCGCATCCAGAGATCCGCGTCGTCCAACGCCAGACTCCTGACGCCGCCGACCAGCGCCACCAACTCTACGTGCAATGGCTCAACGCCGGCGCCGACGATCCGGACATTCTCCAGCTCGATGTGGTTTGGATAGCCGAGTTTGCCGCGGCGGGATGGATCCGCGCTCTCGACGACTTCGCGCCCGAGATCGGCGACTTCTTCCCGGCAACGATCGTGGCGAATCGCTGGCAAGGCCGGTTGTATGCGCTGCCGTGGTTCGTTGACGTCGGCATGCTGTACTGGCGCACGGATCTGCTGCCCCACGCCCCGGCAACCTTCGAGGAGCTTTCAGACCAAGTCCTGCAAGCGCGCGCACAGGGCTCAGGTTTTCCACAGCCGCACTACGGCTTGGTCTGGCAAGGGGCACGTTACGAGGGTCTCGTCACCGTGTTCCTGGAGTACCTCGGCGCCTTTGGCGGGCGCATCGTCGACGAATCCGGTCGAGTCATCGTGGATTCTCCTGCGGCGCGGCGCGCGCTGGAGACGATGCGCGCGGCGCTGAACGAAGGTGTGGTCCCCACCGTGGCGCTCACCTGGCACGAGGAAGAAAGCCGTCTTGCCTTTCAGAACGGGCAGGCCCTGCTCATGCGCAACTGGCCGTATGCCTATTCCGCGATGCAGGGTGCGGGCTCGAAGGTTGCCGGGCGTTTTGCAATCGCACCGATGCCCGGCGGCAGTGGCGGCGCACCGACGGCAGCTCTGGGAGGAGCGCAACTCGCCATCAACGCACACAGCGATCAGCCGCGGGCCGCCTATGCGGTCATCCAGTTTCTCACGGCGCCGGAGAGGATGATCGAGCGGGCGCGAGTCGCCGGCCAATACCCGGCGCGCCGTTCCTTGTACGCCGGCTCCGTCCTGCAAGAAGCACTGCCCGTGGAGCCGGCGGCGGTGCGCCGAATCATCGAGGCGGCCGTGCCCCGTCCGGTGACCCCGGTCTACTCGGAGCTCTCCGCGCTTCTGCAGATTCACCTGCACCAAGCACTCATCGGCGAGCGCGCTCCGGCCGAGGCGTTGGCGGCGGCGGCGCGAGAGATGCGTGCCTTGCTCGCTCGCGTCGAGCTGGGGGGGCTCGATGCCCAGTAGCGCTGCCCGCGGCGAGGCTCGCCTGGCTTGGCTGCTATGCGCGCCGACGCTGGCGCTGATCTCCCTGATCGCGCTGCTGCCGTTGACCTGGGTGGTCTGGGAGTCCCTCCACCTGCACGACCTGCGCATGCCGTGGCGCGGCCGCCCCTTCGTCGGCCTCGACAACTATGCCGAGGTGCTGGCGGCAGCGCGGTTCTGGCAGGCGTTGGCGCACACCGCTTGCTTCGCCGCGATTACGGTCAGCCTCGAGTTGCTGCTCGGGCTGGCCTTGGCTCTCGTGCTGCATCGACCGTTTCGTGGTCGCGGCGCGGTGCGCACGGTCGCACTTCTGCCGTGGGCGATTCCCACGGTGATCGCCGCCCTCATTTGGAGATTCCTCTTCGAGCCGCCGGGGGCCGGAGTCAACGCGCTGCTCGCCGCCCTGGGGTGGATCGACACCCCCTTGGTATGGTTGGGGGATCCGCTCTTGGCGTGGGTCCCGATCGTGCTCGCCGACGTATGGAAGACGACGCCGTTCGTTGCCTTGCTTCTGCTGACGGGCCTGCAGGGCATCGACCCCGGAATCATCGAAGCGGCTCGTGTCGACGGCGCCGGCCGCTGGCGCGAGCTCTGGGAGATCACCCTGCCCTCGCTGCGCCCGGCGATCTTGGTGGCGCTTATCTTCCGAACTCTCGATGCCTTCCGAGTCTTCGATCTGATCTATGCGCTCACCTCCGGCGGTCCCGGGACGGCAACCGAGCCGTTGGCCCTCTACACCTTCGACGCACTCCTGCAGAATCTGCGCTTCGGCTACGGCGCCGCGTTGTCGGTGATCATCTTCGTGCTCACCTTCGCTCTCGCGCTCGTCTACTTGCGTCTGCTGAGCGCCGAGTCATCGCAAGGTGCGAGATGATGCGCACCAGGTGGCTGCTGTCTTGCGGGAGTATGGCGCTGATCGTCGGCGCCATCCTGTTTCCGTTCTACCTCGCGGTTGTGGCGTCACTGTCGCCCGAAGCAGAATTGTTCGAGACGCCGCGCTTGCTTCCGTTCCCACCGCTGCTCGACCACTACCGAGCCTTGTTCGTCGAGCGCAATTTCTGCCTGCCCATTCGCAACTCGCTTGTGGTCGCGGGTACGACGACCGCTCTTTGCCTCGCCATTGGAACGCCGTGCGCCTATGCCCTGGCGCGGCTCGAGTTTACCGGCAAGCGTATCCTTCTCGGCGTTATCCTGGCGATCTCGATGTTCCCGCAGATCTCCATCTTGTCGCCCCTCTACCTGATCCTGCGCGCTCTTGGTTTGCTCGACACCTACCCCGGGCTGGTCCTGCCGTATCTCACCTTCGCCATGCCCCTCGCCGTTTGGCTGCTGACCAGCTTCATCCGCCAGCTGCCGCTGGGAGTGGAGGAAGCAGCGCGGATGGACGGCGCCAGTCGGACGCGCACCCTACTCGAGATCGTCCTGCCGATGACCGCACCGGCCATCGGCACGACGGCGATCTTGACGTTCATCTACGCATGGAACGAGTTTCTCTTCGCCCTCGCCTTCACGCTCGGGCCGGAGCGGCAGACCGTGCCGGTGGCCATCGCCTTGTTCCGCGGCCAGTATCAGATCCCCTGGGGACAGATTCTGGCGGCGGCAATCGTCACCACCGCGCCCGTGGCGGCGCTCGTCCTCGCCTTCCAGCGTCGCATCGTGCAGGGCTTGATCACCGGTGCGGTAAAGGGCTGAGCACGGTAGCGCGGCGATTGCGTAGCGAGAGGGGACAATCACGAAACCACGAAAGAACGAAAGCACGAATATGGTACGAGTAACGTTCAGAGGCTTGTCGGCACGCGCCGATTTCACCGAGGCCCCACACGGTCATCCCGAGCGCGAGCGAGGGATCTGCAGTGGTATGCCGAAGCGGCGCTGGCGCTGGGAGATTCCTCGCCGCGGAAGTGCGATGGCTCGGAATAACATCCAGCAAGCCTGCGTTTCGTGCTTTCACCCTTTCGTGCTTTCGTGAGCCTCTTGAGGGTCTTGGGCAGACTCACCGTGGAATAGGCTACCGCTTCTCTTTCTTGTCCGGCGCCGCGGCCTTAAATGCTTCTTCAGCGGGGATCTCGGCGCCGCTGTCGTCCACGTAATGAATGTCGAAGGGGCCGTCGGTGATGGTGAAGAGCATGCATGTCGACGAACAGGTGGCTTGGTGAGTATGTTGGCCGGGCATCGAGGCGTAGGCACCGGGTTTGAACTCGAGAGGCTTGCCGTCCTTCATTTCGATCCGCCCTTTGCCGCTAACCACGAGGACCTCCTCTGAAGCCGTGTGCCAGTGCCACGGAATCCGGCAACCGCTGGCAAGCTTTGCGAGCAGGACCGCCGCTCCCTTCGCCGGGTCGCCGCGCAGTGGCGCCGACGCCGCGCAGGCCGGCAATCCCGGCACCGGCCCGAAGATCTCTCCTCAGGGCGAACGGTGTAAGGGCAGCTGCGTCAATTTTTCCCGTTCGCCTGAGGAGGCGCCCTCTTTTGGCGCCGTCTCGAAGGGCGCCTCTATCATCGCAGAGCGCAATTGAGGTTTTCGGGCTCAGGAGACTACCGGGAAACTTGGTCAGTCCTGCCGATCGAGCATTTACCCAAGGAACTCGGACGCACGCGAATCTTTGACCGGTATCTTTTGCCGGCGTTGCACCTCTGGTAAGCGCGGTCATCGAGGTCCAGGGGTTCGCAAGAGGAGCGCGTATGCAGGACGTCTACGTTGTTGCCGTCGGCATGATCCCATTCGGCAAGTATCCGGACAAGGGAATCAAAGACCTCACGGCACTGGTCATGCGCAACCTCTTCGCGCATAGCCCGGTGCAACAGGACCAACTCGAAGCGGCCTGGATGGGCAACGCCGGCTGGGGCATGTCGGGGGGCCAGCATTGCATCCGCGGCCAGGTGGCTCTGGCGCCGCTGGGCATCGGAGAGATCCCGATCATGAACGTGGAGAACGCCTGTGCCGGCGGGTCGTCTGCCTTCCACGGCGCCTGGCTCGGCGTCGCCGCCGGGGCCTATGACGTTGCGCTCGCGGTAGGTGCCGAGAAGACCTGGGCCCCTTCCGGCGCCGACGACGAGACCCGTAAGAAGGGTTTCAACAGCTTTCTTGCCGGCACCGACGTCGAAGTCACCACCAAGCTCATCGAGATGATGAAGGCCGAAGCTGAAGAGAAGCGCCGGCAGATGGAGAAGAGCGGCGAGATCAAGAAGGGAGAAGGTAGCGGCGCGCGTAGCCCGTTCATGGACATCTACGCTATGGCCAGCCGCGCCCACATGAGCCGCCACGGCACCACGCAGAGACAGCTCGCAACGATTGCCGCGAAGAACCACCATCACGGATCCCTCAATCCCGATGCCCAGTACAAGATGACGATGACGGTGGACGAGGTCCTCAACGATCGCCTGGTGTCGTATCCGCTCACGCGCGCGATGTGCGCCCCGATGGGAGACGGCGCCGCCGCCGCCATCTTGGTGTCGGCAGAGTACTTGAAGCGTTTGCGAGACGCGCGTCCGGTCAAGGTGCGGGCGTCGGTGCTCGCTTCGGGAAGCACGCAAGCCGGCAATCAGGCGAAGCGCGCGGCGCACAAGGCCTACGAGATGGCCGGCGTTGGACCGGGGGATATCGACACTGCCGAGGTGCACAACGCCACCGCCTTCGGAGAGCTGGCGCAGACCGAGAGCCTCGGCTTCTGCAAGGAGGGTGAGGGCGGGCCGTATGCCGAGTCCGGCGCCACCAGCCTCGGAGGGGCACGCCCGGTCAATCCGAGCGGCGGGCTGGAATGCCGCGGGCATCCTATCGGTGCCACCGGCTTGGCCCAGCTCGCGGAGATCGTTTACCAGCTGCGTGGCGAGGCGGGCGCACGCCAGGTTGCGAACGCGCGCCTCGGCATGACGGAGAACGGCGGCGGCATGATGCGCGGCGAGGCCGCGGCCACGACCGTGCACATTCTCTCGCTCTGACGCGGTTCGCGGGTCAGGCGGGCGGTTCGAAGCGCTCTGGCACGCCGGGGCGCAGCGGCTTGCGCCGCACGTCGACCGTGCCGTCGCGCGCGATGACGACAACGTTGACACTGCCGGAGTAGCGCGGCGATCCGGAGTAGTAGGCCGGGACGCTGCCATCGCCGGCGGGCTGTGCCAGATCCCAGTGCCCCAACGCGACATAATCCGCTGACGCGGCCGCGATGTCCTCGTCGAAGATCAACCAGCTGCGGTGCGCGTCGTGCGGGCCGGTCAACCAGTGGCCGTGGCCCATGACGATCTGCCGGCCCATGCTGCGCTCACGCGGCGGGTGCAGTGGCGACATGTCGTGGTAGTCGGCGTGCGGCGTCCCCCAGATTTCTAAGTCCAGGTCCGGCAGGTCCAGCCGCTCGTCGACGGTGATGCCGAGGACGTGCACGTTCGCCGGGTCGGCAAGGCCGCCGCGGCGGTACACGGAGTCCGGCGTGATCGGGTCGTGGTTGCCGGGGAGGATCACAATGGGCAGGGCGGCGCCGGCCATCGCGTGCGCGGCGCGGTCGAGCAGGTCCAGCGGCAGGCGGTTGTGGTCGAAAATGTCGCCCGCAAGCAGCAGCGCGTGCGCGTTCAGCTCGAGCGCGGCGGCCAGCACCTCGTGCAGCGCGCCGAGCTCATCAACCTCGCGCCGGTGGTGGTATGGGCCGGAGCCCAGGTGCAGGTCGGAGCTGTGGACGACGACCAGGTCATCGCTCGGTCCGGCCACGCCGTTGCCATTCGTCATTGTCGCGCGGTAACCATTCTCGCGGCATGCTACCGCGCGGCGTCATAGCGCGCCCGGCCCGTCAAGTTAGACGACCTCGCGCTCGCCGTAGTAGGGCATGTTCACCGTGCCCGGTTTGCTCTCCTTCTTGGCGCCCGACACCATCGCCATCGTGATGGGGGCGATGACGTCAGGGTCGGTGAGCACGTTGATGCACGCCGGCCGCCGCGCGTTGAAGGCACGCTCGAGCGCCGGGACGATCTCCGCCGCATCCTCGACGAGTTCCGCGTGGCAGCCGAAGCCGGCGGCCGCCGTGTCGTACCGCACTATGCCCAATTCGGAGACGACGGTGCGGCCTTTGCCATACATCAGCTCCTGGCCGTGCTTAGACATCCCCCATTGCTGGTCGTTGTTCACGACGACGACGATCGGCAGGTTATGCCGCACCATCGTGTTGAACTCGGCGAAGTTGAGCCCGACGGAGCCGTCGCCGGTCAGGCACAGCACGCGGCTTTCCGGGTGCGCGCACTGGCTGGCGATCGCGAACGGCAGCCCCGTGCCGAGGCAGCCCAGGTAGCCGTGCGAGAGCCAGTGCCCCGGCTGCCGGATCGTCGAGGTCATCTCCAGCCAGAACGCCGTTTCGCCGCCGTCGGCGACCAGCACGTCGTCGGCGCGGTCCATGAAGCGGGCGATGTCGCGCGCCAGACGGTAGGGGTGCACGGGGCGCTTGTCGCTCGCCGCCGCCTGCCCGAAGATCGCTTCCATCGCTCCGCGCGCGCCGCGCAATGCCGTCAGCCATGCCGAGCGGTCGGGCCACGCGCGCCCGCCCGCCGCCGCCGTCAGGTCGCGCAGCGTGGCGCGGCAATCGGCGACGACGCCGAGATCGATGTCGCGGTTGCGGCCGATCTCCTCGGCCTCGATGTCGACCTGGATCACCTTCGCGGGCGAGGGAATCATGGCGTTGCCCGCGCCGCCGGTGAACAGTCCGAGGCGCGCGCCAAGCAGCAGCACGACATCGGGGCCTCCTGCGGCGCGGACGCCGGCCAGCGCCATGAACCCGCCCGCGGAGAGGCGGTGGTCTTCGGGAAGGCAGCCGCGGCCCTTCCCGTTTGCGAGCACGGGGATGCCGGTCGCCTCGGCGAAGGCCGCGAGTTCCGGCGCGGCGCCGGAGAACCATGCGCCGCCGCCGGCCATGATCACCGGCTGCTTCGCCGCGGACAGCAGGTCCAGGATGCGGCGCACCGCATCGGCGCTCGGCGCCGCCTGCTCCAGCGAGCGAGAGACGTCGGGCAGCACGGCGCGGCTGGCGTCCATGCGCTGGAACAGCACGTCGGCCGGGAGTTCGAGGAACACCGGGCCGGGCCTTCCGCTCGTCGCGATGCGCAGTGCCTGGGCGATGTAGTCGGGCAGGCGCTGCAGGTGCGTGACGGTCGTCGACCACTTGGTGATCGGCTTCATCATGTCGACCTGGCTGAAGCCGCCCTGCAACGGCAGCCGCTCATCATCAACCAGCGGGCTGCGGCCGCCGATGACGAGGATGGGCACGCAGTCGAGATAGGCGTTTGCCACGGCAGTGACGACGTCCGTGACGCCGGGGCCGGCGGTGACGACCGCCACCCCGACGCGCCCGGTCGTCCGCGCCCAGCCGTCCGCCGCGTGGCCTGCGGCCTGCTCATGCCGCGTGTCGACGAGCTTCAGGCCGTGATCCATGGCCGACTGGAAGATCGCGTCGAGGTGGCCGCCGTGGAGCGTGAAGATGCGGTCCACACCCGCCGCGAGCAGCATCCGAACCAGAATCTCGCCGCCGTCGATCGTTTCCACGCGCACCTCCTGAGCCGGCGCCGGGCCGGCTGTTCAGCGTCGAATCTAGCAGCGCGGGGGTACCGCCTCATGGTGCCGTTCGGCCCGAGTCGCCGGGATGATTGACCCCCGCCGGGCGCGGGTGGCGGCTGCTTGGGCCGTTCCGTTCTCAGGAACGTGCCATCCGGCCCTAAGTCCCGGCCGCTGCCGCACGGCATGCTACTGTGAGTGAAGGCAATCGAAGGGAGTAACACGATGGTGCAGCAGTCCAACGACGTACTGGTGGAGATGAGCGACCGGGCAGTGGAGAAGGCGCTGGCATTGCTGCGGGAACGCGGCGACGAGAAGAGTGCGCTGCGGGTGTTCGTCCAGGGCGGTGGATGCTCCGGCGTCCAGTACGGCATGGCGATCGCCGGCAAGGTGGAAGAAGACGACCTGGTGATGGAGCGCTCCGGCCTGAAGGTGCTCGTTGACCCCCAGAGCGCCCCCATGCTCAAGGGCGCCCAGATCGACTTCGTGGAAGACCCGATGAGTTCAGGCTTCTCGATTTCGAACCCGAACGCTCCCCAGGGCGGCGGCTGCTCGTGCGGCGCCGGTGGAGGACAGGGTGGCGGCGGACGCTGCGGTTAGCGGCCCCGTAACGGCCACCGCGCCCGTGACGCGCGAGGTCGTCTCCTTCACGAGCGGCGGCGAGCACATCGACGCGTGGTTCTATCCGGGCGAGGGCGCGGGCCCCGCGCGGCGGCCGTGCATTGTCATCGGCCATGGATTCGCGGCGGTGAAGGAGGCGCGGCTCGACGCGTTTGCGGAGCGCTTTGCGGCCGCAGGGTTCGCGTGTCTGGTCTTCGACTATCGCCACTTCGGTGGCAGCGGCGGCATGCCGCGCCAGGTCATCGACATCGGCGAGCAGCGGCAGGACTGGGCTGCCGCGCTCCGCTACGCGCGTTCGCTCGACAGCGTGGACACGGAGCGCGTCGGCATCTGGGGCACGTCGTTCGGCGGCGGGCTCGCGCTTGAGGTCGCGGCGAAGGACGCGGGCGTGCGCGCCGCCGTGTTGCAAGTGCCGCTCGTCGATACGCTGGCCGCCGGCCGCTACGAAGGCGTCGGCCACACGGCGCGCATGGTGCTCTACGGAGTCCGCGACCTGCTGCACGGACTGTTGAGGCGCGAGCCGTACCTGGTGCCGGTCGTCGGTCCGCCGGGCTCGAACGCGTTCATGGTGACGCCGGAAGCGGAGCCGGGGTACTTCTCGATCGTGCGATCGGCGCCCAGCTGGCGAAACGAGATCGCGCCGCGCGTGATCCTTCAGATGGGGTGGTTCCGTCCGGCGCGCTACGCCTCTCGCGTACGCTGCCCGGTGCTGTTCATCGTCGGGGAGCGCGACACGGTGACGCCGCCCGATGCCACGCTGGCGGCCGCCGCGAAGGTGCGCGACGTGCGCGTGCTGAAGCTGCCGGTGGGGCACTTCGACGCGTACCTGGGCGAGCCGTTCGAGCAAGCGGTCGCGGCGCAGACCGACTTCTTCATCGAGAAGCTCGCGCCAGCCTCGTAGCCCAAGATCCGGATGTTAGACGCGGGTGGTGGCGACGCGCGTAGCGACCTCACGGAACGAGGGCAGGAGCGCGAGCAGCTTCTCCTCGCCGACTTCCTGCAGCGCGTCGTGCAACTGGGCGACGATGACCGGGTCAGCAGACACGAGCGAGCGTCCCGCGGCCGTGAGGGCGATGTGCTTGATGCGCCGGTCGGCGCGGTCGATCGTCCGCTGAACGAGCCGCATGCCGATGAGCTTGTTCGTCAGGCCGGTAATCGTGGCGGGGTGCACGCGCATGTGCCCGGCGAGTTCTGTCACGCACTGGCCATCCTGCTCGTGAAGCTGATAGAGGAAGCGAAGCTGCTGGAGCGTCAGTCCCAGCTCCTCCCACTGGTGCACGCGCGCGGCGTCGACGGCGGCGAGCGCCCGCGCGCACAGGGCGATCGCCTCGCCAGCCAGGATTTCTATGCTGTGGTTGGCCGTCTGCGTGGATACAAGCTGCATGCGACCTCGATGCGGAGCGAGACCATGATATGTGGCAATCTTTGTGGTATTCAGAATAGGCCGACGGCGATGGGTCTCTGAGTGCCTCTTGCCCCGAATGAACGTGCCGTTTGGCCTATCTCCGTCCAGGTGGCGGGTGGCCGATCCGCCTCGTTGCGGGACGCGGCCGCGGCAACATGACGCGACATAACCGGCGTTCGAGGTGGGCTCGAGCGACGCTTGGCGGGCGCCGATCTGAGAACGGGTCGGGCTAGGCTTCGCGCGACTCGAACAGCCAGGCGGCCAGGGAGACGGGCAGGGCGGCCCAGGCAGCCAGGGCGGCGACGAGGATCGCCGTCGCGCCGCCGGTGCCCACTTGTTCGAGCAGGTAGGAGCCGAAGGGGCCGAGGATCTGCAGGTCGGGCTCGAGTTGGATGACGGCCAGCACCCGGACGATCTCCACCGGGTTGAGGAGCAGCGCCAGCATGAGGCCGCCGCCGCCGAGCGACGTCGAGGACACGGTGCCGATGAGCAGCAAGTCGAAGACGAACACGGCGATGAACCACACGAGCACGGCGATGCCCAGCGCCTGCACGCGCGTCTGCGAGATCACCGAGACGACGAGCCCAATGCCGGTCATCACGACGATCAGCGCCAATACCAAAGTGACGAACACCAGGTAGGTGCCGAGGTCCATGGCCGAAGCGAGGATGGCGATGACGACGCCCGCCACGCCGAAACCCACCGTGGTGGCCAGCCCGATCGACGTGCACAGCCCGACGAACTTGCCGAGCAGCAGCTCCCAGCGGTCGAGCGGCTGCGACAGCAGGTAGGTCAGCCCGCCGCGGTCGCGCTCGCCGGCGATGCTCCCGGCGCCCAGCGCCAGGGCGACGAGCGGCGCCAGCAGCAGGCACAGGTTGAGCAGGCTCGCCGTCGTGCGGCTGAAGTTCTCGAACCCCAGGCTGCCCAGGTTGCGCTCGCCCAGATACGAGAGCCCCAGCGCCAGCATGGTGAATAGCCCGGCGTATAGCAGCAGCCACGAGCTGTTGAGCGCGTCGCGGATCTCCTTGCGGGCGACAGCGAGGACGACGCTCATGCCTGCTCCTCCGCCGTTGCCTGGCGCTCCGGCGCCGCGGC
>ORJL011863000.1_pt1 | contig 11045 bp, 9 predicted proteins | sample 1779941 | NCBI WGS metagenome assembly ORJL01 (sample SAMEA104232317, study PRJEB22302) | groundwater metagenome | biome: forest; feature: aquifer; material: groundwater | place: USA | collected 2011-08-07 | depth 5.8 m | reverse complement strand
GATCGGGCGTGTCGCGCACGCGCCGACGATCCTGGAGGAGGCCGGCGAGCTGGCGCGGCTCGACCCGGAGGGGAAGGACCCGGTCGACCCCGAGGGGAGGGGCCCGCGCGAGCTGTGGCGCGACCTGAACGCGGCGGCGCGTGCGGGGCTGCCGGTCGTGAGGCCGGTCCTCTTCTGCGACCGGGGGAGGCCGCTGCACGACCTCGTCTACGTCGCGTGGCCGGAGGGGACGCGGGAGGTGCCGGCGGACCTCGAGGCGCGCGTGCTCGCGGAGGCGCACGGGCGGCTCCTCGGAAGGCTGCACCGCGTGGGGCTCGGGCTGGCGGCCCCTGGCGAGGGGGGCCTGCGGTGCCGCGGGGAGGGGAACCGCTTCGAGCTGATCTGCGGACCGACGTGCGTTCCGCGGATGCGCGGGCGTGGCTGGGAGGGGACCTCGCGCGAGGCGGCCGCATGGGCGGAGCAGGCCGGCGCGTCCCGGGACGCGTGGGAAACCGCGTACGCGCGCGCGCGCGGCGTCGCGTCGTCCATGGAGAGGCGCGCGTAGTCCTGCAACGCTGCTTCAGCCCCGAAGGGGCGGCCTCGGGGCGCCCGCGCAGCGGGCCGGCCAGGGGCGCAGCCCCTGGGGCCTTCCCGACCGTCGCGGAGGGAGCCCTGAAAGGGCGACACAATTCATGGGTCGCCCTTTCAGGGCTCCCGTTCGAATGCATACGCGGAAACCAGGGGCTTGCGCCCCTGGCTTTCTTGGGCAGCCCCTTCGGGGCTGACGAAACTTGCGTTGTAGGAGTAGGCGCGCCGAAGCCTGCCGCTACGCATCCAGCGGCGGCGGCGGCGCCTCCGCCAGCGCCGGCGGCTCGGGGAACTCCATCGACGCGAGCGGCTGCGGGGCGAGCGTCGCCCCCCCGGGTGCGGCAGCCCGGAGCTTCATCACCTGCATGAGGAGAATGAGCTGCTTCAGCGCGGGCTCGCGCAACGAAGCCAGCTCATGAAGGAACTTCTCGCGGTACCACTGGATCGCCAGACTCATCCTGCACCTTTCGCGGCGAACCCACCGTCCTTGGGCTTCCCGCCGCATGCTTGTCTCGCGAGCCTTGAATTCCGTCGAAGGTCTACCGGTTGCTCACCAGCGCCAGCGTCCTCCCCTTCACCCGCCCCTGGTGCACGACCCGCAGCCCCGACATCCCCCTCTCCTGCAGCGCGAGCAGGTCGTCGAAGTCCATCACACAGTAGGCGCACTCCGGCCCGGCGAGGAGGCTCGCCGCGTCGTCGACCTGCGCGAGGTCGCCCAGGTCCCCTCGCCGCATGTACGCCGCGCCCGAGGGCTGCCTCAGCGTCCGCAGCGCCTCCTGCGCGGAGACCCTCTCCCCCACCTCGGCGTAGAAGCGCCTCTCTCCGCCGCAGTCCTCGATCCGCGGCATCACCGAGGTCATCGCGAAGCCGAGCGTCACCATGCTCGTCGCCCCGAGCGCGGCGATGCGCAGGAACGTCTGCCGCCTGAAGAGGAGGACAATCAGTGCGTTTCCCACGAGGATCAGGAACACGCCTGCGCCGGGCGCAGCGGAGGGGCAGCCCGGGAGCGCCTCGCGGCCTCGCATGATGAAGAGGAAGCCGGCGGTCGGCAGCGCGAGGAGGAACAGGACGAACGGGAGTCCGACCGAGAAACGGACCCTCCGCGGGTCTTCGACCTCCGAGGTGCGGTCCCAGAAGAGCGCCACGGCCGAGGCGAGGAACGGGAGGGCAACGACCGCAAGCCGCGCCGCGGGCCACCTCCCCCAGGCGCCTCCGACGACGACGGCCGATGCGGCCGACAGGAGGAAGACGCTCGGCTCGCGCCGAGAGTCCGGCGCGCGCAGGAGGCCGGCCACCACGCCGGGGAGGAACATGACCCACGGGGCGAGCGAGAGGAGGATCGCCCAGGCTGCCTGCGCGCCTCCCTCCGCAACCCGCCCGGCCAGGTCCCCGGGCAGACTCGTCGGCCACAGGCCCGTGGTTCCGCCCGTTGCGAAGGGAACGGCGATCGTGGCGATGGCCGCGCACGCGCCGAGCGACGCGATGGCGCCGACGGCGAGCCGCTCCTCCCCCTCGCGCCGCACCGCGGCGTGGATGAGGTGACCTCCCAGCGGCAGAAGCGCCGCTGCGACGCCTCCCGCGAGGAACGTGGCGGCCGTCGAGAGCGCGGCGATCCCCCACCAGACCGGCGCGAGCGCTGCCTCGTACAGTGCGACGGCGGAGACGAACACGCCGAGCGCGATGAGCACGTCTGGTCCCGCGACGCGGGCGGAGACGATCGCCCCGACCGAGGTCGCGAAGACGACCCCCGAAAGCAGCGCCGCGCGGTCCCCGAGCGTGCGCCTGCCGAGGGCGAAGAGGAGAAGGGTCAGCGCGACCGCGGCCAGCGCGCCGGGGAGGCGCATCGCCTCGAGAGACGCCCCCCCGGTCGCCGACGCCGCGGCGTTCATGCACCAGGCGTGGAGCGGGGGGACCTCGGGGCGCGGACCCGCGCCGAAGGCCTCGCGCACGAGGGCGGCCTCCGCCTCCGAGTCGACACCTCGGTCGCCGAGGCGCCACAGGAACGAGAAGGACGAGATGAGGAGGAGGAGGGAGAGGGAGCCGGCCCATCGCTTCATGGCTGAGGGGTCGGGTCGGTCCGCCAGCACGCGGTTGACGAGGTGCTGGAAGGCGGACATGCGGTTCGCTCCCGTTCGGCGAGCGGCCGGGCTGGGAGGTGACCTCCCCGTTGCCGATTTCATGCCAGGGCGAGGCATGGGCGACGCGCGGCGGATTTCGGGCGGGGAGGAAGACTTGCGCGCCACCCCGAATTGGCACGACGCGCCCGGAGGGCCGGGGATTGTCATCCGGTCGTGCCGGGGTGACAGGGATGGGCACCTCTCCAAGCGAGGCATCCGCAGAATTCTCCCACCCCGGGGAGGGGAATTACACGTCTTGAACTCACGCCTGTGGAGCCCTAGGCTGCGGCCGTCACTGGGGGGGGCTCTTTGGCGAAAGGCGCGATTCTGCTTTGTACACATCAGGTTCTCCTCGGCGACCTGATGGCTGATGCACTTCGCCGCTCCTGCGGATTCGGCCCCGTGCGGTTCGTGCAGGTCAAACGAGAGGCGATCGCGGCCGTGAAGGAACGGCGCTGGGACGTCGCGCTCTTTGACGCGCGGCACCCCATGGAGGACGTGTTCGAGACATCCCAACGGCTCCGGAAGCTGCGAGGGGATCTCCGCGTCCTCTTCTTCGGCGACTCCGTGCCGATCGGCTGGGTCGCCCGGGCCGTCTACACCGGCGCCTCGGGGTTCCTCGGGAAGTGCGCCTCGGTGGAGGAGGTCCGAATGGCAATCCTGTCCGTCATGGAGGGCCAGGCCTACTTCTCCCCTTGCGCCGCGAAGATCGTCTCGGCCCTCGCGGCTCGCAGCTTCGACTTTCCCGCATTCACGCCATGTGAATGGAAGGTCCTTCATCATGTCTGTGAGGGGCTGTCGAGCAAGGAGATGGCGAAGGCGCTCCTCCTGACCACGAAGGGGGTGGACGCCATCCGCGCGCGATTGATGCGGAAGTCCGGGACGACGACCGCCGCGGCGCTGGTGAAGTTCGTGTACTGCGAACACCTCATCGAGCCCCACCCCAGGTTCGAACCGACCGAGCCCGCGATCCGCACGGTCCGGCGCCCAGCGGGCGGGAGGGCGCCAGCACGGGAGAACGGCAATGGGCGAGACAGACGCGGGGCCTCTCGACGCTGAGGGCACGACCGGCCCCTCGGGAGGCCTCCGCGGCGAGCGCGCGAGCGAACCGCGGAGGTTCACGCTCACAGCAAAGATCGGCATCCTGCTGCTCCTGCCGTTCGGCAGCTCCCTCGTCGGCGTGCTCTGCTTCGCCCGGTACGTGGGCCAGACGCGAACCTACACCCACTTCGTGAATGTCGCCGGCAGGCAGCGCATGCTCTCGGCCGAGTTGCGCGACTATGAGCACATGATCGTCGCGCTGGGCCAGGAGGAGGATCGAGCGGGTCTCCAGTCCCGCGTGGAGGACTTTCAGCGGGCCCTCACGACGCTCCAGGAGGGGGGACAGATCCTCGATGGCGAGATCGATGCCGCTCCGACCGAGCTGCAGCCGCACCTCGTGTCCGTCGCGTCGCTCTGGAACGGGCTTCGACCGGATCTCCGGGCCGTGGTCGAGGCGCCACGCGGGGACGCGCGGTTCGTCGAGGCCGGCGGCCGACTCGAACAGCGCCTGCCCGGCCTTGCGGACACCTCCAGTCGCTTCATCGTGGCCGTCGAGGCGTTGCACGACCGGGAGCGGCGCGGGATTGCCTGGACGCTCGGGCTCCTTGCCGCGGCGAATCTCGCGGTCCTCCTCGTCGGCCTCCTCGTCACGCGCCACTTCATCGTGCGGCCGGTCCTCGACGTGGAGCGCGTCGCGAGGCGCATCCGGGACGGCGACTTCTCGCAGCGTCTCGACGTCGTCACGCGCGACGAGCTGGGAACGCTCGCCCGCACGTTCAACGAGATGAGCGAGCGGGTCGAGGGGCTGCTGGGCGAACGGGTCCTGCACGTGGAGCAGCTCGAGCTGCTGGAGGCGGCACTGGAGGCCTCGATCGACCCCTTCCTCATCGCGGACGCCCAGGGGACCATCGTCTGGGTCAACGAGGGCTTCGTACGACAGAACGGCTACGCGCGGGAGGAGGTCCTGGGGAAGACCCCGCGCATCCTCAAGTCGGGACTGACCGACCCGGCGATCTACCCGGCGATGTGGTCCACCGTCCTCTCCGCGCGCGTCTGGCGCGGGGAGGTCATCAACCGGAGGAAGAACGGCAGCACCTACGTTTCGGAGGTCACGGTCGCGCCGGTGATCGGCCGATCGGGAGAGGTGACGCACCTCGTGGGCTGTCTGCGGGACCTGACGGAACAGAGGCGACTGGAGGCCCAACTCCGCCAGTCGCAGAAGATGGAGGCCATCGGACAGCTTGCGGGAGGCGTGGCGCACGACTTCAACAACCTCCTGATGGCGATCTCCGGCTACAACGACCTCCTCCTCGCCGACCTCGACGAGTCCGACCCCCTGAGACGACACGGGGAGGAGGTCAAGAAGGCGGCCGATCGCGCCGCGAGGCTGACCCGGCAACTGCTCGCCTACAGCCGCAAGCAAGTCCTGCTGCCCAAGGTGATCAATCTGAACGCCCTCGTCTCGGACGTGGAGAAGATGGTGCGACGCCTGATCGGCGAAAACATCGCGTGCGCCACCGGGTTGGCCCCCGACCTGGGGTCGACGAAGGCGGACCCGGGCCAGATCGAGCAGGTGATCATGAATCTCGCCATCAATGCGCGGGATGCGATGCCGAAGGGGGGCACGCTCACCCTCGAGACGTCGAACGTGGAGGTGGACGAGGCCTACGCGCTCGCGCACGCCGACTCCAGGCCCGGCCCGCACGTGATGCTGGCCGTGAGCGACACGGGGTGCGGCATGGACGCGGAGACGCGCGCGCACGTCTTCGAGCCCTTCTTCACCACGAAGGAACAGGGAAAGGGGACCGGCCTGGGTCTGGCGACCGTCTACGGCATCGTCAAGCAGAGCGGCGGGCACATCACCTTGTACAGCGAGCCCGGACACGGGACGAGCTTCAAGATCTACCTGCCGCGGGTCGACGCGCCGGCCGAGGCCCTCCCTGCGGATCGACCGGCCGAGGCCTCGCCCCGGGGGACGGAGACGATCCTACTCGTGGAGGACGAGGACCTGGTGCGCGGCCTGGTTCGCGAGGCGCTCCAGTCGGGCGGCTATGCGGTCCTGGATGCGTGTGACGGGAACGAAGCCCTGCAGGTCTCCGAACGGCACGAGGGGCCGATCCATCTCCTCATGACGGACATGGTGATGCCCGGGATGAGCGGGGTCGAGCTCGCAAAACGTCTGGCGCCACTGCGCCCGCAGACGAAGGTGCTCTACATGTCGGGCTACACGGAGCACTCCATGCTCCAGGAGGGGGTGCTCAACTCGGGCGCCGCGTTCGTGCAGAAGCCCGTTTCGCTGATCGCCCTTGGTCAGAAGGTGCGCGAGGTCCTCACGGCGCCGGCCACGGGCGCGGACGGGATGCTCGGCTGACCGGGAGAAGCAGCGCGGTGCGGCGCCGCGCCCGGAGCCGCCCTTCACGGAGCCGCGCGCCTTGGCCCGTCGATGAAAACTCCGACGGACGTCTCGAAGACCTCGGCCTCGGCCCGCCGGCGCAGGGCGACGATCAGACGACGCCGCACCGCAGGGTCACCCGATTCGTCCTTGTGAAGCACCTCCGTGACTTGGTCGAAGGACGTGTCCAAGCGAGTGGCAGCGCGATCGAACATGGCACGATCTCCTCTGAATGCGACCGGGTGGGTCTGCCGTACCAGATGACTTCCACTCCGCAGCCACCAGTACGTGGTAGGAGCCGACGGCGGCCTTTCACGGAATCCGCCTGGGATACGCGCGCGGCGGCACGACGCCTCGAAGTGGACGCGAAGCGCCCCTCGGTGGTATTCCAACGCACGCTCGATTGGGGTGCAGGCCATGCGCAAGGGTGTCATCCTCACGATCGACCAGGGCACGACCGGCACGCGCTCGCTCGTCGTCGATCGAGGCGGCCACATCGCCGGCAAGGCGTACGAGGAGTTGCGCCAGCACTACCCGAAGCCCTCGTGGGTCGAGCACGACGCCGCGGAGATCTGGGCCGCGACCGAGCGCACGATGGCCTCCGCCCTCGCCGACGCGGGCGCCCGCGCCTCCGACGTCGCCGCCATCGGCATCACCAACCAGCGCGAGACCTCCGTCGTCTGGGACGCCGCCTCCCGCCGCCCCATCCATCACGCCATCGTCTGGCAGTGCCGCCGCACGGCGCCCGAGTGCGAGGCGCTGCGCCGCCGCGGCCTCGCGCGCGAGATCCTCCGCCGCACCGGCCTCCAGATCGACGCCTACTTCAGCGGCACCAAGATCGCATGGACCCTCGACCACGTCCCGGGCGCCCGCCGCCTCGCCGAGCAGGGGAAGCTCCGCGCCGGCACGATCGACTCCTGGCTCCTCGAGAACCTATCCGCGGGCGAGGCCCACGTCACCGACTTCACGAACGCCTCCCGCACGATGCTCTTCAACCTGCGCACGCTCGACTGGGACGCGCGGATGCTCGCGGCGATCCGCGTCCCGCGACGCATCCTCCCGCGAGCGTGTCCGTCGAGCGGCGTCCTCGCGCGGACCAGGGGCCTCTCCATGCTCCCCGACGGCATCCCGATCGCCGGCGTCGCAGGGGACCAGCAGGCGGCCCTCTACGGCCAGCTCTGCCACCGCCCCGGCATGGCGAAGAACACCTACGGCACCGGCTGCTTCCTGCTGCTCCACCTGGGCGGCCGCATCGCGTACTCGCGCAACGGCCTCGTCACTACCGTCGCCTGCGCCGCCGACGGAGGCCCCGCCTACGCGCTCGAGGGGTCCGTCTTCATCGCCGGCGCCGCCGTCCAGTGGCTCCGCGACGAGCTGCGCCTTCTGGACGAGAGCCGCGACAGCGCCTACTACGCCGCGAAGACCGCCGACACGGGAGGCGTCTACGTCGTCCCCGCGTTCGTCGGCCTCGGCGCCCCGTACTGGGACATGGGCGCGAGAGGCGCCATCCTCGGACTCACCCGCGGCAGCGGCCGAGCCGAGATCGTCCGCGCCACGCTCGAGTCGATCGCCTACCAGACGCGCGACGTCATCGACGCGATGGAGCGCGACACCGGCAGGCGCCTCTCCGAGCTCCGCGTCGACGGAGGTGCAGCCGCGAACGACCTCCTGATGCAGTTCCAGGCCGACATCCTCGGCACCCGTATCGACCGCCCGCGCGAGGTCGAGGTCACCGCTCTCGGCGCCGCGTACCTCGCGGGCGTCGGCGTGGGGTTCTGGAAGGGGGCCTCCGACCTCGCGCGCCTGCGCCGAAGCGACCGCCGGTTCGAGCCTTCCATGCCGCGCGCCGAGCGGGAGCGGCGGTACGCGGGGTGGCGCGAGGCGGTCTCGCGCGTCCGCACCCGCCCGTAGGCAGGCGGATTGCAGAGCGATTCACTTCCGTAGGCTGACGCGATCCCCTAGAATTTGCCGCCTTGCCATGGAGGACGGGCCATGAGACGAGCGCGCATCCTGGGCACCGGGAGCTACCTCCCTCCGAGGGTCGTCACGAACGCGGAGCTGGCGAGCCGCGTGACGACCAGCGACGAGTGGATCCAGCAGCGGACGGGGGTGAAGGAGAGGCGCTACGTCGAGCCGGGCGTCGGACCGAGCGACCTCGCCCTCGTGGCGACGAACCGCGCGCTCGAGATGGCCGGGCTGAAGGCCTCCGACATCGATTTCATCATCCTTGCGACGCAGACGGCCGAGCACGAGTTCCCCGGCACGGCCTGCTTCCTCCAGAAGAAGCTCGGCAACGGCGGCGTCGGGGCGCTCGACGTCCGCGACCAGTGCACGGGGTTCCTCTACGGCCTTTCGATCGCGGACGCCTTCGTTCAGCTCGGGAAGTACAAAAGGATCCTCGTCGTCGGCGCCGAGGTCCACTCGACGGGCCTCGACTTCAGCGACCGCGGCCGCCACATCACGGTGCTCTTCGGCGACGGCGCGGGGGCGGTGATCGTCGGCGAGAGCGACTCGGCGGAGCGCGGGATCCTGACGACGCACCTGCACGCGGACGGGAAGTTCGCGGAGGAGCTGTGGGTGCCGGCGCCGGGGAGCATCTACCCGGGGCGGATCACGCACAAGGAGATCGACGAGGGGCTGCACTACCCGCAGATGAACGGGAAGGCGGTCTTCGTCGAGGCGGTCACGCAGATGATCGCGGTCTCGAGGGAGGCGCTCGGCGCGGTGGGGATGGCGCCCTCAGACGTGACGCACTTCGTCCCGCACCAGGCGAACCTGCGGATCAACGAGGCGGTGGCGCAGAAGCTCGGCATCCCGATGGAGAGGTGCGACACGTCGATCACGCGCTACGGAAACTGCGCGGCGGCGAGCGTGCCGATCGCCTTCGACGAGAAGGTGAGGTCGGGGGCGGTGAAGTCGGGGGACGTGGTGCTGATGGCGACGTTCGCGGCGGGGTTCACCTGGGGCGCCGCCGTGATGAGGTGGTAGGGGAGCGGCGCTTGCGCCTGGCGGCCGCGGTCTTGCGCCCCGATAGAATCCGCGCACACGAAATCGTGGAGGGAGTCATGAACCGAAACGTCCCGATCCCGCTGGCGATCTTCATCCTGCTCCTCGTCGCGGGGGGCATGTGGTACGCCCTCTGGCAGTTCCGGACGCACGAGAAGGAGCCGCAGCAGCGGCCGGCACCCTCGCCGGCGCCTTCGCCGCAGCCATCCCCGATCCGCGGTCCGAAGCCCGTCGCCACGGCGCATCACGACTCCGTCGATTGGAAGGGGATCTCGGCGCTGGGGAAGGGGGCGGTGCCGAAGTGCCTCGAGTTCATGAAGGGGGACGACCCCGCCGATGCGATCGAGGCCTGCAGCGTGCTGGCGAAGCTCGGGGGAGACGCGGTGCCCGCGCTCGTCGACCTCCTCAAGAATGGGGAGGGGCGCTCGCGCTCCTGGGCTGCGTTCGCGCTCGGGGAGATGGGGCCCGCCGCGAAGGCGGCCCTGCCCGCGCTCGAGGAGGCGAAGAAGGTCCACGCCCTCAGCACGGTCGCAGCCGAGGCGATCGCGAGAATCAGCAAGTGAGCTCACACGGAAGACGGTTTCGCTTGCCTCCGAAGTGACGGATCCGCCTCATACGCGGCCTTTTTTCACTGGCACGGCGCATGAAGCGGTTGATCTCCTCGATCCTGGCCCTCTCCCTGGCCGCGGCGGCCCTCCTGGCGGCCCGAGCAGGCACCGGCCGCCCCTCGGAGGCGCCCCGCGCGACGCGCGTTGAAGCCCTCGCCGCTGCCGGTCCGTCCGCCCACCTCCTCGGCACCAGCGCGGCGGCCGACGACCTGGGCGTGAGCCAGTCCACGCTTCGGCGCTGGCTGAAGGAGGGCCGGATCCAGGGCCGGAAGGTCGGGAAGCGCTGGAGGTTCCAGCTCAGCGACCTGGCCAGCATGGTCAACCTGCCTGCCGAGGAGCCCGCCGCCGCGATCGCCCCTCCCGAGCGAGGCGTCCTCGAGCAGTGCGACCGGCTGCTCGACGGGCTCCTGGCGGATCGGGGGATCGGCAAGGGGCGCATCGCGACGCTGGCTCGGGAGATCGCCGCCCAGACCCACCAGACGAGGGGCAGCGATCCGGCCTCGGCGGGGCTGGTGGCCAGGCTGCTGCTCGTCGCCGTGCGCTCGGCGGCGAGCGACCTGCACACGAGCGACGCGCTGGCGGCGCCGCGGAGGCTGATCGACCTCGGGATCAAGCCGTTCCTGGTGAGCTCGAGCTTCCAGTGCGTGGTCGCACAGCGTCTCGTCAGGCTCATCTGCCCCGATTGCAAGGTGGCGCACGCGCCGGGGCCGGAGGAGCTGGACGCGCTGGGGCTGACGGGCGAGGACCGCAGGCGGACCTTCCATCGCGGCCGGGGCTGTCCGAAGTGCAGCAGGCTCGGCTACCGGGGCCGGGTGGCTGTCTTCGAGCTCCTGGAATTCCCGGGCGCCGTCCGGGACGCGCTCCTCGAGGGCACGCCCGGGCAGCTCGAGGAGGCCGCGCGGTCGGCGGGTTGGCGGCCGATGCGCGAGGTGGCGCTCGGGAGGCTCTTCCGCGGGGAGACCACGGTCGAGGAGGTCCTCCGCGAAACGGTCCTCGCGGACCGGGCGCGGATGGCCTGACCGCCACCGCGAGGGACGTGGACGCGCGCTGGAATCGAAAGAGGCGGCCTCCTCGCGGGGGGAAGGCCGCCTCTCAGGCATGATTGATTCACCCGGAAAAAGTCGCGCGGCCCGCAGGCCGCGCGGCTTTTCCCGGGTGAATCCCCGGGCGCCCCGGGGCTGGCGCCCCTCGTCATCCCACTCCTGGTGCTCCGTTCCGTTCGCTCAGGGCAGAGTGGGGGACGCCCTGCGCGAACGCCACCCTCCGAATGGACTCCGATCCCTGCCCTCGCCTCCCCGTCCGACCGGGCTACGG
>ORJL010770966.1_pt1 | contig 11045 bp, 12 predicted proteins | sample 1779941 | NCBI WGS metagenome assembly ORJL01 (sample SAMEA104232317, study PRJEB22302) | groundwater metagenome | biome: forest; feature: aquifer; material: groundwater | place: USA | collected 2011-08-07 | depth 5.8 m | reverse complement strand
TGCCCAACGTGCTGGCCCGCTCGTATCGCGTCGTCGCCAACACCGGATCGCTCGCCGCATTCCGCGCGCCGGGATACGTGGAGGGGACCTTCGCGCTCGAATGCGCGATCGACGAGCTCGCCGACCGCATCGGCGTCGACCCTCTCGCGCTGCGCCGGCAGCACGCGACGGGCGACCGGGACCCGATCAGCGGCCTGCGCTACTCGCTGAAGCGGCTGGTCGACTGCTACGACATCGGAGCGCAGGAGATCGGGTGGTCGCGCCGCAGGCCGAAGGGCCTTCGTGCGTCCGCGCCCGGCCTGCGGCGAGGTCTCGGCATGGCCTCGCAGATCTGGAGCGGCGGCGGCACCCCGCCGGCGTACGCCACCGTGCACCTGAACCCCGACGGTACCGCCGTGGTGCGGATCGGCACCCAGGACATCGGGACGGGAACGCGCACCATCGTCGCGCAGATCTGCGCCGAGGCGCTCGGCATCGCGCTGGCGGACGTGCGCGTGGAGATCGGCGACACCGACTCGCCGTACGCGCCGATCTCCGCCGGATCGCTCACCGTCGCGTCGATCGGGCCGGCGATCCGGCTCGCGGCGATCGACGCCCGCGACCAGCTGCTGGACGTCGCCGCGGGGATCCTCGAGGTCGCCAAGGCGGAGCTGCGGATCGAGGGCGGGGCGGTCGTCAGCGCCGGCGCGCGGACGCCGATCGCGAAGGTCTTCGAGGAGCTGCAGAACTACACGGTCATCGGCAAGGGCGCTCGCATGCCGAACTCGGAGGATCTCGTCCTCAAGACCTTCGGCGCCCACTTCGCGGAGGTCGAGGTCGATCCGCGGACCGGCGAGGTCGTGGTCGATCGCGTCGTCGCTGTGCACGACGTCGGCCGCATCGTGAACCCGCTCACGGCGCGGTCGCAGGTCCAAGGCGGCGTGATCCAGGCGCTGGGGTTCGCGCTGTCCGAGGAGCGCGTGGTGGACCGGCCGACCGGACGGGTCATGACGCCGGGCCTCGTGAGCTACAAGATGCCGACCGTGAAGGACGTCCCCAAGATCGTCGTCCGGTTCGTCGACGTCCCGGACACCGGCGCGAACAACACCGGTACGAAAGGCCTGGGCGAGCCCCCGATCATCCCCACCGCGGCCGCGGTGGCGAACGCCGTCGCGAACGCGCTCGGCATCCGGGTGCGGACGCTCCCCCTGACGCCGCGGCGCGTGCTCGACGCCGTGGCGGCAGCGCGCTCGTGAAGCCGTTCGCCTACGTCCGCGCCGGCTCGGTGGCGGAGGCGGCGCGCCTGCTCGGAAAGGACGGCGCGGCGCTCGCCGGCGGCACCGACCTCCTCGGTCTGATGAAGGGCGGGATCGCCGCGCCCGCACGGCTCGTCGACCTGACGGGCATCGAGGGCCTGCGCGGCTGGACGCGCGAGCGCGGAGCCGGACTGCGCATCGGCGCGCTCACGCCGCTCGTCGAGCTCGAAGAGAGCGACGGGCTCGCGCGGCATCTGCCGATCGTGCGCGAGGCTCTGGCCGACGCCGCGACGCTGCAGCTGCGCGTGATGGGCACGCTCGGAGGCAATCTCCTGCAGCGCAACCGCTGCTGGTACTTCCGCGATCAGGCCGTCCCGTGCTGGCTGAAGGGCGGGACGCGCTGCTTCGCCGTCGACGGCGAGAACACCCACCACGCGATCGTCGGGACGGATGGCGGCTGCAACCGCGTGTCGCCGAGCGATCTCGCGCCCGCTCTCATCGCGCACGACGCGCGCGTCACGCTCGCGAGCGTGCGGGGCACGCGCACGATCCCGCTGGCGGAGCTGTTCACGGACCCGGCCCTGCATCGGCGCGAGGAGCACACCATCCGCCCGGGCGAGATCGTCACGCACGTCGTCATCCCGGACGCGGCGCTGCAGCGCCGCGGCACGTACGTCAAGGCAATGGACCGCAAGGCGTGGAGCTTCGCGCTCGTCTCGGTCGCCGCCGCCGCGCGAGTGCGCGACGGCAAGCTGCGGGACGCACGGATCGTGCTCGGGGGCGTCGCGCCCATCCCCTGGCGGGTCGAGGCGGCGGAGCGCGAGATCGACGGACAGCCCCTCAGCGACGCGATCGCCGCACGCGCGGCGGATGTCTTGCTCGCGGATGCGCACCCGCTCAACGACAATGGCTACAAGATCCCCCTCGCCAAGGAGCTGGTCCGCCGCGCGCTCGCGCGCCTCGTCGCCTAGCTCTGGCTCAGGCCTCGCGGCGGGCGAGGCGCCACGCGAGCAGGCCGTACGCGGCGATCCCCCACGCGGCCGTGACCGCGACGGAGACGGCGATGTCCGGGTACACGGTCTTGCCGGAGGTCGCATTCGCGAGGATGCGGATCGCCTCGCTGGTCGGCAGGGCGCGCAGGGCGGTCGCCAGCGCGGGCGGCAGGTCCGGGGTCACGGCGGCGAACGCGGGGCCGAGGACGGGGATCAGGAAGAACGAGGACCAGGTGTAGACCTGCTGCGCACTGCGGAACATCCCGCCCAGGAGGAGGCCGAACCCGCCGAGCACCAGCGCGAGCAGGCCGACGCCGACCGTGAACAGAACGGGATCAGCGGGCCGCACCCCCGTGATGGCCAGTAGCACCACGATCGCGAGGCCCGTGTACGTCAGGCCGACGAGCGCTTTCGCGACGACGACGTCCGCGTACGACGTGGCCATCAGCAGCGCGTCGATCGTTCGCTTCTCGCTCTCCTCCGCGATGAGCATGGGGAGAACGATCATCGAGATCATCCCCAGGAGCATCACGACGGTGGAGAGGATGAACGCGGCGCGGATGCCGATCGCCGTGAAGAGGATCGGCTCCTGGTCCGGCCTCCGGACCGTCTCCACGGTCACGATCGCGGGGGGCGACTGTCCGGCGACGCGCCGAGCGAGGAGGTCGAGCTGACGCAAGACGACCTCGCCACCCTCGGTCGCGCCGGACGGCACGAGGAGGCCGATCGTCGCCGAGCGGTCGAGGACCGCCGTCCGCACCGCGTCGCCGTCGTCGCGTGCGAGGAGGCGCAGGTCGATGCTGCGCTGCACGTCGTCGCGCAAGCTCTCGACGAGCGCGACGTCGCCCGCAGCGGCCGCGTACGCGAGCTTCACTTCGGTCCGCCGTTCCTCGGGGAGCGTGACGTTGTAGAGGAGGCCGACCAGCAGAGGCGTCGCCAGGACCACGGCGATGCGCGCGTCGCGCAGGGCGTCGCGCACGTCCTTCTGGTAGATGGCCACGATGGCGCGCAGGGAGATGCTCACAGCAGCGGCCGGCCCGCGAGCGACACGAAGACGTCCTCGAGGGTCCCCTCGCGCGAGTGCACCGTGAGCACGTGCCCGTCGCGCATCCAGCCCGCGAGCCGCGCGGCGTCCTCGGCATCGTCCAGGCGGAGGAGCTGCTCGGTGCGATCCGCCAGCAGAACGACCGCGGTGCGCTCGCCGTAGCGCAGCTTCAGCTCGCGCGGCGTATCGAGACCGACGATGCGGCCGTCGGCCATGAACGCGACGCGGTCGCAGAGCTCGTCCGCCTCCTCCATGTCGTGCGTCGTGAGGAAGAGGGTCGCGCCCTCCGACGCCAGCCCTCGCAGGATCGCGCGGACCTCGCGCGCGGAGGCCGGGTCGAGTCCGCGCGTCGGCTCGTCCAGGAACAGGACGCGGGGACGGTTCACGAGGGCGCGCGCGATGAGGAGCCGCTGCTTCATGCCGGACGAGTACGTGCGCACGGCGCGCCTGCCGGCCGCGACGAGCCCGACCAGCTCGAGCAGCTCGTCGGCGCGCGCGTCGGGGACGCCGTAGAGGCGCGCGAAGAGGCGCAGGTTCTCGCGGCCGGTGAGCCGTTCGTAGAGGTTCTGATCCTCGAACACCAGATTCACGAGCGGCTTCACCCTGTCGCGCTCTCCCGGGAGCGCATGCCCGAGGACGCGAGCGGATCCCGCCGTGGGGCGGGCCCGGCCGGTGAGCATGCGGCTGGTCGTCGTCTTTCCGGCGTCGTTGTGACCCAGGAGGCCGAAGAGCTCGCCGGTCCTCACCGCGAACGCGATCCCGTCGACGGCCCGCACCGCTCCGTAGTGCTTCGCGAGGTCGTGGACCTCGATGGCGGCGCCCTCAGCGCCGCTCATGTGCAGTCCGCCGGTGGCGTCCCGCCGCGCCGGCACAGCACCGCGACCCTGCGCCCGCTGAAGAGCTCGATGACCGGCATGACGACGTCATCGCCGCCGCCGAGCGCGGTGAGCGCGGTCCCGTCGCGCGACCACTGCGGCGAGAACACGGCGCGGCCCAGGTCCAGGCTCGACGCTCCGGTCCCGTCGGCGCCGCGGACCCAGATCCCGCCGGATGCCTCGCGGCCCGCGCCCTCCGATTCGACGTACGCGAAGCGGTCGAGCGTGGGATGCCACTGCACGAGCGGATACATGAGCTTGTCGACCTTCGCGACCTCGGCCTGCTTCCGCGTCGCGAGATCGAAGGTGTAGATGCGGCTCGTCGGCGGGCCGTTCGCGGCGACGAGCAGCTCGGGCGGGTTCCTGCGCCACGAGACGCGATCGCCCGCACCGACCTCGATCTGGGGGCCGCCCTCGCGGTGCGCGAGGAACACGTCGCTGCGCTCGCGGACGCTCGAGAACGCGACCCACACCGAGTCGGCGGACCAGGCGAGCGACATGCGCGGGACGTTCGTGAGGCGCGGCTGATCGACGATGCGCTTCAGCTCACCGCCGGCGGTCAGGCCCGCCCAGATCCCGTCGTCGTACGCACCGCCATCGGGATGGCGCGTGAACGCGTACCGCAGCCCGTCCGGCGAGATGCGGGGCGAGATGACGATGACGCTGGGCTCCTCGAAGAGGACCGTCGTCGTGCCCGTCTCCGGCCGGAGGAGGTAGAGAGCCACGCGCGAGCGCGTGCCCTTCGCCGAGATCAGCACGACCTTGCCGTCGCTCGAAATGCTGTGCTCGCCCACGGGTGACGCCGGGCCATCCCACTGCGCCACGACCGCGGGGGCGCGCCTGGTGTCGAGGTCGACGAGCCACAGGAGCGTACGGAACCCCTCCGCCCACGGCCGATCGAGCGCCACGTAGCGGAAGCTTTCGGGCAGCGTGCCCGCGGGTGTCGCGCGGATCCCCGCGAGCGCGACCGGCTGCGCGGTCGGGGACGGGGTCGGCGCGAGGGTCGGCGTCGCGGTCGGCGTGGTCGCCGGCGACGCGATCGCCGGCGTCGTGCTGGTCGGCGACGCGGACGGCGCGACGGCTGGCGGCCCCTGGCAGGCGATCAGCAACCCGCAGGCCGCGGCGAGGCTCGCCTTCCGCACCGGCCGATAGTCCCTCAGGATCCGCGCTTGGGCCAGCCTCCGGTCGGCACTTCCGTTCTCTCGATCGCCAGCAGATACCGCTTCGCGTCCAGCCCGCCGCCGTAGCCACCGAGCGTCCCGTCGCTGGCGACGACGCGATGGCAGGGCACGACGATCGGGATCGGGTTCGCGCCCACCGCGGCGCCCGTCGCGCGTGAGGCGCGGTCGTTCCCGGCCCTGTGCGCCACCGCCGCGTACGTCATGAGCTCGCCGTAGCGGATCCGGCTCGTCGCACGCAGCACTCGCGCCTGGAACGGCGTGATCCCGCGCAGATCGAACGGGATGTCGAAGGAGTGCCGGCGACCTTCGAAGTACTGGTCGAGCTCGCGCGCCGCGGGCGCCGCGCGTCTGCGGTCGGGGATGATGCCCGGGCCGAAGAGGCGGACGAGCCGTCGCAGCTCGGGCTCGCCCGGCTCGCGGCCAAAGCTGATGGCCGCGACGCCCTTCGGACCCAGCGCGACCCACAGCGGTCCGATCGGCGAGTCGATGACGTCGTACCCGACCGTCGAGAGGCCTTCGCGCTTCGCGCGCGCGAGGAGCCGCTCACGGGCTTCGGCGATCATGTCGGTGCTCATCGCATCGCTGCCCTCACCTTCTTCATGGCATCGGAGACCCGTGTTCGCGCCGCCTCCTCCGTGCACTCCAGGGTCAGCGCGATCTCGCGGTAGGGCCGGCCCTCGACGGCCCGCAGCACGAAGGCCGCGCGCTGTCCAGCCGGCAGCAGGCGGATCGCGTTCGCCAGGTCGAGCACCGTCACGCCGTCGCGCTCCGGCGCCGCCAGCCGCAGGTCGTCGACCGAGACCGTCGCGCGCCGACGCCGCGTTCGGTCGATCGCCTTGTTCGTCGCGATCCGGTACAGCCACGCGCGCTCGTTGTCCCGATGCGGCGGAGGCCACGCGCGGAACGCCGCCAGGAACGTCTCCTGATACAGGTCCTCGGCGTCGTGACGGGAGCCGGTCAGGCGCAGCGCGTACGCGAAGATCTCGCGCTCATGCCGCTCGAGCAGCTCGCCGAACGTCCGGGCCGCCGTCGCTCTCAGGGTGGCCTCCCTCACCGGACACGACCGTACCGCATGAGACCCACGGCGATAGAACGTGATGAGATGGCCCGTCGTGAGGCCGGGCCTGTCCCGTGTCGCCTCCGGGGGGCCAGCCTCACGCACGGCGCGCGACAGGAGCGCCGTCCGGCTTCGCCTCGAGGTGGCGGCGCCGATGCTCCGCCGAGTGGCCGATCAGATCGTTCGGCCACGATGCCGGCCACCTCTTCTTGAACGTGTCGTCGGGGAGCTCGCGGAGCACGCGCACGACCTCGCGGTGGAGCTGCCGGTGCCAGGCCACGACCTCCCGCGCCGAGCGCCGGTGCCAGAGCTCGTAGACCATCCGGTTCTTCGCGCTGACCGTGAGGCCGCGCAGCTTCGGATCCGGCGGCGCGTGGAGAAGGGCGTCGATCTGCCAGCGCTTCCACGCGAGGATGTGCGCGAGCGCTTCCTTGTATGTCCAGCGCTCGCGCCGGATGCGGGCGCGCGCACCGAAGCCTGGAACGGGAAGGTCGGGGCCCTCGCGCGAGATGGCGCGCACCGCCCGATCGAGGTCGCGGTACTCGGCTTCGATGCGGCGCAGGACGCTCGCGCGCGTGTGACGGGTCGGCCCCATGCCTAGCGCCGCAGCTCGAAGATGATCTCGCCGTCCACGATCTCGCCGGTGCGGGCGAAGCCGAGCTTCTCGTGGACGCGCAGCGAGGGCGCGTTGTCGGGCGTCGTCGCCGAGATGAAGCGGCGGATGCCATGGACCTCCGTCGCCCACTTCATGAGCGCCTGCGCCGTCTCCGTCGCGTAGCCCATCCGCCGATGCTCGGGGAAGACGGACCACCCGAGCTCGAGCGCGTCCGGGGCGCTGATGTCGTTGATCCCTGGAGCGCCGTGGAAGTTCACGAACCCGACCATACGGTCGTCCGCTCGCAGGACGATCGCGCGCAGCGACCACGGATACCGGGCCGGATCCCGCGCGAGCTGCTCGCGACGCAAACGCAGGAATCGGAGCAGCTCGCCCTTCGCGTCGATCGACGCGCCCGCATCGGCCGCGAAGTCATCCGGTATCGAATAGGGCGCGAGCCTCGCGACCGCGGATCGGTCGTCGGCGATGAGCGCGTCGAGCAGCGGCGCCGGCATCAGCGGCAGATCGAGCCGCTTGCTGCGGACGAGCAGCTCCTGGGCATCGGCCACGTGCGTCGACACGATGGGCCATCCTAGAGGCGCTCTGCACGGCACCGGGCAGCCGGTCCGGGGCGGATATCGCGCCATTCGCAACGGGCTTGACCAGCCCGCCCGGGGGCGGCACGCTGATCAATGAGTGAGCGCTGGACCCGTCGACGGAGAGGGGAACGCCGGGGGCCCACCTGCGGTCTCGCGCCGAGACCTGCTGCGTACGGCCGCGCCCATCGTCGCGTTCATCGCGCTCGAGTCCATCGGCGGCGCCGGCGTCGCGAGCGGCTCGCTCACCCCCACATCGAAGCTCGCCGATGGCGTGATCTTCCCGGACCCGACCCTGTGCATCGGCTGCCTCACCTGCGAGGTCATCTGCTCACAGGTACACAAGCAGCAGGGCCTGTCGGACGTCCCGCGCATCCGCATCTTCAACGATCCGTCGGTGAAGGTGGCGCCCGTGATCCAGCAGGCCTATCCCGACCGGGGCTCGTTCCACCAGGAGCCGTGCCTCCAGTGCCCGACGGCCGAGTGTCTCCACGTCTGTCCGGTCAACGCGCTGCAGGTGGAGCCGCGCACCGGGGCGCGCTATATCCGTGAGGACACCTGCGTCAGCTGCGGTCGATGCAACGAGGCCTGCCCCTTCCCGGTCAGTCCTGAGTCGAAGGCGACGAACCAGCTCACGCTCGGCCAGGACAGCCGCATCACCTACGACCCCGAGAAGGACACCTACGCCAAGTGCGACCTCTGCTTCTGGCGAGAGGGCGGCCCGGCGTGCGTCGAGCGCTGCCCCGTGAACGTGCGCATCAAGCAGGGGATCATCAAGAGCGACACGCTGTGCCTCTCGGCGCCGAAGGCGGATCGGGCCACCTGGGGCAAGCTGCGCGAGTTCCAGACATTCGAGGACAGTCCCGCCCGGGGCAAGGCCTGATGGCGGTGCGCTGGCTGATCGCGGCGATCGCCGCCGCCGGCACCGGCGTCGCCGGCGCGACGATCCTGGGACAGGCCGGATCCGGTCCGCAGCCGTGGAGCGACGAGCTCAGTGACAACCTGCTGCTCGCCAAGTCGATCCCGTTCGCGCTCGGGCTCGGCGTGGCCGTCGGGATGCTCCCGCAAGGGCGCGCCATCGGGCTCTGGGCGTTCGCCATCGGCCTCGTCCTGGGTGTGCCGACAGGCAGCTACGAGTACCTCGGCGGGCTCCTGGACGTGCACCCGCCCTTCCCGCTCTACGTCGTCTACCGCATCCATTACGTCGGGGCGCTCGTCCTGCTCTTCAGCGCCGCCGGCATCGTCACGAGCGTTTGGCGCAGCGACGACCGCTCCTTCCTCGTCCCAAAGGGGCAGTGGCGCCGCTCCCTCCGCGGGGTCGCCGCGGAGCTTCCGGCGCGCCTCGTACGGCCGTTCGTCGGGATCCTGGGGATCGACATGCGCAGCGCGCCGCCCGCCAGGGGCCGGTACTCGTTCTACGAGCTCGTCGTCTCCTTCCCCTGGTGGGGCTTCTCGATCGCCCTCATCACGATCACCGGCGTCGTGAAGGCGCTCCGCTACCTGTACCCGGTCCCAGGAGAGGTGCTCTTCTGGGCCTCGACGCTGCACGTCGCGGCGATGGTGATGATCGGCCTCAAGGTGCTCGACCAGCTGCGGATCGTGCTCGAGGGCGATCGCCGTCTGGCGGTCGGGGCCGTCGCGACGCTGTGGGCGGCAGGGAGCCTCGCGGTCGCCTACTTCTTCCTGTGGAGCGCGTTCGGCGCTCAGACCGCCGCGAAGGAAGGCGTCCTGTCCCAGGTCGCGCTGCTGGTCGGCGGGGTCGGCATCGCGATGCTTGCGCTCCTGGTGATCCGGCAGTTCGTGCTCAGGGTGACGCGCCGCACCGCGGGATAGGGAGATGAAGATGCTGAACGCGATCCGGCTGGTGCTCGTGATCGGCGCGCTCTCCTTGTACGCGGGCCTGACCACGGTCGCGGCCACGCCGATCCGCCAGCTCACGGCGACGCAGCAGGCCAGCCTGCGGCCGTCACTGAGCCCGGACGCGAAGCGGATCGCCTTCCAGCGCAACGAGGGCGACGGTCGCTACCACATCTGGGTCATGGACGCGGACGGATCGAACTCGAAGCGCGTCACCGCGGGGGATGTCGACGACCGCCACCCCGCCTGGAGCCCCGACGGGAAGATCCTGGCCATCGACTCCGGGAGCGAGGGCAAGCGCGAGATCTGGCTCATCGACATCGCGACGACGCAGCGGACGCAGGTCACCAAGCTCGGCGGCATCGCCAGCTTTCCGAGCTTCTCTCCGGACGGCGCTCGTATCGCGTTCTACCTGTACCGGAGCGGCGGGACCGACGTCTGGACGGTGAAGCGCGACGGCTCGGAGGTCCAGCAGCTCACCAGGGATCTCGCGAGCGAGCAGCGTCAGCAGTGCACGTTCGCGTGTCACGCCGCCGCCTGGTCACCGCGCGGCGACCGGATCGCGTTCTCAGCCAGTGATCACACCAAGGTGGTCGTCATGGAGCCCGTCGCCGACAGCGTGCCGCAGGTCATCTCGCCGGACGACGAGCGCGCTCACTTCCCGATCTACCTCTCGGACGGGCGCCTCGTGTACGTGTCGGAGCACATCACGCTCGATCAGAGCTGGACCGACCTATGGGTGCAGCCCCCGGCCGAGGGTGGCGCGCGGGCGCCGCTCGTGAATGGCGTGCAGGCGCAGGGTCCGTTCGAGATCAGCCGTGACGCGCAGCAGCTCCTGTTCGCCTCGCCGCGCAGCGGCGTGTTCGAGATCTACGCCGTGACCCTGGACGAGGCTGGGAAGTCCGCCCTGGCGGAGCGTGTGGTCCGCGGGAGCGGCGGGACGCAGTCGGCGGTCACTCCCGGCGCCGCCGCCGCGGCCGCGGCCGCCAAGAAGCCAGACGCCGGACCGTTCGGCGAGTCGACGCCCTACCTGCTCGGGCTGGCCGCGATCGCGCTCGTCGGGATCGGTGTCGAGCTGTTCGTCCGGGCGAAGCGGGTCGGCCGCTAAAGCTCCTCGCGCCCGCGCAGCAGGTCCCGGCGCGACATGCGCGAGCGGCGCTCCTGCTCCGCGAGCCACTGCGCGCGCTTCGGTGAGGCGGCCGCGGGGTCCGTCGGGGCCGGGTTCGCTTCGGTGGCCGCGCCGGCCGGCGCGTTCGCCCTGGCCGCTGTGCTCACCTCGTCGGCTGAGACGGCGACGTCCCTGAGCTCGTCCAGGATCAGGTCGAGCTCCTGCGAGTGCAGCTCCCGGAATGCATGGATCTGCGTTCCCAGCCGTTGCAGGCGTGTCCGCAGGCGCGCGGCCTTGTCGCTCTCGGTCACAGGATCTCCGGACCGCGGTGGACGACGATGACGGGCTCGTCCGGCTCGGCGTGCTCGGCGTAGAGCGTCTCGCCCTGTTCGAGCTCGCCCACGAGCACGCTCGCAACGGCCGCGGCGTCCTCGCGCGACGCCGTCATGACCCGCGCCCGCGGCGCGCGCGCACGCGCGCTCTCGACGAGCTCGGGAGCGACGA
>ORJL011375895.1_pt1 | contig 11047 bp, 12 predicted proteins | sample 1779941 | NCBI WGS metagenome assembly ORJL01 (sample SAMEA104232317, study PRJEB22302) | groundwater metagenome | biome: forest; feature: aquifer; material: groundwater | place: USA | collected 2011-08-07 | depth 5.8 m | reverse complement strand
CGGTCGCCTGTTCGTTCACGGAGACAAAACCGACGATGGCGGCGATATTGGTGCATTTGCGTGCGATGGCCTCGATCGCGGCGAGGTTCTTTTTGATGAAGTGGGCTTTTTCCAGCAGGTCCTTTGGCGGGTAGCTCGTCACCGACATCTCCGGGAAGACGACGAGGTCGACACCCTCTTTCTCGGCCCTGCCGATATAGGAGATGATCTTTGCGGCGTTCCCCTCAAAGTCGCCGATGGTGGTGTTGATCTGTGCAACGGCTATTTTCATAATGCTGTCATTCCCGCCCCCGATTAAAACACTCGGGGGTAAACTCCAGCGGAAATCCCTCGATCACACTGGATCCCCGATAAAGGCATTCGGGGATGACAAGGCTACAATATATTCCCCAACTTCAACGCCAGGCCGATGTCCCCCTTCACCTTTACCTTGCCGCCTAAGAATGCACCTTGGGGGCTGAGCTTTCCCTCGAACATATCGGAGAAATCGGTGTCGAGCATCGTGACCGTGAGCTTGGCACTGCCGGAACTCCCGGCCTTCACCTCGCCGCCCGGCTTGGTGCAGTCAACCGTCCATGTCCCGCCGTTCGCGCCGGTTATCTCCAGCTCGACGACGGCGTTCACCGCCGCCGCCTTCTCCGGCTTTGCCTTGAGCTTTGCCGCGATCTCTTTTTCGATGATCTCTTTGGGGAGCATAGTTTTTAATCTTTGTAGCGCAGGTCTTTAGACCTGCCAATTCGATCAGCAGGACTAAAGTCCTGCGCTACATAATCAGTTTAACTATCCATATACCGATCAACGCCGCCAGGAATATATAGGCCAAGATAACGTTCACTCTCACCTGCCTTCCGGCCGCACTGCAACTCCACGCCCATACGAGCCAGGCCGCAACAACCAACCCCAACGGATGATATTTAAAGCTCTGCGAGATATCCCCACGCGCCAGAGCCAAGAACGCCCGCGTCATTCCGCAACCGGGACAGTCAACGCCAGTCCCTATCTTTATCGCGCAGAACGGGTGTTCGTGTCCCGGCAGATACGGATAGAGGTACGCGAAGGCAAAGATCAGCGGGACCGCGATCAAAAATATTAAACGCCCGCTTTTTTCGCCGCGATACCCCTGATATAATGTTAATATCTTTTCCAATGAGCGCGAATTTACTCCATTTCCCGAATAACTGCAACTTGATTCTGGACCCGCTGTGATATTGTTGTTGACATTTTTTTAAAAATCACCCAACTTTGCCCAGAGGTGCACTATGACAAAATATTTTTCGTTGGCGCTTGAAAAGATCGGGAAGGACTGGGGTGGGCATATTATCGCGGCGCTTATTTATGTTATAATAATAGCCGTTTTAAGCCGCTTTTACGTCGGCTTCGTTTTAAACGGGGCATTTACGATCGGTTACTATTATTTCTTAAAGAAAAAACTTGCCGATGAAAAAGCGGAGCTCGCCGACCTTTTCATAGCTTTCAAAGAAACAAAATATATCCTGCCTGCCATTCTTGCCTCCGTAGTCAGCGGCATAATTATATTTGTCGGTTATATACTCCTCATCTTGCCGGGCATTGTGGCGATGGCCGCTTTTATGTTCGTCTATCTTATAATACTTGACGGCGAGATGAATTTTTGGGACGCGATGATGAAAAGCAAAGACATCGTTGCGAAGAAATGGTTTGATTACTGTATATTTATTGTTATTGGTGTCGTAATAATATTAGGAGGCGTGCTTTTTTGTGGCATAGGTGTTCTTGTAGCTTTGCCAGTTGTAGTAGGTGCAATAACGCTAGCATATAATGACACGAAAATCGATTCCACAAGCGTCAGCTGAAACAGCGGTCAAAAATATTAAACACCCGCCTTTTTCGCCGCAAAATCGCCGATAAGCGGAATTTTCCAGCGATCCCCCCTATATGCTTTGAAGGCGCTTATGAACCCGGCCGCAAAGACCGCCAGCACGAACAGCATCCACAATATTCCGCCCAAGGTATCGCCGATGATCAACTCTAATATTTTAATGAAGATCAACCCGGCCCAAAAAACAAAGCCCAATATTATCCCCTGCCAGCCATGGAACTGAACATCTACGTTGCTCTTCTCTTCCAGCATGACCATGGCTATGCTGCCGAAAGGCGGCAATAACAAATAACATAAAAGGCTGGCTGTGTTCGTGGAAAGGCCTGTCCCCTTTGAATCGTTATTTTTGTTCGCTTCGGTCATATATCCCCCTTGTTACTGATCATTCTGTTGGCGAATCTTCCGATGATCGGTATCTCCCAAAACTCATTTTTATAGGCCTTCACCATGCTGATGACCGACAGGGTGAGAAAGGCCAGAAGAAGCGGGCGATCCAATAAACCTATCAAGTTCCCGACCACCCCTGACAAAAAACCGATCAAGGGCTCAAAGATACGGATCAAAACAAGAAGGATCAAAAATGAAATAACCAGCAATATACTTTGCCACGCATGAAATTTGATCAGCCTGTTTTTTTCCAGATTCAAGAAAACGATCCCCCCTATCGGCGGGCAAAGGATATAACAAAGCATCCCCGCAATGTTCGGGGGCAATCCGCAATTTGTGCCGCCATTTGTCACATCATCTGAATTCATATCGTCATTGTGAGCGAAGCGAAGCAATCCCGTGCAAACAATTGAATTCGCGAGATTGCCACGTCGCCCTTCGGGCTCCTCGCAATGACACCACACTTACTCCCCATACAATCCCGCCAGCACCTCTTTATATTTTTCCTCTATCAGCCTTCGCTTCACCTTCATTGTCGGTGTCAACTCCCCGTTTTCTACAGTAAAATCGTGGGCAAGTATAGCAAATTTTTTCACGCCCTCAAAGGCCGAAAGTTGCTTGTTCTTCTCTTCGATGACCGAGGCGATCAGTTTTCTCACCTCGGCATGCGCGGCAAGGTCGCCCGCGTTCGCGTATTTGATCCCGTTCGAATCGGCATAGCGCCGGACCGCGTCCATATTAAGCGCCACGATCGCTGAGATGAATTTTCGCTTATCGCCAAAAACCGCCACATGGCTTATGAACGGGCTCTGACCAAGAAGCCCCTCTATCATCTGCGGCGCAACGTTCTTTCCCCCCGCCGTGACGATGATATCCTTCAGCCTGTCGGTGATGCGCAAGAACCCGTCGCGCGAAAATTCGCCGACGTCGCCGGTCTTGAACCAGCCGCCCGCCTCAAAGGATGCGGCGGTCTCACTCGGCTTTTTATAATACTCTTTAAAGACCATTCCGCCGCGGACGAGTATCTCTCTCTGTTCCGACAGCTTGATCTCAACGCCGTCGAGCGGCTTGCCGATCGTTCCGAAGTGAAAGTCGTCTTCTCTGTTCACCGTGATCGCCGCCATGGTTTCGGTGAGGCCATAGCCCTCAAGGGCGAGGAGCCCGACATTATAGAAGAACTTTGCAAGGTCCTCGGCGAGCGGGGCGCCGCCGCTGATGATCAACTTCATCCGCCCGCCAAGGGCGTTCTTCAGTTTCGAAAAGACGAGCCGTTCGGCGATAATGTGTTTGGCCTTCAGTCGGAGGGATATTTTTTCTTTACGCCGCTTCAGTCGCTCAAATTCCTCTCCCACCACAATGCCCCATTTAAAGACGTTCTTTTTTATCGTACCGGCCTTATCAATCTCTCCCACCACGCGGTCATAAAGTTTTTCGATGATCCGCGGCACGACGATCATCATGTGCGGCCTGACCTCTTTCAAATTTGCCGAGATGGCGTCGAGCGATTCGGCATATGCCGCCTGACAGCCCTGCGCCAGTTGAAAGAACTGCCCCGCCCTTGCAAGAACATGGGCGAGCGGAAGAAATGAGAACATCACGTTGTCGGCCGAAAAATGGAACGCCTTCTGAAGACCGCGAACCTCGGCCATGATATTTTCGTGAGTCATGACAACGCCCTTGGGCTCGCCTGTTGTCCCGGAGGTGTAGATTATGGTGGCGGTGTCACTCTCCGTCATTCCGAACGGAGTGAGGAACCCAGCTTGCCCCGATTCGCGGGGCGAGCGGGTTTTTACCTGCCCGCCAAAGCAGTAGTGGCGGAATGTGCGGCCTTTCGGCCTAGATTCTTCGCTGCGCTCAGAATGACAGAGCTGGACGATCTCTTTAAGCGCGGGGAGCGATGCTCGGATCGACGCCACTTTTTGAAACTGCGCCTCGTCCTCGACAAAGAGGAGCTTTGCCTCGGTCTCTTTAAGGATATATTCGGTCTGGACGGCAGAGACGGTTGGATATACAGGAACGACGATCGCTCCGACCGTGAGGGCCGCCATGTCAATGAGCGTCCATTCCATCCTTGTGGACGATAAAATGCCGACCCGGTCGCCCTTCTTTATGCCGCGCTCGGCAATTGCAGCGGCGTATCTATTTATCCCGGCATCGACCTCCAGCCAACTCAGGGCCCTCCACCGACCGTCCTTTTTATAATGAAGGCACGGCCCGTCTTTCAACCGCCGGACATTATTTTTAAAGGCCTCTATTATGGTCATAAGATTATGTAGCGCAGGACTTTAGTCCTGCCAATATTGGCAGACCTAAAGGTCTGCGCTACAAATTGGCAGGGCTAAAGCCCTGCGCTACGAAATTTGACAAAGCAACCCTTGCAGATCACCCGGCAACGGCGCCTCAAATTGGACCATCTCGCCGCTTACAGGATGCCTGAACCCAAGTCTATAGGCATGGAGAAAGGGCCTAGAAAGTCCTTTAAGGATATCCCATATACCCCCCTTTTTCAAAGGGGGGAGTCGGCCGCCATAGAGTTCGTCGCCCACCAGCGGGTGCCCAAGGTGCGCGAAATGCACCCTTATCTGGTGCGTCCGCCCCGTCCCAAGACGGATATCGACATAGGTCAGGTCGTTGCCAAACCGCCTTGCCACCTTGTAATGCGTCTCGGCAGTGCGGCCGTGCCTTGTCTTCGTTGACATCCTCTTTCTATCCGTCGCGTGCCGGCCGATCGCGATATTAATTGTCCCTTCATCCTTTGGCACCTTGCCATAGACAAGGGCAACGTATCTCTTTTCCACCCCCCGTGCCTTGAACTGCGCCGAAAGCGCAGCGTGCGCGGCGTCGTTCTTTGCAACGACCATCACGCCGCTCGTCCCCTTGTCCAGCCTGTGGACGATACCCGGGCGCGCCTCGCCTCCGATACCGGATAGATCTTTGCAATGATGGAGAAGCGCGTTCACCAGCGTCCCCTTTTCATTTCCGGCGGCGGGATGAACGACAAGCCCGGCCGGTTTATTGATGACGATAATATCTTTGTCCTCGAAGATGACATCCAGCGGGATGTCCTCTGCCTCGGCAAGCGATGGGGTTGGCGGGGGGATATTTGTTTCAACGACATCGTCCTTTTTTAAATTATATGATGGCTTGCGGCAGGCGACACCGCCCACGGTGACACAGCCGGCTTCAATGAGCCTCTTTGCCTGCGAACGGGTGATGGCCGGATATGTTTGATTTATGTAGAGGTCGAGGCGCATGTTAATAGGTGGTAGCGCAGGACTTCAGTCCTGCCAGTTCGATTGGCAGGTCTAAAGACCTGCGCTACAATATCAAGGTTCCAGTTCCACGTTCCAATAGCTGAAATCAATGAAGTTGATGAACGGCTTCCATTCGTCGTAAAGATTGGTGTGCCGCGAGAGGTCAAGGAACGGGACCGACGTCGGCTTGAACGGTTTATGGATGAGCTTCATCCCCGCCTCTTGCGGCGTATGGCCGCCCTTCTTTCGGTTGCACTCATGACAGCTGGTCACGACATTTTCCCACGCCGTTTCGCCTCCGCGCGAACGCGGGGTCACATGATCGATGTTCAGCCTGCTTCGCGGGAATTTTATTCCGCAATACTGGCACGTGTGCCGGTCGCGCAACAGGATGTTGATACGCGAGAAACGAATGCCCCGCCTTGGCATGCGGTCATAGGTGCTTAACACAATAACGCGGGGGACGCGGATCATCTTTCCCACGATACCGATCGTTTCATCGTTGGCCGCCACGGAGAGTTCCGCCCAGCTGGCAAAATCGAAGGTCTTATGCTCTTCGTCCACCGCCTTGGCTATCCCTTGATATAACATGCAGAACGCCCGTCTCAGGGTGGTGATATGGATAGGAAAGTAGTTGCGGTTCAGGACTAGGACGCTTGTGGATAACATAACACACCACTTTTATATGAGCGGGGGCTTGTTTGTCAAGGGTTGTGGTGTAGTTGCCTGATTTATCAGGCAAGGTTCGTAGCGCAGGACTTCAGTCCTGCCAATATTGGCAGGACTGAAGTCCTGCGCTACATATTATGCCCGATAAATCGGGCAACTACAATAAATAAAAACGCCCCCCGGGATCTCTCCACAGGGGGCATTTTTCTACATCGTTCGATCGCTAATATTAATCTAACAGCTCTTTAGTATTCTCTTGGTCATCTCCCTGTTTCTCTTGCATACAGCTCTCTTTACTTTCTGACCGGTCAAACGCCTCATCCTCCAGTGCGATACATTCATCAAACGCGCCCGTGGCAGCCTTTGCACTGACATCGATAGCTACGGCCGTTCCGCTGCAATCCCATAATTGATCACCGGAAAATTCCTTGGTAAGGGGATTCAGCTCGGTCGGCAACGTTGCGTCCACCAGTGCCTGATATGCGGATGACCCAGCGATATAGAACTCCGGCTTTGTATCTGTGTCGTCGTCATCTGCCCGCACTATAAAGTGTTCCGTTCCGCTATCGGTAAATATGCAGGTTGTTGCTGTCCCGCCGGTCGCCGACTCCTCCATGCACGAACAATCGAGCGCCCAATCTGCCAGACAGGCAGCTTCTTCCCGCCTTGCTTCCCAATCGCACTCCTCAATGGGGCAATAGTACTTGCCTGCGCTCACCTTGTTCCACCCGCCAAATATTGTGCCGCTCATTGCCGGGAACGTTCCTGAAAAGCTATATTTTGCGCGCCCTTGCGTTGTATCGAACATTCCATAGTGGCCGCCTGCGAACGAATTTGAATCACCAAAGCTCCCGCTATGATGGCCCTCTATCTTGACATAGGCCCCATCGCTGGGAGAACCGCTTTCATAATAGTTGAAGCCCATGCTCCCATCACCCCACATGCCGCTAAAACGCGCATCTATCGCCGCTGAATCGATCTCGGCAAGGGTATCTATCCTTCCGGTCGCGGCGGCATCGGCAACGATGTCCCCTGTAAACTGACCCCATTCGTCAACGATGCCCAGCTCTCTTGCATCGCCGCGCTCGCCATCGCTATACTCACCGTCGCCATCGTCCACGACTCCCATCCCCTCTTCTCCCTCTTCCTTCGCGATATTCATCGCAGCCTCCGGCGTGAACGAAAAATGGTGTTTCATGTCTAATCTGATCGCCCGTGTCGCGGCATCGCTGCTCATGATGAACGATTCGATCTGCGAACTCCCTTCGCACATCTGCACCGATAGTGTATTGGCAGCAATGACATTTTTTCCAACCCGGATAAGCTGTGTATATGATGCTGTATCACCTGCATCTTCCATTCCCGGCATGGTTATCGAGTAATAGGCATATGAACCGTCTGGGATCACGAACGCCGGATCACTACTCGGTGTCTTTCCAACTCCGATAGATGATGCGGGATAATTTTCTTGCATCTTTCCAAGATAGCACTGAAAGATCCTTGCCTGTTTTGAGATACGAAGGGCCTCGTCCTTCATTGAAGCCAATTGGCAGCCTGCCATTGATTCGTCACCCACGGTACTCCCTATCTTCGCATCCACCACCTTTGATATTGCCTTCATTGCCTGCCCAACGGCCACGTTAGCAGAAGCCGACTGACTCAGGTCCAATGTTGACAAGTCTGCGCTAACGGCATCCACTGTGTTGAGGCTCACTGGATCGGTGGAATCTGTCGCCCCTCCTGCGACCGCACTGTCTGAACTCGACCCACACGCAACCCAGAACGCCACAAAGGCGATCAAGGCGCCACTACAGATGAAATGTCTTGTCCTCATCATACTCCCCTCCTTGTTTGCTTTTTTAAAGATCCCCTTCGGAAGCCCCATGCCCCCATAAAATAATGAAGTCATTATCGCATATTCAGAAAAACCTGTCTACACCCAATTTGATAAAATTTTACGACCTGCCTTAGCATAAACCATGCCATGTCATCCCGAGCGTAAGTGAGGGATCTAGGCCGTCAGGCCGCACAATTTTTGCGCTTTGTCTGCAAAAACCCGCTTCGCTGGATTCCTCGCTTTCGCTCGGAATGACATGCGCTGGGTTCGCTGGATTCTTCGGGCTCCGCCCTCAGAATGACAAGCGTTCAATACAATTCCGGCCGACGGCAGGAATAGACGGGGACATCGCGACGCTGGCGTTCGACCTCACTCAAGTCAACTTCGGCAATAACGATATCTTCTTCAATTTCGGAGGCCTTTTTAAGGACCAACCCGTTCGGCGCGACTATCATCGAGCACCCGCCAAATTCCACGCCTCCGGAGTGTGAACAGAGGTTAGCCGAAACGAAGAAGAACTGGTTCTCGATCGTCCGCGCCCTTGCACATATCTCGAACTGCTCGATGCGGGAGCGCGGAAATGCGGTCGGATGAAGGACTATCTGCGCCCCTTCGGTCGCAAGTTTTCTGTAGACCTCCGGAAAACGGATATCAAAACAAATGCTAAATCCCAGCTTGAGCCCTTCCACCTCTTTCACGAATATCTTTGAACCAGACCTGAACACCTTTGGCTCATCGAACGGCGGGATACGGCAGAGGTGCGTCTTGTGATAGGCAGCGGCGACATTTCCCGAGGTATCGAACGTGACCGCAGCGTTATAAATACCGTCGATCTTCTTTTCGGCAAGGCCCGCTGTGATGATGACATTATTCTTCCGCGCAAGTTCCCCCAAGAAGTCGGTCGTCCTGTTGGGGAACGCCTCGGCGAGTTTCACCACCTGCCCCATTTCATAGCCGATGTCACATATCTCGGGAAGGACGATCAGGTTCGCCCCGCGAGCGGCCGCATCGTTCACGAGTCCTTCGATCTTTGCAAGGTTGCGGGATATCTCCCCTGCCACGGCATTGAATTGAATTGCTGCGATCTTCATGAACATTATTGTTATCGTTCTCCTCGGGTCATCCTGAGCGTCAGCGAAGGATCCAGGCCGAAAGGCCGCACACTAAAAGCTCGCTTCGCTGGATTCCTCACTTCGTTCGGAATGACAGAGCACTATCCCCCTCCACTCATCCACGCGCCGATGGCCGCACCAAATACCGCCGCGACCACAAGAATGATGAACCCGCAGCAGAGAACGACCGGCAGAACAACCGCCAATATCGCTCTGGCGTAGTTCGTCTGATGTATCTCTTTTATCCCGATGACGGTAAGGACCAACGACCAGACCCCCGCCACCACGCTCCCTACTATCGGCACAACGCTCAAGCCCTGCGCGCTTGAACCGTAGCAGATAGCGCGAAAGGTCCCCTCGAACCCCTTGCTTGCCCCGCCAAGGACCATGAGGCAGACATGATATATCACCGCTGTGAAAAAAAGAGCTGCCACGGCAAAGACAGGCGCAATGACGACAAGCGCCATAAAGAGTATGAGCATCGACGGCCAGCTTAAGCTCGTGGTCCACGGGCCATAACCGCCAAAGTCCGCACCCATGTTCATCAGCACCGGGATCGACTGGAACCCGGCCTGATACGCCCACATGAGGATGATGGCTATCGACTGGCAGATGATGCCGTAATACATCGGCAGGACAAAGTTCCCCTGTTTCGGCACGCGTCTGAAGAAGGCCACCGGATTGCCCATGACCTGCTTCCACGTCTCCCAGAAGGCCCGAAGGCGCCCCACCTCGCGCCATGTCTCCCACGGGATCTTGCCGTGAACGTGCAGATGAAGGGCAATTGTGTTGTCGCAGTGCGGACAGTGGTATTTCCCTTCGGTATCTGCCTGAAAATCACCACCGCATTGCGGGCATTTGAATGTCGGCATAGATTGTTTGATATTTTAAATAACATATGGTAGATGATATATCAAATTTATTTTAATGTAAAAAATCTATGCCGCAATTTTTGATAGAGCCATCGGCTGTTAAGGACAATGTCGCGACCATCACGGGCAAGGACGCGCGTCATATCTCGCAGGTCCTGCGCCTGAAAAAGGGCGACTGGCTAATGCTGACGGATGGGCAAGGCAACCGGTGGAAGGCTGTTATTCTTTCGATCTCGCCGAAAGAAGTAGTTGCTGTAGCGCAGGACTTTAGTCCTGCCAATATTGGCAGACCTGAAGGTCTGCGCTACAAATCAACAAATATCACCCTCGCGCAGGCCGTTATCAAGCACGACCGGCTCGAGTGGATCATACAAAAGGCGGTGGAACTGGGTTGCTCAAGGATCGTCCCGTTCACCAGTGAAAGAACGATACCCAAATTCGCCGGAACTCCGCACAAGCCGGCAAGATGGCAAAAGATCGCCCTTGAGGCGGCAAAGCAATGCGGCACAACGCTACGCCCAACGGTCGAAGAGCCCGTCCCCTTTCTGAACCTGCTGACGCGGCTGAAACCATCTGAAACGAACATTCTATTTTACGAAGGCGAGACATCGGCCAACCTGTCGAGTCTTGCCCCGCCGGATGGCGGGGTGCAACATGCCGACGCAGGGACCGTCGTTATGATCGGCCCGGAGGGCGGCTTCTCTTCAGATGAAGTAAAAAAGGCCAAAGAGGCGGGGGTTGTCACCTGCGGTCTTGGGCCGCTGATCTTGCGCGTCGAGACCGCGTCGATCGCCGCGTTAACGCTGGTGCAGCAGAGGCTGGGGTATTTTGAAAGGCCTCCGATGGGGGGTATTATATAGAGTCTGTCGGGGAAAGATCGTGTAAATACTTAAAAAATAATGATGGCGCGCGATTTTTTTCTTGACGGGTTTTGGAGCCGGCGATCGTTGTTGAAAGGCAACGCTAGAGAAAGCGGCCTTCAGCGGGCTTCAGCGTGTCTGTAAGCGAACGAAAATGTAAAAATGATTGTCGGCGATATTTTGAGTCGACAAAATGCG
>ORJL011075708.1_pt1 | contig 11048 bp, 9 predicted proteins | sample 1779941 | NCBI WGS metagenome assembly ORJL01 (sample SAMEA104232317, study PRJEB22302) | groundwater metagenome | biome: forest; feature: aquifer; material: groundwater | place: USA | collected 2011-08-07 | depth 5.8 m | reverse complement strand
GCCGGCGGGCTGGACTTCGGCAGCGTCTCCCAAGAGGCTTACATCGCCGAGACGAAGCTGGCCCCCCTGGCGCAACCGCCCCTCTCCAGCGACGTGGACTACTATCTGCCCTACCTGTACTCCGTGGTGGAGGCCGGGGGCAGGCAGGTGGTCCTGGCTGGCGCTCGCCTGCCGGAGACCGCCCGAGCGAACACCTGGTGGCGCATCGAAGGCGACATACCCTCTATGGGGTCCAAGGACACCTCCCTGGTCGGGGTCGAGGCCGCCCGGGTGCTGTCCGTATCCCCTGGGGATACACTGCAGATAACATCCCGGGGAAAGCCATGGACACTTCGAGTATCGGGCATCGTCGAGTCGGGAGGCTCGGAGGACAGCCAGGTCCTGGTGGACCTGGGCCTGGCCCAGGAGCTTGCGGGCCGACCCGGACTGGTCAGCCTGGCGCTCGTCCAGGCATCCACTGCCCAACGCTCCCTCCAGCAGATCGCTCAAGATATCCAGGCGCAAGCACCCGGCGTCCAGGTGAAGGTAGTGGAGCAGGTGGCCAGGGCCGAGGCCAGGGTGCTGAACAAAGTCCAACTCCTGCTCGGGCTCGTGGCCGCTCTCGTGCTGGCCTCGTCAGCCCTGGCCGTATTCAGCACCATGACTTCCTCGGTGATGGAGCGGATGCCAGAGGTGGGGCTGATGAAGGCCCTGGGGGCGGGCCCGGTACAGGTCGGACGGCTCTTTCTGTCCGAGGCAGTGGTCACCGGTGGCATAGCCGGCACATTAGGTTACGCTTTGGGCGTGGTCCTCTCCGAGCTGGTCGCTCGCTCGGTGTTCGACACTTTCCTGGGTCTGCAACTCCTGGCGCTGCCGGCATCCGTGGCACTGGGCCTTGCAGTGACCCTTATTGCCAGCGCCCTGCCGGTGCGTCGCGCCATGAAGATACAGCCGGCCATCACCCTGAAGGGGGAATGATATGGAACAAGGAACTACGATCATGATCCAGGCCCGCAGCCTGGCCCGCGCCTACAACGGCGTCCGCGCCCTGGATAGCCTTGACCTGCAGGTGGCCAAGGGCGAATGGGTCAGCATCATGGGCCCTTCTGGCTCCGGCAAGTCCACATTGCTCAACCTTCTGGGCTGCCTGGACAAGCCCACTTCCGGCGAGCTTACCGTTGATGGCACGGACGTTACTCACCTCTCCGAAGCCCAACTCACCCGCTTCCGCCGCGAGACCGTGGGCCTGGTCTTCCAGCAGTTCTATCTGGTGCCCTACCTCACCGCCCTGGAGAACGTGATGCTGGCGCAGTACTTCCACAGCATGGCGGACGCGGATGAGGCGCGCAAGGCCCTGGAGCACGTTGGCTTGGGACACCGCCTCCAGCACCTTCCTTCCCAACTCTCGGGCGGGGAGCAGCAGCGGGTTTGCATCGCCCGCGCCCTCATCAATGAGCCCAGGATCGTCCTGGCTGACGAGCCTACGGGCAACCTGGACAAGGACAACGAGGAGATCGGCCTCAACCTCCTGGAGCACCTACACCAGGAGGGCCACACCATCCTGGTAGCCACCCATGACCCCGAGGTGGGCAACCTGGGCGACCGCATCATCAGGCTAGCCCACGGCAAGCTGGCGTAGGGGACGGACCGCATTCGCCTCTACCGGCTAGTCGCTGGCCTGGCCCAGGTTCAAGACGTCTCCGGCCAATTCGCTCCGTGTCAATGACCATGATTGAAAGGGGGCATCCGGCTCGGAAGATTGCCCCACTTCACCCCACAAATATACCCGAATTCGCCTCAAGGGGGGTGACATCTGGGCCAGGGCACGCTATACTGTGCGAAAGCGACAGCGCAGCCGCAAGGCTCCGACGGCCGTCGTTGAAGGCAAAGGCGGGAGATAGCACAAGAATGGACGAAGGCAATGAGAAGGAAAGCACATTGAAGCCCCTCCTCATCGGGCTGGCGGCAGGTGCCGCAACTGGCGCCCTGCTGAGCATCCTGTTCGCGCCCCGCTCCGGCAAGCAGACCAGGCACAGGGTCGCACTCTTGGGCCGCAGGCTGCGGGGCCCCGGCGTGACCCATTGGATCGAATTCATCCCTAACTAGTACTACGACTAGACCGCCATAGGCCTCCGAGCCGCCCCGACCTGGTCGGGGCGGGCATTCGGCGCCAGGTCTCGACAGCAGCAGCGGGATTCCCGTTTACGCGGGAATGACATGGCGTGAGCGTCTTCGCAGGTGCGACGCCGTGCTGGCGAACCGCCTACTCCAACCCGCCCTTCTCCACCAGCGCCGCCAACTCTTCATCGCTTACGCCCAGGATATCCTGCAGCACATCTACGTTGTGTTCCCCCAAAAGCGGCGCCGCCCGGAGCGGCTGCCACGGCGTCTTGGAGAGGCGGAAGGGAGGCGATGAGTAGGCCATGGGGCCTATCTCCGAGTGGTTCAGGGTGTTCCAATGGCGGCGGTGCCTCAGTTGGGCATCCTCATGGAGGTCGCGGCCGGCTGCCACCACGCCCGCCGCCACCCCGCCCTTCTGCCGAAGCTCCATAACTTCCTTCCGCGTGTGGTTCCCCGTCCCCTCCGCCACCAGCCGGTCCAGCTCATCCTCGTTCTCCTTCCGCGCCTGGAACGTGGCGAACCGCTGGTCTTGTTGCCACTCCAGGTGACCGGTGGTCCGGCAGAACGCCGTCCATTCTTCCTCGGTGAAGACAGCGATGACGCACCACCGGTCTTCCCCCTCACAGGGATAGCAGCCGTGAGGAGCGGCTTGCGGGTCGCGGTTGCCCTGGCGACTGGCCACCGTTCCATGGAGGGCGTAGTCCATCACGGTGGTGGCCAGGAAGTGGACGCCCGCTTCCAGTTGCGACTGCTCGATGTACTGTCCCTCTCCGGTGCGGCGGCGGTAGTCCAGGGCAGCCAGGATAGCGCACACCAGGAACTGCGGCGATACCACGTCGGTGTAGGCCCCATAGGGGCCTACCGGGTCACGGTCAGGGTACCCGGTCAGAGTATGGAAGCCGGCCATGGCCGCCGACTGGTAGCCGTAGCCTTTGAAGTTGGCCCAGGGGCCATTCCTGCCCACCTGGCTGGTGCTGGCCATGACCAGGTCGGGCTTAAGCTTCTTCAAGTCCTCATAGGCCAGCCCGAGCCGGGCCGCCACCTGTGGACCCTGGCCCTCGATGACCACATCAGCCCAAAGCACAAGCTTCTTGAACACTTCCCGCGCCTCGGGCACCTCCAGGTTCAGGCTGATGCCCAGCTTGTTCACGCCGTACCTGGCGAAATAGCCACTGCGGTTGATCCCCACGATGCCGTCCTTGTACGGAGCTGCCAGGCGCAGCACATCGGGATGGTGTATCGTCTCCACGCTGACCACCTCAGCCCCGTGCTCGGCAAACATCCGCCCGGCATGAGGACCGACGATGACGCGGACGAACTCCAGCACCTTGAGGCCCGACAGGGCCTGTCGCTTCTCCATCAAATGACCCCCTCGGCCTGAAGGCGGCGCAATTCCTGCGAAGACAGCCCCAACTCTGCCTGGTAGACCTCCTGATTGTGCTCCCCGATGAGGGGCGCCCTGCGCCGCAGCCTGATGGGAGTGCGGCTCATGGACACGAAGGCGCCGGGGTAAGGGATGCTGATTCCTAGCTCAGGATGCTCCAATTCCACCCAGAAGTCCCTGGCGCGAAGCTGGGGGTTCTCCCACAGGTCCCGGGCGTCGCTCACCGGGGCAGCGAAGAAGCCATACTTCAGCGCAGCCTGGAAAATCTCACCTTTCGTCTTGGTCCGAAAGAAGGCAGCCAGGACATCGGATATGAGACGGGTCTGCTCCGGAGTGCTGCTCCACGCATCCCACGAGCGAAAGTCGAATCCCTTCAGAGGGCCCAACATGCCCTCCCTATCCATCCACTCCAGCAGGTCGTCAAACCCCTTGGGCACGGCAGCCCCACCTGCAATGTAAGCCGTTATGAAACCGTCGGAGCAGGGATAGACGATCCGCATCAGAGCATCTCTGCCGAAGGTACGGTACTGGCCGGCCCGCTTCAGGGCGCGCCGGTCCAGGTCCCAGTACTCGGGAGCATGGAAACTCGTCCACACGCAGCACTCCTGCATGGAAACATCCACTTGCTGACCCTCGCCCGTCGCCTGTCGGTGGTGGTGAGCGACCATCGCGCCCACGGCCCCGTAGGCCCCGGCCAGGAGATGGGACTGAGGGTAGGAAATGCGGACAGGCGGACGGTCCACATCACCGCTGATATAGGTCAGTCCACCCAGGGCCATGGCAATCAGGTCCGGCCCCTTCCAGTCTCGATAGGGCCCCTCCTGCCCAAAAGGCGTGATGGAAACCAGCACCAGACGGGGGTTAGTGCGACTCAGAACGCTGTACCCCAGGCCCACTTTGTCCAGGTACCCCGGTGCAAAAGACTCCACCACAAAATCGGCGCTGGCTGCCAGTTCGAGGAATAGTTCTCGCCCGCGATGGGCATCCAAACTGAGCGTTATTCCCCGCTTGTTGGTGTTGTAAGCGAACCAGTGGAGGCTCTTTTCAGGATGGGGTTTGCCCCCGAAAAAAGGTCCGATGTTGCGCGAATGTTGCCCTCGCGGTGGCTCGACCTTGATGACATCGCAGCCGAGATCGCCCAGGATCTTGCCGCACAAAAACCCCTTCTCATCGCTAAGGTCGAGGACCCGATAGGGTCCCAAGGCTCCCTGCGCCACATCCATAGGCCAACTCCAGCTTCGGAATTCGGCTTCAAGTATACCCAAAACGGCATGGTAGAGCAACGCCCATCTTCCGACGGAAGGACTCACGGCAGACTCGCACCCTCCCCCGATGCAAAGAGAGGGACAAGTAGCCCTCTCCCCCCTCCGTGGGGGAGAGTTGGAGTGAGGGGGAACCGACCTGCTGACTGCCATCCTCCTTTACCAGTATTGCTCACTGCCCGGTTTCACCCTCACCCCTTCACTCCGTTCAGGGAGCAAGTCGCTCCACAATCTGGCAGAGAAATCACCATGGTACTCCACCAAATGACCCTACTTCTCCGGACACACCGTAATCCGTGAGTCGGGCTTCAGAGCGCACACCTGGTGGGTTGCTCCAGACTATCCACGGATCCTCTTGTCATTGCGACCCCGACGCGTCGGGGGAAACAATCCCGGCTGCGCCGTGTGGGATTGCTTCGTCGCTGCGCTCCTCGCAATGACATGGGGGCCACCCTCGGTCTGCACAATCCACGGATTACGGACGCATACGCTGTCTTGACACATAACCTGGCCCAAGTTTCCCATAGGCAACTGAGCACCTTTACGCCGAACAGTGTCCCATTTTCTCAGCTCTGAAGTCAAAATGTTATAATGGTTTCCGAACGGCCAGGAGGTCCAAAACATGATCAGCCGAGGCACAGGATACAGCGTAACCATAAGGGCGGAGTACTCCAACAAGGAGGGAATGCTCGGCAAGATCGCGTCCTCCATCGGCAAGGCGGGGGGCGATATCGGGGCGGTGGACATCGTCCACATGAGCCGCGACCGCATCTGCCGCGACATAACCGTGGGCGTGCGGGACGAGGGTCACGCTCATGCCCTCGTCAGCCATATCAAAGCAATGGCTGGCGTCAAGGTCATTCGGGTCTCCGACCGCATCCTCCTGATGCATCTGGGAGGCAAGATCGAGGTCACCCCAAAGGTGCCTGTCACCGACCGGGCTACATTGTCTATCGTGTATACGCCTGGAGTGGCCCACGTCTCCACCACCATCCATCAGGACCCGGCCTCCGTATGGAACCTCACCATCAAGCGCAACACTGTGGCCGTAGTGTCCGATGGCACCGCCGTGCTCGGCTTGGGCGACATCGGCCCCGAGGACGCCATGCCGGTCATGGAAGGCAAGGCCATGATCTTCAAGGAGTTCGCGGGAATAGACGCCTGGCCTCTCTGCCTCAAGACCAAAGACCCAGATGAGATCGTCCGGGTGGTCAGGGCGGTCTCCCCTGGCTTCGGAGGCATCAACCTGGAGGACATATCGGCTCCGCATTGCTTCGAAGTGGAGGAGCGCCTCAGGCAGGAGCTGGATATTCCGGTGTTTCACGACGACCAGCACGGGACGGCGGTAGTGGTCCTGGCCGGCCTTCTCAATGCCCTGAAGATAGTCAACAAAGCCCTCCCGGACACCAAGATCGTCATTTCCGGAGCAGGAGCCGCTGCCTCCGCCTGCGCTCAACTCTTTCTTTCCCAGGGGGTCAAGGACATCATCCTGTGCGACCGCGCCGGCGCCCTGTACCAGGGACGGAAAGAGAACATGAACCCCTACAAGGTGAAACTGGCCCAAGCGACCAATCCCACCCAATTTACGGGTTCACTGGTGGATGCCCTGGAGGGCGCCGACATATTCCTCGGCGTGTCGGCTCCGGGGTTGCTGAAAGGCCCAGACCTTCGCAAGATGAATCGCGATCCTATCGTCTTCGCTTTGGCCAACCCCACACCCGAGATCATGCCGGAGGATGCCATCCAGTACGCTCGCGTGGTGGCCACTGGCCGTTCAGACTACCCCAACCAGGTGAACAACTCCCTCTGCTTCCCCGGCATCTTCCGCGGCGCCCTGGACGTGCGCGCCCGGGAGATAAACGACGAAATGAAGTTGGCTGCGGCGCGGGCCATCGCGTCCATGGTGACCAAGCGAGAGCTCGGCGAGGAATACATCATACCCAGCATGTTCAACCGGGGAGTGGCCCGGGCTGTGGCTCGCGATGTGATCGAGGCCGCCCGGAAGAGCGGCGTCGCCCGGCGCTCCCGGCGCGACCACCACATGCAATAGCCCGCAACGTTATGAGACAAAAGTCATTTGTTCTCCCCCGTTTGGGGGCACTATAATTATCTCAAGCAGCCGTCTCGCACAAAGACGCCACATCGTCGGCTAACGTACAGGAGGTATGTTCGTGAACCAGATTTCCACACCCGATAAGGGCACGGTTTTGGCCGGAGGAAGATTGGAGGCCGAAGTCATGGCATCCCTCGTAGACGGCAGGCTGCGCTGCCCAGCAGCCTTCGACATAGCCAAGAAGCTCAAGGTGAGACGAAGACTGGTCGGCGATATGGCTAACAAGCATCACATCAGGATCATTGACTGCCAGCTAGGCTGTTTCGGATTGAAGAAGGCCACCCACGAGGACCTTCGGGGCAAGACCATAAATCCGGCCCTTACGCAGGCCGTACAATCGTCGTCCTCCGAAGGCATGTTGCCCTGCCCTCAAGCGTTCGGCATAGCCCGCAGGCACAAGGTCGCGCCCAAGGAAGTCTGCGACGCGGCCACCGTGATAGATGTGAAGATCGTCGGCTGCCAACTGGGGTGTTTCTAGGGCGGCCCTAACCACCCCTCCCATGTCCCCCCTGACATGGTCATCAACAGCTTATTGTTGCATCACGCGCGTGTTTCGGATGGGCGGGGGATAGGCATCCTCCCCCTTCCGCGAAGGGGGATCAAAGGGGTTGGCGTCCCCACCCCGCCACCCGCAAACCCTCTCAATCTCCTTCCGATTCGCCAAGCTCATGCGGAATCCCGAAGAACGAAGTGAATCAGGACCCCGACCTTGTCGGGGGGAGAGGTCTTGGCTCTCGTCTCGCACACTGTCATTCCATTTCCTCAATGACCATCGAACGGGGACTACAGGGGGTCATAGGCTACAGATATATAATGTCCTCCCGTCGGCCCAGCGTCAGGAATACCAGCATATACTCTTTCAGATGCCGGGTGATGAGGAAGTTCTCCTTCACGTGCTCCCTGCCGTTCTTGCCCAACCACTGCGCGTACTCGGGATTGGCCAGAAGCTGCTTTATGGCGTAGGCAGTTCCCTCGATCCCGTGGCTCAGCAGCCCGGTGTACTTGTGCCTGACCTGGAGCGGTATTCCCCCTGTCGCTGAGGCCACCACCGGCCTCCCCTTCCACAACGCCTCGCTCACAGTCAATCCGAAGCCCTCCTTGAGCGACTTCTGCAAGACAACCGCAGCAGCGCGCTGCAGGGCGTTGATCTCCACGTTGGCGTCGGCCGGTAAGAGAAGCACGTGGATGTCCGGGTCGTCAGCCGCCCTGTCACGGACTTCCGCCAGTACAGCCTCAGATTCGGGATCGTCCGTGGCCGTGCCGCCTGCCAGCACCAGCCGGCACTCAGCACTGGAGTGGGCCATCTTGAAAGCCTGGACCACCCCAACGGGGTCCTTGAGGCGGTCAAAGCGGGAGACCTGAAGCACAACGGGCTTGTCGCGAGGCACACCCAACCGTTGCAGAATGGAGTCAACCGTGGCCTCGGGCAATTCCTTGTTCTTGTCGCTGAGCGGGTCTATGGACGGAGCTATGAGGAACTGCGGGATGGGCAACGGTCGGGAGAACGCCGGCGACGAAAACACCGCTGCTTCGTACCTGGCAATGAATGGCTGCAAGAAACGCCACACCTCTTCCTGCGGCTTCGATACGTCTATGTGGCACCGCCACACCCATTTGGCGGCCAGGGCTTCTTTCCTCTCCACCAGGGCAATGGGCTGCGGGTCGTGCATGAACAATATGTCTCCGGACAGGTCCATTTCCCGGGCGTTGTTCCGGTTGACCTCCAGGAAAAGCTCGAAGTCCTTCGCCGTGAACGTCTGTGGCTGCCCGTGGAGAGCATTGTGAAACTTCTTGGTGACACCGAAGAAGTCCATATCGCCTTTGATGACGTCCCACCGGGCATCAACCCCCAGCTGCCCCAGGAAAGGCACAATGCGCGCCAGAAGCTCGGCCACGCCGCCTCCGGTGGCTGTCGAGTTTACCATACGCACTGTTTTACCGGACAGCCTGTCCCCCAGAAGGCGCAGTTCCTGGATAGCACTTCGCCCGACAATAGGCTCGTAGTCTTGAATGTTCATTTGATTCGCTTCTCTATCAACTGCACAATGCCTGACCTCAGGCCTTCCAGGGTCTGTGTGTACGGATTGAGTCGGGCTATCTCATCGGCGAGGTCCTCCTCGCCCAGGTGGTCGCGCATCCAGGTCGAGAAGTCGTTCATGCCTTTCTGCAACCGGAGCCGGGCCTCGAAGATATGGAAGTAGAGGCTCCCGGTGGACACCTTTCGCAGGACTTCAATGAACTCGCGAAGATCGTGAGCCACGTAAGGGGTAGGGACCACCACCCCGACCGATCTGACGAACTGGAACTCCAACCCTTCTGGGGCCGTTCGGGAGTCCCGGCCAGAGGCCAAGTGCTCCTCCAAGATTGCCACCAGCCTCGCCCTCAAGGCGCCCAGACTGGCAAAGTCCAGAGTGTCTGTGCTCGCCAGCATCTCGCCCAGAGCCTCTTCTCCCAGAACATCCCTTACCCATACCGCGAAATCACTGGCCGGCTCGGGGACAAGATAATGGTGCTCCTCAAGGAAGCGATGGGTGTGATAGAAGACCACCGAGTCGGGGATCTGCTTCAGCGTGTCGACCAGCTCCCTCAGGTCGCGAGCCTTTAGGCCGGTCAGCTCCTTAAGATGGAGCCGCGAGTAGAACCGGAAAGGTTCGGTCGCCTTCTTCAGGGGCCTGCCATAGTTTGTCACCGTATGGCGGGCCAGTTTGTTGTTGGGAACCAGGGTCCGGCTGCCGTCCAAGGCGTGGAGCTCGGTATGGCCCCAGGTAACTCCCTGGACATAGCCCTCCTCCCCGGACTCCAGCTTGATGTAGTCTCCAACCTTGATCTGCCCGCCGTGGGCCACCTGGAAGCTGGCCAGGAAGTTGGGCAGCGCGTCCCTGGAGGCCACAGCCAGCACCGCTCCCGCGGCCGCCAGCAACAGGACAATGGCCGTCACAGGAGCGCCCCAGATGTCGAGCAAGACGAGCACTCCCAGGACCAAGACGACGCCCCGGCTGGCAAGGCCAGCCACATGAGGGGGAAGGGGTAGGCCCCGGGCCGAGGGGAGATACAGCTTGACCAGTTGGTCGCCGGCCGCAGCCGCCGCCAGCGTCAGGGACAGCACGAAAAGGCTGGCCACTACCTTGCCTGCCAGTGCGACTTGGTCGCCGGAGAGATGCGACACCCTGAGAGAGACGTATGCGCCCAGCAGGATGCACCACAGCAAAAACGGCGTCCGGGCACAGCGCAAGATGATGTCGTCGCCGCGCCACCTGGTCCTCTCCGCCCATCGAGTAAAGGACCGGAACACGGCCCGTCGCGCCCAGTATGATGCCGGAATCCACGCCAGGAAGACGGCGACCGGGATGGCGATGTCCGGCCAGTTCTCCCTTATCCAGTCCATGCTTACCTCATGCCCTGTATTCTATTGCTGTCACAGCTATGTCCAAAACGGCATCCCACGAAAACGCCGGATTCTCCCATGCATATAGGAGCGAACCCTTCGACAACTCCCCCTGATGGAATAGGGGCGACCACGATGCGTCGGAACTCAGGGCAGACTGTGTGTTCGCACCGTTGGGCGGGGGCAGACACCCAGGTCTGCCCCTACTGCCCCCTGCCCCCGACCTAGCTGGCGGCGCCCCCTGGTCCACGCCCCGAGACCACTTGACCGCAACGCAGGCATTTCGCACCAGTGACCCTCCCCGGCGCTGAAGGGTCCTCGCGGAGCGCTATCCGGTGAGTCAGAGGATGCAGACATCCCGAGATGGTCTCGCTCGCTTCCTCCGTTGTCTTCACTTCACTCGCCTTGCCCCGTCCGAAGAGCTTCATGGCCTGACCTCCTCCGGAGAATCATCTTCACCGCCTCTCGGCAGCCATGCCGGTACTCTTCCCTTCGCCCTCACGAGAACTTCTTGTCGCTATCTCCCTCCTTCCTGCGGTCTGCGCCTCAAGCCGGCTCCGCCAGCTTCCGAAGAAACTCGGCCACTTCATCAGCCGATGTTACGTAGTACTGCGCCTCGGAACGGTGGGTGCCCTCCCCAACGTATACGGAAACCCCGCCGAGGCGATTGATCGCCCTGAAGGCGTCCTCGTCGGTCATGTCGTCGCCCAGGTAAAAAGAAAGGGTGGGACCATGCCGGCCCTCCGACCTCAACCGGTCCATTATGTGCTCCAGCGCCTTGCCCTTGTTCCAGTCTACCGGCGG